>Ga0307423_1000390_pt1 | contig 29680 bp, 25 predicted proteins | sample SalMarWE160310MG_FD_202154 | JGI IMG/M metagenome (GOLD analysis project Ga0307423, IMG submission 202154) | Salt marsh sediment microbial communities from the Plum Island Ecosystem LTER, Massachusetts, United States - WE1603-10 | ecosystem: Environmental > Aquatic > Marine > Intertidal zone >... | reverse complement strand
GAATTCTTCGGCGCGCTCGAGGCTCCGGCCGCCCACGATCCTCGGACCGAGCGCCCGGGCGCCGGAGAGGGCCACGTCGAAGGCCTGCAGGGCCGCGTCCCGGAGGGCGGGGTCCCGCACGCCCTGGCGACCGGCCCGGGCGAGAAGCCCGACGTCGGCGAGGGGGAGGATCTCCTCCGCGTGCGTCAGGCCGCCAGGCTCGTAGAGGAGCCCCACGGCAAGGACCAGGGGGACCGCGTACCAGGCCGGTCTCAGCGCATCGACGGAGCGGAGCTCCATGTATCCCCGCGGACGCACCTCGGGAAAGAGGGTGGTCAGGTGGGCCCGCCACCTCGAGAGATCGGCTCCCTGCTCCCACGCGGCCCGGAAGGGCCGGACCTCTCCTCCTTCCTCGGTGCCGAGGGAGTCGAGCGCCCCCAGCGCGAACGCCAGATAGCGTCCGCGCGCGTCGTCCTCCGCCCCGAACAGGCCGGTGCGCGAGGGATCGAGCCGACGCCAGTGCTCCGCCCGGGTGGAGCGCGCCTCGCCTTCCCCGGGACCGGCCGGACCCGGAGAGTTCGCGAACAGGGCAGTCAGGAGCGGCGCCATCCGGTTCGCCACCCACCAGCGTCGGACCGGACGCCCGCCAACATCCAGATTCAGGTGCAACGCAGCCGAGAGCACCATCATCCGCCCTCCCCACGGGCCAATGCGGTCGTAGTGCGCCCGCTGGCGGCGGTGGTACTGGGATGTCACCACGAACGGTACGTCTTCCGTGTCGTTGCGCGCGTCCATCCCTCGGGCGAGCAGCGTGATCCCGAGCTCCTCCGCGTCCTCCGCGAGCGGGCGAAGGATCCGCTCCACGGCTCGGATCAGTTCGTCTACCGAGTAGAAGGCCTCTGTGCTGAGCTCGAGCTGCCCGCCCGGCTCGAAGCTGAAGAGCCCGACCCCCGGGATCCGGGCCCGGGGCGCCCCGTGCGGCCCGGCTTCGACGGTGCCGCGGTGGCGCGCCGCGGCCCGCTCCAGGAGCGGGCGTGTCGCGGGGCCCCCCGGCTCGGGTGCGTCGACCCCCACGCGCGTCCCGTCCTCGCTGGCCACGGGGATCAACTCGGCCTCGAGACCGATGCGCAAGCCCTCCTCGCCCGCGATCGAGGCGCCGAGCGCATGGGTCACGTCGGCGAGCAGCTCGGCTCGCGAAACCATGGGGGAGGCGGGTGTCAGCAGGACCGCCTCCGCCCCAGGCACAACGCGAAGAAGCCGTGCGGGTCCTCCTGCCACCGGTCCACCACGAGATCGGCCTCGCGGAAGAGCGCATCGATGGACGGCCGGTCGTACTTGCGGCTGATCTCCGTGCGTACCGACTCCCCGGCCTCGAATGTCACCTCGGCACCCCCCTCGAAGGTCACGGTCTGCGCCCGGGTAGCCACCAGGTGCATCTCGATGCGGCGGTCGGCCTCGGCCCAGAACGCGCGGTGCCGGAACGCCTCGAGGTCGAAGTCGGCGCCGAGCTCCCTACCGAGCACACGGAGCACGTTCAGGTTGAACGCCGCGGTGACGCCCTGCGGATCGTCGTACGCCAGCTCGAGGCGGGCGACGCTCTTCTTCGGGCCCGGAGCGAGGTCCGCGCCCATGACGAAGCGATCGTCAGTCCTCATCCGCGTGGCTACGCGGCGCAGCAGGCGCACAGCTCGTTCGTCGGGGAAATTGCCGATCGTGCCACCCAGGAGCGCAAACCAGGAGGGCTCCGGGAGCGCCACGGGCAGACGGAGCGGCGCGTCCATGTCCGCCACGGCCGGCTCCACCCGCAGGAGGTCGTATTCCGCCCTCAGCCGCTCGGCGGTCTCGTGCAGGAAGTCTCCGCTCACATCGACGGGGACGTAGACCCCGCCGGGCGCGCGCGCCTCCATGGCGTCGAGGATGATCCGCGACTTCGCGGCGCTCCCCGCGCCTAGCTCGACCAGCCCGCGGGGATGGAGATCACCCACCCACGAGGGCATCCAGCGCCCGAGGAGGGCCCGCTCCGTGCGCGTTGGGTAGTACTCGTCGAGGGTCGTGATCTCCTCGAACAGCTCCGATCCGCGCGCGTCGTAGAAGTACTTGGACGACAGCTCCTTCTGCGGCCGCGACAGCCCGTCCAGGACATCCTCGAGCATACGCTCCCGATCGTGCGGGTCGGAGGGGAGGACGGCCGCATTGGGGGCCGGCCCCGGGCCGTGACGCTCAGTCATCGCGCGCCCACCTCGGGCCGGCGAAGATCTGGCCCCGGAAACGGGCGTCCCGTCTCCGTTTGCAGGGTCTGCAGGATGGTCTCGTTGTGCTGGTATTCGCGCTGGAGTACCATCCGATGCACGAAGCCGTCACGAAGAAGCTCGGTGTCCGCGGCCAGGCCCAAGCACGCCCGGCGGTCGAGCCCCTCGGATCCAGCGCCCGCCGACGCGATGTTCGCCAGCAGCCAGACCTCCTCGAAGTGGGCGATGTGGCCCAGGTCCCACACGATCGGCCCATGATGCGGTCGTGCAGCTGCTCGAGCCCTTCCTCCCTCGGGAGCCTCGTGAGCAGCGGCGTGCGCGTGCGGGCCTCGGTGAGGAGCCCGGCGATGCGGCTCCGGGCCAGCGGTTCACCTGGGTGGAGATCCATGCATGTGTGCGGTGCGGGAGGGTGGGACGGTCGGAAGGTAGACCACGCGCCGGTGCGGGTCCACCGAAGCGGGCGCCCACTGCCCAACGATCGCGGCGCGCGTCGGGTTCCAGGGCGGTGCGGATGACGGCTCCGCCGGCGCTGGAGGCGCGGGGGCTCGTCAAGCGCTACGGACACGTGATGGCCCTCGACGACGTGTCCCTCTCCGTGCAGCCGGGCGAGATCGTGGCGCTGGTCGGAGAGAGCGGTTCCGGGAAGACCACGCTTCTGCGCACCTTCAACGGCATGGTCCTCCCGGACGACGGGTCCGTCTTCGTAGACGGCGAGGCGCTCGCCGCCGCCGACTTCGTCCAGCTGCGCCGCGCCCTCGGGTACGTGCAGCAAGAAGGAGGCCTGCTGCCGCACTGGACGGTCCTGCGCAACGCGGAGCTCGTGCCGCGCCTCCGCGGCCAGGCGGATGCCGATACGCGCGCCCATGAGGCCCTGGAGCTCGTCGGACTCGATCCCGCCACCTTCGGAGCCCGCTGGCCGCGCGAGCTTTCCGGAGGGCAGCGTCAACGCGTCGCGCTGGCGCGTGCCATCGCCGCGAGGCCCCGTACCATCCTTCTCGACGAGCCGTTCGGCGCCGTCGACGCCATCACGAGGAGCGAGCTGCAGTCGGCCTTCGGGACGCTGGTGGCGGAGCTGGGCGTCACCGTGTTGCTCGTGACCCACGATCTGCGGGAGGCGTTCCGGCTGTCCGACCGGGTGGCCGTGATGCGCGAGGGCCGCATCGAGCAGGTGGCCGACCCCCACCGGCTGAGGACGTCGCCCGCGACGGCGTACGTCGGCGCGTTGCTGGCCAAGGCGGGCGTGGCATGAGCCGGCGTGCACGGGTGGCGCTCGCGACGGCGGCGCTCGTGCTGGCCGGGCACGCGCGGCCGGGGGCGGCGGCGGTGGCCCGACAGCTGGACCCGGCCCACCCGGCCGCGACGGGCACCGGGCAGGAGTCGGCGCCCGTCGTCGTGGCGTCGAAGCCGTTCGGCGAATCCTACGTGCTGGCGGAGATGTTCGCGCGGCTCATGGAGGCCCGCGGCATCGAGGTGGAGCGCCGGCCCGGGCTGGGGGCCACCGAGATCGCGTTCGGCGCGCTGCGGCAGGGCGCCATCGACGTCTACCCCGAGTACACCGGCACAGGTCTGCTCGCGATCCTGGGAGAGCGGCCGCCGAACGATCGGAGGGCGGCGTTCCGGCGGGTGGCCGAGGAGTTCCGGGGGCGGTGGGGCGTGCGCTGGCTCCCGCCCCTGGGCTTCGAGAACACGTACGCCATCGCGGTGCGCCCCGCCACGGCCGACAGCCTCGGGCTACGCACGCTCTCCGACCTCGCGCGGGTCGCCGGGCGGCTGACCGCGGGCTTCTCGCCCGACTTCATCGGGCGTGCCGACGGACTCGAGGGGCTGCGCCGTGTCTACGGGATCGATCCGGGTTCGGTGCACGCGCTCTATCAGGCCGTGAAGTACCAGGCGCTCGCCGCCGGCGAGGTCGATGTCATCGACGGGTACTCGACGGACGGCCAGATTGCCCGCTACGACCTCGTGGTCCTGGAGGACGACCGGGGCTTCTTCCCCCCGTACGACGGCGCGCCGCTGGTGAGCCGACACCTGGCCGAGGATCGCCCGGACGCCGTCGCCGCGCTCACGGAGCTAGGAGGGCTGCTGGACGAAACCACCATGCGAGCCCTCAACCGGCGCGTCGAGGTCGACGGAGAGGACGTGGCGGCGGTGGCGGCGGATGCCCTCGCCCGGCTCGGTCTGGTGGGCGGTGCGGGGCGGCCGGCCGCGTCCGCCCGGGACGCGTCGGGCCCTTCTCTCCCCGCGTACCTGTGGGCCCACCGGGCCGACACGCTGCGCCAGACGCTGCGCCACCTCCTGCTGGTCGGGCTTTCGTTGCTGGCCGGCGTGCTGGTCGCGGTCCCCCTCGGCATCTCCCTCGAGCGGGCACCGCGGGGCGCGGAGGCGACGATCCGGGCGGTCGGCCTCCTGCAGACGATCCCGAGCATCGCGCTGCTCGCGTTCATGATCCCTGTGCTGGGCATCGGCGTGGTGCCCGCGATCGTGGCGCTCTTCCTGTACTCGCTCCTCCCGATGGTGCGCAACGCCTACACCGGGGTGCGCGACGCGGACAACCTCGCCGTGGAGGCGGCACGCGCGCTGGGGATGACCGATCGCCAGCTCCTGGCCCAGGTCCGCTTGCCGCTCGCGGCCCCCGTCATCATGGCGGGGATCCGCACGGCTGCGGTGATCGACGTGGGCACGGCGACGCTGGCCGCGTTCATCGGCGCGGGCGGACTGGGCGACCCGATCGTGGCCGGCCTCGCGCTGTCGGACACGCGCATGATCCTGTCGGGCGCGATCCCGGCGGCCGTCCTGGCCCTCGCGGTCGACTCGATCCTCGCGCTCGCCGAGCGCGCGGTGGCGCCGCGGGGGATCAGGTGAGGGGCTCTGCCGACTCCCCCGCGCCCGCGAGCACCCCTTCCCCGCTTCCGAGCCCAGGTGTACGTGATCACGCCGGGCGCCACGTGGGCGATGCGCGCGAAGACCCTGTGCTCGATGATTCTGTCGTCCCACGTCGAGCGCGTGCGGACCGTCAGCCGGCGGATGACGCCCAAGAAGAGGCGCCTTGTCAGGGTGTCGGCCACCCAGGCCACCATCGCGAGGAGGATGAGCGCGAAGGATACGGCCGCCCAGGGGTGGCTCGAGATCACGCGCTGCATGTCCGACTCCTGTTGGAGTGTGAGGCTATCGGGAGGTGCCGACCTCCTCGGCGAGAAGGTCGAGCGCGAGGTTGGAGAGGCGTACAAGGTGCGGGTGCGCCTGGTTGCCGTTCGTGAGGAAGACCACACCGAAGCCGCGGGTGCGGTTCCCCATGACGAACGCGGTGTATCCGGGGACGCTCCCGGAGTGTGCGAAGAAGCGGTCGTCACCCCGGTGCGTGGTCCACCACGTGAGACCGTAGCCCGCGTCCTCGTAGCCCCAGCCGCCCGCCATCCCCTGGCCGACGAACTCGGGGTACTGGAGCGTCTGCATCTGCTCGAGGGTGGATTCCCTCAAGATGCGCACGGTGCTGTCGGGTGCGGCGACCGTGCCGTCTCCCATGTTGAAGCGCACCCAGCGCGCCTGGTCGTGGATCGTCCCGTAGACGATGCCGGCCGGCCACACGTTCGCCTTCAAGCGGGGCGCCGGCGCGAGGCGGCCCGCGTCGTCCGGGAGGTACGGCACGGCCATGCGCTCCTGCATGTCGGGCGTCGGCTCGAAGGCGGTGCTCTCCATTCCGAGTGGGCCCCACACGTGAGTCCGGATGTACTCCTTGTAGGGAACGCCGCTGAACCGCTCGATCAGGTACGCGACGAGCGAGAACGCCAGGTTCGAGTACTCGAGCTTCTCGAGGGGTTTGCGCACGACCTGGAGCGAGTCGGCCAGGTACTCGGCCAGCGGCGGGGGCACGGTCTCCCCCCAGACCAGGTGGGGCCCGAACGCGCCGGGGATCCCCGACGTGTGGGTGAGGATGTGGCGGAAGGTGACCGGCGCCGACGGGTCCTCCCCGCGGATGTGCAGGTCGCCGAGGTAGTCGTGCACCGGGTCGTCCAGCGAGAACCTCCCCGCCTCCATCTGCTGGAGGAGCGCCACGGTCGACTGGGCCTTGAAGGTGGAGCCGATCAGGTAGACGGTGGTCGTGGTCGCCGGCGCGTGCGCCCACACGTTGGACTCGCCGTAGGCACCGCTCCACAGCTCGCCTTTCCGATCTGTGACGGCGACCGTGATCGAGGGAATGCGTCCCTCGACCATCGCGCGGCGGATCTCCGGCTCCAGGCGCGCGACGACGCGGGCCACCGCGGGTTCCCCGGCGGCCTCGATCTGTGCGCCGCCCTGCGCCGGCAGGAGCAGGGCGGCCGCCGCCGCGGCGAGGAAGGCGCCCCTCCCCCATCCCGTGCTCCGTGGCCTCGACGAGTCGGTCGCCGCCGCGTTCGTGCCCGTTTCCTGCCTCATCGCATCGGCTCCCTTCCCGGTCCGTAGAGGACGCGCCCCGGGCGGGCGCCCGTGTGCCGTCCTCCATTCTCGATGACGACCTCCCCGTTCACCAGCACGGTTTCGATGCCGGTCGGGAAGAGCGTCGGCTCGTCGTACGTCGCACGGTCCTGCACCCGGTCGAGGTCGAAGATCACCACGTCGGCCCAGAACCCCTCACGTAGCATCCCCCGGCGATCCAGGCGCATGCGCGTCGCCGGCCAGGAAGTCATCTTGCGCACGGCCTCCGGCAGCGTGAGAACGCCCTGTTCGCGGACGTACCGGGCCAGGATGCGGGGGAACGTCCCGTAGCTGCGCGGATGCGGCAGGCCCAGCACATCCGGCTTGCCGGCTTCCAACGCGGCGCCGGCGTCGCTCCCGATGCTCATCCACGGGCGCTGGAGCGACCAGGCGACGTCGTCCTCGCTCATCATGTGATAGATGGCCATGACGCGCCCGTCACCGGCGGCGACGATGTCCCACGCCGCGTCCGCGGGGTCCTTGCCCCACGCCGCGCCGATGGTAGCCAGGTCCTTCCCCTCGAAGCGGGCGTATTCCGGGTTGCGGGCGTTGACGAGCACGACGCCGCTCCATCCGCCCGCGGCTTCCACGATGTTCCACCACCCCGGGTAGCCGGTGACGAGCTCCTGCTTGAGGCGCGCGCGCACGTCCGGGCGGGCGATGCGCGCACGCGCCGAGTCGAGCCCGCCGTCGAACACCCACGACGGGATCGTCGCCTCCAGGCCGGTCCCCCCCGCCGTGTAGGGGTACATGTCCGCGGCCACGTCCACGCCACGGGCGCGCGCGGAATCGATCTCCGCCGCGGCCTCCCGCACGAGCGTGCCCCACCCGGGCTCGTAGGCGCCCTTGTAGTGGAAGATCTCGACGGGCAGGCCGCCCTCCTCGCCGACGGTGATCGCCTCGCGCACGGCATCGACCAGCCCGCGACCCTCGTCGCGGATGTGGCTCGCGTAGATCCCCCCGTACGCTCCGGCCATCCGCGCCACCTCGACGAGCTCCCCGGTGGACGCGAAGGAGGACGGCGGGTAGATGAGCGCCGTCGTCATCCCCATCGCTCCCTGGCGCATCGCCGACGCCATGATCGCCTTCATGCTGTCGAGCTCCGAGGCCGTGGGCGGGCGGTCGTCGTCGCCCACCACCGCCACGCGCGCCTGCGTCTCGGAGAAGTAGGTGCCGAAGTTGATGCTGATCCCCGACTCCTCCAGCCCTCGGAAGTACGCCGCGATCGAGTCCACCGGCACCGGCGTGCCGCCCTCGCCCCCGATGGCCGTCGTGACCCCCTGGCGGAGCTTGTTCTCGGCGAGCCCGCTGCGCGGCAGGACGGCGCCGGACTGGTCCATCATGTCGATGAAGCCGGGTGCGACGTATCGGTCGGTCGCGTCGATCTCCCGCCGCCCCCACGCCGCCACCCGGCCGACGCGGGCGATGCGGCCGTTCAGGATCGCCACGTCCGCGCGGATCCAGGGGTTGCCCGCACCGTCGAGCACGCGGCCATTCCTGATGACGATGTCGTAGAGCGGCGGCTCGGGCGTCTGCGCGGCCGCGGGTGGCGCGCTTCCTCCGACCAGCAGGGCGAGGAGCAGCGGAAGGACACGGGCCGAAGACCGTGTGCGGAGAGGTCGGTGGGTGTGGACCATGGCGCCTCCGGGGATCCGAAAGGGGAGCGGCCGTGTCGCGTGGACGGGGCCAACTCTACGTCCCGACGGAACCGTACGCACGCCCCGGCTGTGGCGAAGCGGTTGCGCAAGCGGTGTCCGGGAGGGGGCTCGACCCGGCGTTCCCGTCGATGCGGCCCGTTCCCGGGAGTCCCATGGCCGGCGCTGCCCCCACCGCTTCCGCCTGCCGCCGCCACCTCCTTCCCGGCTTCGTCTTCCATCGCGTGGTGATCTCCGGCGGCGTGCCGATCCTCACCCTGGGGATCCGGAAGATCCGCGGCCGTCCGGTGCAGGCGACGGTGGCACAGGAGCGTCCTCCCCACCCACCCAGCGGTCCATGAGCACCGCCGTGGTGATCTGACCCAACGCGTTGACCGTGGTGCGGAACATGTCGGGGATCCGGTCGATCCCGAGGAGGATCGCCAGACCGGCCAGGGGGATCCCCACGGCGTCCAGCGCGGGCGCGAGCGTCACCACGCTGGAGCTCGGGACCGGGGCCACGGTCAGGGAGACCAGGAACGTCGCGAGGACCGCGCCACCCACGGCGGCCGGGGGGATCGGAACGGCGTACAGGTGCGCCAGGAAGACGATGGCCGCGCCCTGGAAGAGCGCGCTGCCGGGGCGGTACATCGACGCCCCCAGCGGGAGCACGAGCGTCGAGATCGAGGGGGACAGCTCGAGCTTCTCCTCGGCCTCCTCGATCATCACCGGCAGGGCCGCCACGGTGGACGTGGTCGAGAAGGCCACCGCCGCCCCGCCGAAGGTGCCCGCGAGGAAGCGGACGGGCCCGATGCCGCCGACGAGCCGCACCAGCGGGAGGTACACCACGGCCAGGTAGATCGCCAGGGCGACCACCACCGACACCACGAACACAGCCAGGCTCCCCAGGAGCCCCCACCCCATCCGCGCGGTGACGGGCGCGGCGAGGCCGAAGATCCCGATCGGGGCGGTCCACAGGATCCAGTAGACCAACTTGATGAGCGCGTCGCCGAGGGCGTCGGCCAGGTCGATCAGCCGCCCGCGCGGCCCCTCGTCCAGCGTCCCGGCGGCGGCCGCGAGGAGCGCCGTGAACACGATCAGCGGCAGGAGCGACCCGGAGCTCGCCGCGGCGAAGGGGTTCGAGGGAATCAGGGACACGAGGAACTCCACGAAGCCGGGCAACTCGGGTGCGGACTGGGCGGCGGCCTCGGGCGCGGTCACGCCGGGCGCAAAGGCGAGTCCGAGGCGCATGGCGCCCATCCCCAGCAGGATCGCCGGAACCACCGTGATCCAGAAGAACCCGAGGGTGAGCACGCCCAGCCTCCCCAGCTTCTTCGGATTTCCGAGCCTGGCGACGCCGGAGAAGATCACCGCCATCACGAGCGGGATCACCACCATCCGGATCGCGTTCATGAACGCCGTGCCCAGGGGGGCCGAGGCCTGGGCGATTCCCATGAGGGTCTCGGAGCCGGTGACCGCGGCCAGGAGGCCGAAGCCGAGGCCGGCGACCAGGCCGATCCCGATCGCGAGGTGAAGCATGCCGCGTTCCCCGTTCGGATGGTGGATGCCGGCGCAATGGGCCACGCGGCACGGGCCCCGTCAAGTCGTGACCGAAGGGGGCAGCCCGGCCGACCTGCGGGTGGAGGCCCCTGGCCTACCAGGTGATACGGTCCCGTCCGGGGATGTAGCGCTCCAGCCCCGTGCGGCCCAGGTGGAAGGCGACCCACACGAGCGCCCCGACCCCGAGGGAGGCGACCACCCGGGCGGCGGCCGGGGCCCACGGCTGCGCCATCAGTAGGCGCGCCAGGGCCGCGGGGCCCCACCCCATCCTCTGCACGATCTCGTCGGACAGGGCCGCGGCGAACCCCAGGCTCACCGGCAGGTAGAGGGTGGCTCGTGCATCGAAGCGGAGGGCGATCCCCACCATGAGCATGCAGAGGAGGTTCATCCCCACCCAGATGGCCAGGAACGCGCCCAGGGCTCCCCCGGGGAAGGCGGCTTCCAGGATGGGCCTCGACACGTGCAGGGCGAGAGCGAGCGCGACCGATGCGGGCAGGCAGCAGAGCGCTGTCGCCACGAACCGCCCCACGGCCAGATGCACCGGGGGCACGGGCAGCGAGAGGAGAAACTCCAGGCCACCGTCCAGCTTGTCCCGCAGGATGCCCACCGGGACCTGCATGGCGAAGGCGGTCGCGGCGATGGAGAGGAGCAGCGCCGCCCGCGAGACGGAAAGCGATCCGAGGATGGCGAGGAGCCCTGCCGCCACCGCAGAAAACAGCAGGAGCTTGCCGGCGATGACGACGGCGCGACGCAGCTCCAGGCCCAGAAGGGCCCTCCAGACGGCGCGGCTCATCGTGGACCCTCCGCGCCGAGCCGACGAAGCAGCTCCTCGGAGACCGACGCGCCCCCACGGACTGCCCGCAGATCCGCGACCGATGCGTCCCCCACGAGGCTACCCTCCCGCAGGAGGAGCACGCGGTCGGAGACGGCCTCGACGTCCTCGAGGATGTGGCTCGAGAAGACCACCGTCCGGTCGCCCCCCGGGGGTGCGCATTCCTGGAGGAGGGTGAGGAGCCCGCGGCGCATCACCGGGTCGATCCCCGACGTGGGCTCGTCGAGAAGGAGCACGGGGGGACGATGGGCCTCCACCGAGACGAGGGAGAGCTTCACGCGCATCCCCTTCGACAGGTTGGCCAGCTTCGTGCGCGTCGGAAGCTCGAGGCGGTCCGTCAGCTCAGCAGCCCACGTGTCGTCCCACGTGGGGTGGAAGGCACGCAGGAACGCCAGATGCTCCTTCACCGTCATCCATCCGAAGCCCGCCAGGCGCTCCGGGAGGAGCCCGACCGTCCTCCGGATCTCCGGTCCCGAGGCCGATACCTCCTCCCCACCCACGCGCGCGCTCCCGTCGTAGCCCTCCGGCAGGAGACCGGCGATCCCACGAAGCGTGGTGCTCTTCCCCGCTCCGTTGGGACCCACCAGGGCGATGCGCTCTCCCGAACGGATCGTCAGGGAGAGCGGACCCAGCGAAAAGCCCGGGAACCTCACCCCGAAGGCGTTCAGCTCGATCACGCCGCCCCCTGCGTGAGGACGGCCCGCAGCGCAGCGAGGCCCACGACCAGCGTCCAGAGGGCGGCGGAGACCGCAAAGCCTCGGGCCCGCGGGGCCTTCGCGGAAGCCGCCAGCGCCAGCCCGAGGAATCCGACCCACACGAGGTGGAACGGCGTGACGCCGCGGGCGAGCGCGAACAGGACGGCGTGCGCCGGGTCGACGAGGAGGTCCAGGCCCGTGGGCACCGGGACGCCGCCCCGGCGCACGCCGCCCTGCAGGAGCAGCGTCAGGAGGAGCGCGGGACCCTGGAGGGAGAGGATCGCCTCCCCGTAAAGGAGCGCGCTGAGCACCGGCCGGAAGTTCGAGGGGGCCCCGAAGAGCACCAGGAGCGCCCACGCCACCAGCGCGAGAAGCCCACCCTTCACGAGGGCGATCAGCGGCGAGGATGCCGCGATCACCCAAACCCAGGCTCGCACCGCCTCCGGAGGCGGTCCGGCCGGGCCGGCCGCGAGGGTCCAGCCCCACGCCTGCGTCCCCGCGGCGGTGGCGAGGGCCACGCCCAGCACGATCGCCAGGGGAGCGACGAGGGTGGGCCGCGATCCGAGCGACCCGAGCGGTGGGAGGGCCCAGGAGGCGATCCGATCGAGGAAGCCGGCCGGAGCCGGTAGGCGTTCGGGAGACGGTATCATCTGGGCGTGACCTCCGGTGCTGGTGTGTGCGTGTCGAGCGGGATGCGGTCCGATCCCCGGTTGGCCCCGATCCGCACGGCCACCACGGCGCCGGTCGTGTCCAGGACGGCCAGAAAGGGCACCGCTCGGACGCCGAGGGCCCGTGCGATGCTTCCGTCTGCGTCATGGAGCATGGTGGCACGGAGGGCGGCCGGGACGTGGCGGCCCGACGGGTCGGATCGCGGCGAAATGACCACGGTGGGGTGAGCGTCCGCCTCGCCGCCGACCTCGGACCAGCGCGCGAGCTCCACGGCGCAGTAGGGGCATGCGTCGTCGACGTACAGGACGGTCCCCGGTCGTGGCACCCGAGCCGGCTCGCCCGTGGGTCGCATCCCGGTCAATGGTCCCGGATCGAACGGAGCGGAACGCTCCGGCGCCGGACGCTTCGGGGCGGCGCACACCGTGACCGCGACGGCCAGGCCCACGGCGACGATGAGACCGAGCGCGGCCGGTGCGCGGCTCGGACGGCCGCGGGGCGGGTCGGGAGGGGCCCGGTGCGGGCCCCTCCCCTGGTGGGTCTTCATTCCGCGAACGCCACGACACAGGTGTACGCGCAGGCACCGAAGGCCTCCGGGAAGAAGGCCGCCTCGAGCAGCAGCCCGCCGAGCGTCGCACCGCCCGCTCCGAAGAGGGTGGCCGCGCATCCAAGGCACACCACCTTGTCCCTGATGCCCGCGCCGCGGACGACCTCCACCTGCGCGGGTTCCGGTGCCGGCGGCGGGGGCGTCAGCCCCGAGGTTCCCAACACGGTCCCGATCGTCAACGCGAGGAGCGCCATCGGGCGAGCGCTCACGACGGTGCGGGGGCCCATCACGTCACCGCCGCGATGCAGGTGCCGAGGCATGCGCCCGCCGCGGCCGCTCCTTGCGTGGTCCACAGGATCCACGAGATCGGACCCCCGCCGAGCGCGGCCGCCAGCCCTCCTCCGGCGCAAAGCACACATGCTATTGCGGTCGTGATGCCGCCCCCACGGAGGGACTCGAGCACCGGCGGACCCGCGAGAGCCCACAGCGTCCCCAACGTCGCGGCCAGGCTCATCAGCGCCGCCTCCCACCTCCATCCGACCCGGGTGTTCATCCTCGTCCTCCTTCATCGAGAGATCCCCGCCGGCCACGCATCAGTGCGGACCGGCACGAGCGCCTCCCCCGACCAGTAGCGCCGCAGGTGGGCCCGCCCGATGCGGTACGGGCCCACCTGGGGGTCGAGGACGAGCGCGAACCCGGAGGAGTCCGGAACGACGGTGACGAAGTGACCTCCATCCACCCAGGCGATCACGGGTGTGCTCAGGGCGTCCATGGCGGCGGGATCGAGCCGGCGGAGCTCGTTGGCCACTCCGAGGAGGTGGGCCGTGCGCGCCAGGCCCGCGAAGGTGGTGCCCCTGGCACCTGTCCCCGCGAGTCGCGCGAGCGAGTCCGTCGGCGGGGGCGTCCCGCCCAGTGAATGAATCAGGGTGGCCAGCGCAGCCGGCCCGCAGTCGGTCACGCCCGACTGGAGAACCGCGCCGGGGGAGGACACGAAGGTGCCGCCCCGGGCTCGTATGGTCGCGCGGTACCCCGACCGGCCGACGGCCATGGGGTCGGCGGGCGCCGCGGCCATGACCGCGAGCGTCGCCACGACCCCGAGGAGCACGCCGCACGCCATGAGGCGGCGACGCGTCCGGACCCTTGCGGATCCCCGTGGAATCGGCGGGAGAGTGCGCATGGAGGAAGGGTGGCCCACCGGTCACGCCCCCGGAATGCGCGGATGGGACGGGTTTTCCGGTGGGCCACGCTGGCCGTCACATCAGGGCTGCGCAGACGCTGTAGCATCGCTCGAGAAGGAAGTCCCCGACGGCCGGGAATCCGATCGACCCTCCGACCGCCCCGAACACGCACGAGTAGCAGGCGAACGTGCCCAGCAGGCCGGATCCTTCCAGGCCGGCGACCGGTGCGCGCGCGACGCTCGCGGCGCGTACGCCGACGGGAATGGGGGCGAGCACGGCCACGGCCAGCGTGACGAACACGGCGATCCTGATCTTCTTCATGGTTGCCTCCGCGTGGGGGTTCGGGGCCGACACCTGATGCGTCGACCCGGGCGGAAGCGAGCCCCGCGGGGCGGGCGCGAGAATGTCCAAGAACGTCGCTCGTCGGGAGGGGAGGGGCTTTGTGGGGAATCCCCCGACGCGCGGGCAGGGGAACGTCCTCCAGACGTGACCGCGGTCTATGCGTAGCGTAGCAGGGTATGCGCCGGCCGTTTTGGAGCCGAGCGCCCCGTCCCTGGAGGACCCATGGCGCGCGTCGAGATCGACGAAGGATGGAGCCTGGCCCGCGCTTCCGGCCTCTTCGCCGGGATCGGGATGGCCGTGTTCTCCGCGCTCACCATCCAGCATTTCTTCGCCGCGAACTACCCGGTCTCGATCTTCGAAGGGTCGTTCTGCGACATCAACGCGTTCTTCAACTGCAACAGCTCCGCCTACTCGTCCATCTCGGCGGTGGCCGGGGTCCCGATCGGGTGGTTCGGGATGGCGCTCGGGGGGCTGGTGGCGCTCGGCGCGCTCTTCCCTTCCCCCGCTCTCGACCGCACCAACCGAACATTGTCGATGCTCAACGTGCTCGGCGTGATCGCCCTCCTCGGGTACTCGGTGGCGGTGCTGGGGAGCCTGTGCCTCCTCTGCTCGGGCTACTACGTGTCTTCCTTCCTGGCACTGGCGGCGCTGTGGCCGAAGGAGCGGCGGCGGGGCGCCCGCACCATCTTCGGCGGGTCCTGGCTGCGTCCCGCCCCGCGCCACCTGATGGTGTTCGGCGTCGTCACGCTGGTCGGCGCCTGGGGTGTGCGTGCGTACCACGGTGCCCGACGCGACGCGCAATCCGGAGGGGTCGCGGCGCGCATCGTGAGCCAGTTCTACAGCCTACCTTCCGTGGCCTGGCCCAGCGTGATCAGCCCCTTCTGGTCCGTGCGTAGCGCGGAGGGCTTCGAGGATGCCCCCATCCGCGTGGTGGAGTACGGCGATCCCCTGTGCATCGACTGCCAACTCCTGCACCGTCAGATGAAGCGCCTGGCCGGGGAGTTCGCGGGCCGGCTCAACGTGGCCTACCAGTTCTTCCCGCTCGAGGCCGCGTGCAACGACGTCGTGGACAAGGACAAGCACCCCGGTGCCTGCGAGATGTCGTACATGTTGGCCGCGGCCCCGGACGACTTCCCCGCCATGCTCGACGAGGTCTACGAGAACATGCAGGCAGCGAAGTCGCCGGAGTGGCGCGCGGATTTCGCGGCGCGTTGGGGATGCGCGCCCGGCGCGGGAGATCCGGCGGTCCAGGAGCAGGTGCACGAGATCCTGCGCACCGGCACCGAGTACGGGAGAACCTCGGATCGGTACGCCTACGGGATCCGGTCGACCCCCACGATGATCATCAACAACCGCATGATCATCGGCACGCTCCCGTACGAGCAGCTGCGCGCCATCTTCCAGGCACTCGTCGACGAGCACGAGCGCGGAGGCGCCGGCTTCTTGGAGCACTGGGAGGAGACGCGGGGCTGAGCCCAGCCTAGCGCGCGAGGGCCCCGCGCAGGCTACCCGAGATCAGGGCGGCGACGTTGCCGAGGACGCGGGGGATCGCCAGTCCTCCGGGGGAGGCCATGTAACGGGGCTCCCACACCGGGTCGAACTTGGCCTTGTAGGCCCGCAGGCCCTGGAAGTTGTAGAAGTGCTCCCCGTAGCGGTACACGGCACCGCCCATGCGCGCCCACAGCGGCGCCAGGGGACCTCCCTCCAGCCCCGACAGCGGCGCCATCCCCAGGCTGAAGTTGCGGTAGCCGTTCTCCTTCCCCCACAGGATCATCTTGAGGAAGAGGTATTCCATCGCGTCGGTGGGCGCCTCGTCCGGATGGTAGCGCATGAGATCGACGGTGAATTCCTCTCCCGGGGCCCCCGGCCACACGTTCACGAAGGCGACGACGCGCCCCTCCTGGCGCAGCACCGCCACCGGAAACCGCGACACGTACTCCTCGGTGAAGGCGCCCAGCGAGAAGCCCTTCTCGTGGATGGCCTTGGCCCTCCGCCACTCGTCGGAGATCTCGCGCAGGCGCGGCAGCACGTCGGGCGTCCCCTCGACCGGGATCATCTCGAACGAGCCGCCCTCCTTCTCGATCTTGCGCAGCGTGCGCCGGAAGCCGGAGCGCTTGCCGCCCTCCATCGAGAACGACCCGATGGGCACCAGCGCCTCCTCGCCGAGCTTGAGCAGGGTGAGGCCCGCGTCCACGTACAGGGGAAGGAACTCCGGCCGTACCTGGTAGAAGACGGGCCAGCCGCCGTGGCGCAGCGCCCGGTCGCGGAACCCCCACACGAGCTCCGGGAACACCGCCGGGTCGCCGACGGGGTCACCCATCGCCACCCAGCTCCGTCGCTCCACGGCGAACATGAGGAACGCCGAGCGCTCCGACGACATGAGGAAGCTCTTGTCCCCCAGGTAGGCCAGCCATGCCGTGGTGCGCGGACTCTCGGCCACCAGGCGGTCGACCTCCTCAGGGATCCGCTCGGGCGCCACGGCTTCTTCCGGCTCGGGCGGGCGGAGGAGTCGGGCGATCGCGAAGGCGAGGATCACGACGCCCGCCCCGACCGAGGCCCGCAGGAAACGCGGCGCGTCGTCGTTCATCGCGAAGCGCCACCAGAGGTCGTGGGAGTAGTCCACCTCGCGATACGCGAAGAACCCAAGCCACGCGGTCGTGAGGAGGACCGCGCCCACGCCGAAGATCCACTCGGGGGAGAGCGGCTCCGCGAGGAGCGCGCTCCGCCGGAAGAACTCGCGATGCGCGGGGGCCAGCGCGAGCAGCACGAGCAGGAGGACCATCGAGGCCACCACCCCGCCGGGTCGCATAGCGGACAGCACCGCGCCGACCCCCAGCAGCGCGAGCGCGGCGTGGAACGCCCCGTCGAGTCGCCGTGCCAGCCCCCATGCCAGGATGAGGAGCGATGCTCCCACCAGGCTGCTCAGGAAGTGCGACGCCTCCAGGAGCACGAGGGGCGGCGCCTTGCCGAGCCACGACATCGTCCCGCGCGACGGGATCGCGCCCGTCGCGAGGAGCAGCCCTCCCGCGACGAAGACCGTGCCCGCCAGCACGATCGGCACCGCCGTGGACACCGCGGGCCCGAGAACCTCCATCGCCTGACCCAGGGCCTGTCGACGCCGCTGGAGCTCGAAGACGCCGAGGGAGGCCGCGGCAAGGACCAGCGGCACCAGGTAGTACACGGCGCGGTAGGCGACCAGCGCGGCGATCAGCGCCCGGTTGTCCGCGTGCTCGGGCAGGGTCAGCAGCAGCGTGACCTCGAAGACGCCGAGACCGCCCGGCACCTGGCTGAACACGCCGATGATCTGCGCCAGGAGGAAAGTGCCGAGGAAGACGCCGAACCCGATGTGCACCTCCCCGGACACGAGCACGAAGAGGGTCATCGCCGCGGCCAGCCAGTCGGCGGACGCGATCACCACCTGGCTGAGCGCGGTCTTGAGCGCCGGCGCGTCGAGCGTCCAGCGCCGGATCCGCAGGCCCGGGCCGCCCCGCCACGACCAGACGACGTATCCAATCACGACGAGGAGGAAGAGCACGCCCAGGGGGCGTGCGGTCGGCACGAGCGCGGCGAGAGGGCCCGGAAGCGCGGGTGGCTCGAGGAGGAAGGCGACGCCGCTGACCGTGAGGAAGCCGACCCAGAACGTGCTCGAGTAGAACGCCACGATACGGGCGATGTCCGGCGCCTCCACGCCCCACGCCGTGTAGAGCCGGTAGCGGGGCGGAGCGCCGGTCACCAGCGGAAAGCCCAGCGCCTGGCTGAATGCGTAGCCGACGAAGGACGCGAGGGCCGCCTGCCGGTACCGGATCGCGGCGCCCACGTAGCGCACGGCCATCCAGTCGTAGCCCGTGAGCGTCAGGTAGGAGAGCCCGGTGAAGAAGAGCGCGAGGAGGAGGCGCGGCAGCGGGATGCGCCGGACGCTCTCGAGGATCTGGGGAAGCGTGTACGTGCGCAGCTCGTGGTGCAGGGCCGCCAGGGCGATGGCCAGCACGAGTGCCGCGACGATCGGCGGCGCCCAGCGGGTGAGTCGGCTGCGCATCATCGGGCGTGGATGGGTCGTCGGTTTGGACGACGGTGGTTCATGCTCCCCGAACGCGAGGGGAATCTATGCGCGGGCACCGGGGGCGCGAAGTGCCTCATCGCTCGCGCTGGAGTGCGCGCAGCCGGCGGATGCTCGCGATCCCCGCGGCCGGTCCGAGCGCGAGCAGCGGAAAGGCCCACGGCCAGCCGAGCCGATCCACCATGAGCGGGACGGCCTGGATGGTCGCCATGGTCAGAAGGAAGCCCATCGAAGTCTGCAGGGTCAAAGCGGTTCCCACCGCGTCGGCCGGCGCGACCTCCGTCACCATGGCCGAGAACTGGGCGGAGTCCGCGACCACGAAGAACCCCCACGTCCAGGTGAGGAGGGCGAGAAGGGCGAATGGCGCGTGGAAGAAGAAGCCGGCGGCCAGGGAGCAGATCCCGCTCACGCTCATCGCGAGGTTGACCACCCGGTGGCGGCCGATCCGGTCGGCCGCCACGCCACCCCACACGCAGCCGAGCCCTCCCGCGGCGATCGCCCCGAACGCCACCAGCTCCACGACGCCCACGCCAGGGCCACCGTGCTCGGCGGCCGCCGCGAGGAGGAACGCCGGCACCCACGTCCACATCGCGTACAGCTCCCACATGTGCCCGAGGTATCCGCCGGTGGCGAGCATCGTGGGACGGTGGCGGAGGATGCGCCCGACCAGCCCCCAGGAGAACGAGCGCCGGGCGAAGGGATAGGGCCCGTCCCGGTAGGCGGCGAAGACGAGCAGGCCGGCGATGGTGCCCGCCCCGGAAGCGCCCAGCACGACGGGCGCGATCGTGGCACCCCCGATCGCCTTGAGCAGGTACGGCGTCGCCTTCCCGACCGTGAGCGCACCCACCACCGTGCCGATCGCCATGCCCCGCGCGGAGCGGAACCAGGTGGCGATCATCTTCATCCCGGGGGGATAGACGCCGGCCAGGAAGAAGCCGGTGAGGAAGCGCGCTCCCAGGGCGGTGGCGAACCCAGGGACCACGAGGAGCGAGGCGTTCGACGCCGCGGCCAGGAGCGCGCTCACGGAGAAGTACCACCGCGAGGGCAGCACGTCCGCGAGGTTGAGGAGCGCGGCGGCGGCGGTGCCGCTCACGAAGCCGAGCTGGACGACGGTCGTGAGCCATCCCACCTCGCTGGACGTCAGCCCCCAGCGGACCTCCAACTCCGGGGCCACGGCGCTCGCCGTGAACCACGCCGACATGCCCAGCAGCAGCCCCGCGGACAGGAGCGCGAGGATCCCCCAGCGGCGCGGGTCCTGGTCGAAGGGCTCCGCACCCGGACCTGCGAGCGTCACCGGACGATCTGCTTGACGACGAACCAGACGTTCGCCGGCCGCTCCGCCAGCCGGCGCACGTACCAGGGGAACCAGTGGCTACCGTACGAGATGAGCACGCGCACGTTGTGCCCCGTGCGCACCAGGCGCTCCTGCTCCGCCGTGCGGATGCCGTAGAGCATGGCGATCTCGTAGGCGTCCTTGTCCACGCCGAGCTCGTGCGCCATCCGGTTGGCCTCGTTGATCATGCGGGCGTCGTGGGTGCCGATCACCGGGCGTCCCGCCCTCCCTTCCCGGCGTGCCCGCAGGAGCTGACTGGTGAGGCGGATGAAATTCTGGTCCACCTCGGTCTTGCGGGGAAACGCGACGCTCGGCGGCTCCTTGTAGGCGCCCTTGACCAGGCGGATGGCGGGATGGAGCGGGAGCAATTCCTCCAGGTCCTGCTTCGTGCGCATGAGATAGGACTGCAGGCACAGCCCGACGTTCTGGTGGTCCTCTCGCACGGCGCGGAACACCTCGAGCGTCCGGTCCACGTAGTCGGACGACTCCATGTCCACCCACACCAGCTCGCCCGGATCGGCGGCTCGGACGATACGCTCGAGCCGCTGGCGCGCTCCGTTGATCCCCAGTTCCATCCCGAGCTGCGTGAGCTTGACCGACACCTCCGTGTCCACGCCGCGGGCCTTCACGGCCTCGAGTACCTCGAGGTAGTGCGTGACCACCAGGTCGGCTTCCTCGGGCGTGGTGACGTTCTCCCCGAGGAGCGTGAACGTCGTGGGGATCCCGCCTCCCTTCAGCCGTTCGGCCTCGCGGAGGGCGTCCTCCAGCGTCTCGCCGGGCATGAAGCGGCGGGTGGCCCGCTGCACGAAGCCGTAGCGGGGGAGACGCTCGGCAAGGAAGGGGTTGGTGGAGGCCCACAGGAGCGTGTTGCGGAGCATGCTGGACGACCTCAGGGCTGGACGAAGCGGTGCACGAGTCCGACGGGACGGAGAGCCCGGGCGCCGAATCTAGGCATCGCCCGGGCTCCTCAGCGGCCGGGGCTCGGCGAAGGGTGTGTACCCCGCGTCACGCAACGCGTCCCGGTAGGGCGCCACCCACTCGGCCAGCACCCGGTCCACCTCCTCGACGATGCGTCCGGCGAGGGCGCGGGCCTGCGCCAGCTTCAGTCGGTCGTTCGTGCTGGGGGCCTCGGGCATCCCGAAGAGCGAAAAGCTCAGCGAGCGCATCTGTGACGCCGGGATGTCGCCGCCGCAGATCCCCTGACATTCGGGGCCCTCGTAGAGGTCCCGCAGGCTCCTCCGGAGCGTGTCGCGGAGCGCCTGCCCCCCCGCGCGCAGCGTGTCGGCGCCGGCCGGGAGCGTCTCCAGCGCGGCACCGACGCCTTCGAGCGCACGCTGCAGGCGCGTACGCCCCTCGGCGACCTGGTCGTTGAGCCGCACGACCTCGCGCAGCGCTTCGTCGCGTGCCCGCAGGTCCGCCGCGGCGACCGGCCGGCGCGGGTCCCCGCGCACCTCCAGGCTCGCCGCCGACCGGGTCTCCCCCATGCTCACGGAGACCCCGTACCGGCCCGGCATCACCTCGACCATGCGGGGGAACGCTTCCTCGTCGGCGTCTCCGGCGGGACGCAGGTTCCAGTCGATCCGATTGACGCCCCGGTGGGCCGCCACCGACGTGCTGTAGACGAGCGCGTCGGCGTCGTTGCGCACCTCGACGCGCGCGTGGCCGTCCGCGTCGCTCCAGAACGACAGCAGCGCGCCGTAGGGGCGCGTCTCCCCCTGCTGCATGGCGTGGCCGGTGGATCGGTAGCCGATGGCCTCCCCGATGTCCGCGGCGATCGCGGGCGGAGGCGGTGACATCGACAGCGCCACTCCGGGTCCCGCCCTGCCAGCGGCCAGGTCTCGCAGCGGGCGTACGTCGTCCAGGATCAGGACCCCGCGGCCGTGGGTGGCGAGCACCAGGTCGCCGTCGCGTAAGTGCACGATGGCGTCCCGGATCGGTACGGACGGAACACCCGAAGTCCATTGCTGCCAACTCGTTCCGGCATCCGTGCTGAACCAGAGTCCGAACTCCGTCCCCAGGAAAAGGAGGCCGGGCTCCGCCGGGTCCTCCGCCAGCGTGTGGGCGAAGCCGCGCACCCCCTGCTGGGCCAGCCGCTCCCAGTGGGCCCCGTAGTCCCGCGTGCGGTAGACGTAGGTCTCCCAGTTCCCACGCCGGTGGTCGTCGAAGACGGCGTAGGCCGTGGCGGCGTCGTGCCTCGAGGGTTCGATGTCGGGGACCCAGGTCGCGTCGGGCACGCCGCGGATGTTCGCACGCACGTTCGTCCAGGTGGCCCCGTCGTCGCGGGTGAGCTGGACGTTGCCGTCGTCCGTGCCGACCCAGATCACGCCCCGCTCCATGGGGCTGGGGGCGATCGCCACGATCGTCGTGTGGTTCTCGGCCCCGGTGGCGTCGATGGTCAGCCCGCCGCTCTCCATCTGGCGCTGCTTGGCGGGGTCCTTGGTCGTGAGGTCCGGCGAGATGATCTCCCAGCTCCGCCCGTGATCGCGGGAGCGGTGCAGGAACTGCGACCCCAGGTAGATCGTGGTCGAGTCGTGCGGATCGAGGGCCAAACCGGCGTTCCAGTTGAAGCGCAGCGTGATCCCGTCCGGGTGCACCGGCTGGATGTCGGTCTGCAGCCCCGTGACCTTGTCGAAGCGCACCAGGCTGCCTTGCTGGCTCATGGAGTAGCCGTGTTGCGGGCTCGACGGATCGCCCATCACGCTGAAGCCGTCGCCGCCGCCCACGCGGTGCCAGTACGCGTTCAGGATCCCCTTGTTCTCCCAGACGTTGCTGGGCCCGTACCAGGAGCCGTTGTCCTGCAGGCCGCCGTAGACGTTGAAGGGAACGTCCTGGTCCACCGTCACGTGGTAGAACTGCGCGAGCGTGAGGTTCTCGACGAAGCGCCAGTGGTCGCCGCGGTCGTACGTGAAGGCGATGCCGCCGTCCTCGCCGAGGATCATCCGCCGCGGGTCGTCGGGATCGATCCACAGCTCGTGCACGTCGCCGTGGATGATCCCGCTCGAGACGACGGTCCGCCACGTGCGGCCCTGGTCCTCGCTCACCTGGATCGCGGAGTGCAGCGAGTAGATGCGGTTCTCGTTCTTCGGGTCGACGCGGAGGTCCGCGTAGTAGAAGGGCCGCGGGACGATGCCGTCCCGGTCCGAGATCGTGCGGAAGCTCCGGCCGCCGTCGTCGGAGCGCAGGAGCGCGCTCTTCGTGGCTTCCACCAGCGCGTACACGACGCTCGGGTCCGAGGGAGCGAAGGCCAGCCCGATCCGGCCGAGCTCACCCGCGGGCAGGCCGTCACCGGGACCCAGCCGGCGCCAGGTGTCGCCGCCGTCGTGGGTCTCGAAGAGGCCGGAGCCGGGTCCGCCCGACGTGAAGAACCACGGCTCGCGGCGGAACTCCCACATCGCCGCCAGGAGGTGGTCCGGGTTGGACGGGTCCATGACGAGGTCTGCCACGCCGGTGCGCGGATTCTGCCAGAGCACGCGCTCCCACGTCCGTCCGCCGTCCCGCGTCCGGAAGACGCCACGCTCCTCGCCGTCGGACCACGCCGGGCCCATCGCCCCCACGTAAACCAAGTCGGGGTCGGTCGGGTGCGTCAGCACGCGGGCGACGCGCTCGGACTTCTCGAGCCCCATCGACCTCCACGTCCGCCCGCCGTCGATGGACTTGAAGACGCCCTGGCCCACACCCGCGCTGTTGCGGGGATTCCCCTCGCCCGTCCCCACCCAGACGATGTCGGGGTTGGCCTGGAAGACCGAGATCGCTCCGATGCCCAGCACCGGCTCGTCGTCGAAGACGGGATCCCAGCTCAACCCGCCGTCAGCGGAGCGGAAGAGCCCGCCCGTTGCGCCGCCCACGTAGACGATGTTGCGGTCCCGCAGGACTACGTCCACCGCCGCGACACGGCCGCTCATGCCCGCCGGGCCGATGGAGCGGGCCCGCATGTCCCGGAAGAGGTCGCCCCCCACCTGGCCGGAAAGGGCCCGAGGGCCGGTCGCGAAGAGGAGCGGGACGAGGGCGAGCAGGATGCGGGGGGAAGAGGACGACTTCATGATGCTCCGCGGTGTTGCGGGATCCGGGTGTGCACGAGGGCCGTCGGACCCCATCGGGACGGCCGCACTCAGAGTACGGGTGCGGGGGGGCGCGGGCCACCCGGGGCGTCAGCGCAGGCAGTCGAGTCCGCGCAGAGCCGCGTCGAGCTCCCGGGTGTCGAAGCTGTATCGCTCGGGGTTGCCCGCCTCGACGCCCACGAGAAGCGTGATCCCCTGGGCCCGCCGGACGGCGGCCGTGAAGTCCCCAACGACGCCGGCCGGGGCCGCCGCACCGTCGGTGTACGCGCGGATCAGGCTCCACGTGCCGAAGGGAAGCTCTCCGGACCCGAGGGAGAGCGTCACGGACGGGTCTCCCGCGAGGCGGCCGCCGGACGAGAACGTCAGCTCGGTCCCCTCCACGGTACAACGCCAGGTGAGCACGGCGTAGGAGTCGAAGGAGAAGGCGGAGACCGCCGGTGCGCCGGCCAGGGCGCGGGACAGCACCGCGCGTGTCTCGCCGCCGTCTCCGGCGAGGGAGTCAGGGGCCGTGACCGCCTGCAGGGCGTTGTCCGGCCCCACCACGAGGTGCGCCATCGGCACCCCGAAATCGCCCGCGTAGGCTCCGTACCATCGGTTGGGCGTCTCCGTGAAGGCGTGGAAGCGGAGCCCCTCTCCGAAGCGGAGCAGACGGTCGGGCAGGCGCAGGTAGGCCGTGCGTCCGGCCTCGACCGTGCCCAGGCGTGTCCACCACAGGCATCGGTCGAGGAGGATCCGTATCTCCTGTTCCGTGTGGTTCTCCACGGCCACCCGCACGGGACGAGGTTGGTCGGAGGGAACGGAGGACGTCCCCGCGCAGGGGGGCGGCGGCTCCGTCGAGGTTGGCCCGGCGCTGTGCGCGTGGGCGCACCCGGCCAGAAGGAGGGCCGCGGTGACGATCGGTAGCGCGGCGGTGCGCCGACCGAGATCCGGCGGGGGCGATGTCTCGTCCGTCACGTCCCTGCCCCGTCGAGGCCATAGACCACCACCGTCTCGACGCCCAGCGCGTCCTTCTGGACGCCCACGAGGCGGTCGCCGCGGACGTCCATAAGTTGGAAGTTCCCAGGTAGCGCCACGACGCCCGACAGCCGGCCGTCGGCCGCGTACACCCGCGCCGACGTCGTGTCCGCATCGTCAGGCCGGTAGGCGACGGCCCAGATGCGCCCGTGGTCGTCCGCGACGATGTCACCGACGGCGGGAAGGGAGTCCGGCACGTGGGCGGACCGCTCCACCACCCCGGGCGGCAGGTCGGGCAACGCAGCGATCATGGCGGGGGTGACGGGCACGCGCGCCCGCGCCTCGCGGACGGAGCGCCGGTGCCGGCCGGATGCGTCGTACACGTCCACCCGCCAGGCATCCCCCGGCGCCAGGTAGAGGAGGTCGCCGGCGACGAAGGGCCGGAGGAGGGGCGAGAACGGGATGTCCTCGATCCCGGCCTCCCCGCCGGGGCTCTCCCAGTCCTGCACCACGGAAACGCTCAGGAGGGAGTCGCCCGCCTGGCCATCGGCGTCGAAGACGGAGAGCACGAAACGGAAGGAGCGAACGCCGGGCGCCCCCTGGAGCAGGAGCATCCCATGCAGCAGCGCGAACACCTCGTGCCCCGACGTGGTGCCCAGCGGGTTCGGGGAGGGAATTACGATGGCGTTGGGTGGGAGCTGGGCGCGCTGCGGATAGGTCAGCGCCGTCACCGACACGAGCGCTCCCTGGGGATCCAGCAGCGTCAGGCGACGCAGCCGCAGGTCGAGCACCGCGGCAGTGTCACCGGCGAGCATCGTGAGCCCGGTCACGTGCCGGAACTCGCCCGGCCCGTCCCCGGCCCGGCCCGCCCCCCACAGAAGACGCCCGTCGGCCGCGTAGGTACGCACCTCGTTGCCGCCCCCGTGCCCGACCACCACCCGTCCGTCGGAGCCGAGCCGCACCTCGTAGATCCGGAAGAGGGGCGTGTCCCCCCGGGCCTCGTCGCCGATCACGACGAGGGGCTCGGGCGACAGGCTCCACACGGTAGGCTCCACCCCCGCGTTCACTGCGAGGGAAACGCCCGCGCTGTCCCTCAGCGTGAAGCCGGCCGTGCCCACTTCGCCGACGCAAGCCGCGGCCGCGAGCGCGGCGGTCAGCGCCAGGCAGGCTCGTAGCCTCGCCTCCACGCGGCCCACCACGCTCCGGCCCTTCCGCGTCAGCGCACCTGGAACGTGATGGGGAAGCTCACCCACACCGGCACCTTCTGGTCCCGATTGAGGGCCGGCGAGAACCGGTAGACGTTCGCGACCTTGAGGGCGGCCTCGTCCAGCGCCTGGTGCCCTGAGCTCTGGTCGATGCGTACGTCCTGTACACGACCGGTCTCGTCGATGAAGAAGTAGACCTTCACCGTGCCGCCGATGCCCGCATCACGCAGTAGCGGCGGATACTCCTTCTCCATCGCTCGGATGACCTCTTCGCGGTTCGTGATCGAGGGCGCGACCGTGAAGGGTGTGAACATGGGCCCGGCGGAGATCTCTTCCTTCGGCGGCGCTCCACGCTCCTCCTCAGGCTTGGGGCGGGCGATGACCGGCGGCTTCGGCGGGATCATCACCTCCTTCTTCGCCCCCGCGGTGGCGTCGGTGCGGAACGCCGGCTCGGGAGAGCGCGCGTCGGTGGTGAGCGTCGCGTCGGCCTCGTCCTTCTTGCTGCCGTCCGCGTAGATGTTCACCTCCAGGCTGCACGCGGCCGTGAGGAGCACCGCGACCACCGCCAGACGCGCCGCCAGGCCCCTCCACCCGAAGGTCAACTTCGCGCCCAGCATGGCGCGCATCCTGCGCTCGAGCGTCGAGGCCCGCTCGCCGAATCCGGCACCCAACGGGACGGCGGCCGTGCTGCGCGTGCTCACGTCGAAGAGGAGACGGGCGTAGTGCAGCGGCTCCCGACCGCGATGGGCCAGGACACGCTGGTCACAATCGGTCTCGACCGCCTCGCGCAGCCTGGCGAAGGCGAGCCACGCCGCGGGGTTCCACGGCATGAGGACCGGTACCGCCAGGGCCGCCGCGAGGAGCGCGGGGTCTCCGCTGCGGCGATGCTCGTCTTCGTGCGCGAGAATCAGGGATCGCTCGGCGGGCGCGAGCTCCAGGACCCATGTCGGGAGGACGATCGCCGGTCGGCGCACGCCCACCACCGCCGGTCCCAGATCGTCGGACACGAGCACCTCCGAGCCGTCGATCACGTGCGCGCGCCACGTCCGCCGCAGCCGCCGGGTCCGGAGCATCCCCCCGAGGACCAGTACGAGGAGGACGAGCGAGGCGCCGATCCAGATCCCCACGACCGGGCCCCGCAGGTCGGCGAGCGTCGGAGACGCGGCCACCGCGGCACCCAGCGCGCCCAGGTCGGGGAGCGCGCCCCGGACGACGGGCGCGACGGGGCCGAAGACCACGTCGAGGGAGCCCGATCCTCCGCCCAGTCGGCGCAGGACGGGCCGCACCAGGGGGAGCGCCACGACCATGAGCTGCGCACCGGCCCAAAGCCACCGTCGGCGGCTCGGCACACCTCGCTCCAGCAGGGCCGCCGCACCCACCACCACCGCGCCGAGAAGGACCGTGTATCCCATCCACAGGACCAGCATGCCGACCTCCTTCTACGAGGATCTTCGTAGATACTATCACGGAGCCCTGTGAGGCGTCAATGGTGACGTGCTCGGCGCCCGCCGGCGGCCCTCAGTCGCCGCGGGTGTGGTACGCCCAGACCTGGCGGGACAGCTCGGCCACCAGCGCCGCTGCGACCTTCTGGTCCTCGATGCCGCGCACCATGACCGCGAGGGCGTAGGGTGGCGCATCGGGAGGAAACACCAGGGCGGCGTCGTGGTTGTGGGCGGTGATCCATCCCGTCTTGTTGGCCACGCGCGTGCCCTCGGGAACGCCGGCCGGGATGTTTTCCCGGAAGTGCTGCCTTTCGAGGATCGTGAGCATCTCCTCGCGCGATTCGGGGGTGAAGCGGGGGCTTTCCCAGACCGCCGCCATCACCACCCCCAGGTCGCGGGCCGTGGTCGTGTTCGACAGGCCGGCGTCGAATGCCTTCAGGTCCTCGACGCCGCGCAGGACCTGCATGGAATCGGCGGCCATCTCGCGCAGCATGTCCGTGACGCGCTTCGGGTCCACCTCCTCGATCAGGATGTTGGTGGCGAGGTTGCTCGACCACGTGATCATGCGGTCCATCAGGTCGCGAACGGTGACGGTGTCCCCCACCCTGCCGTAGAACGTCGTGTCCGAGTCGGAGTCCTCGGGGAGCTCGAAGGCGGACCCGTCCACGATCGAGTGGAAGGTACGGGTGATCTCCACGCCGGAGTCCAGCGGCCGGATCCCCTCCTGCGCGTCGAGGAAGAGCCGCATCATCACCGGCACCTTCATGGTGCTGGCCGCGTGCATGCGCACGTCGGCGTCGATGGTCACAGAGTCACCCCCTGGAGCGAGACTCAGGTAGTAGAGACCGACCTCCGCTCCCGACGCGTCGATGGTGCGGCGCAGCGACGCCTCGAGGGAGGCGGCGTCGGCGGGCATGCGCTCACCCCCGCCCGAATGCCCACACGCGGCGGACAGCGCCGTCAGGGGGAGGAGGAGCGGAATACAGACGTGAGCGACCCGGCTGGCCATGGTGCCTCACGGGGATGGGGTTGCAGCCTCGGGAACCAGGCGTAGAGTAGACGTCCTCGGTACCTCGCGTCCACCGTCGCTCCGCGGGGCTCTTCCTCGAACCAACGGACGCCATGCTGACCCTCTTCGGCCTGCTCGCCACGCTGGCCGCTCCCGCGGACTCGTTGATGTTCCGTGGGCGGGATTCGGAGCTGGACGTCCGGGTGCCCCGCATGAGCGACGTGTCGATCGCCATCGATGGTGATCTCGACGAACCCGTGTGGCAACGAGCGGCGGTGCTGGCGGGCTTCACGCAGTACGAGCCGGTGGAGGGCGTCGAGCCGGAGGAGCCGACCGAGGTGCGGGTGTTCTACACCGACGACGCCATCTACTTCGGCGTGCACGCCTTCGACCCCCGCCCCGACTTGATCCTCGCGCGCCTCGGGGAGCGGGACCGCGTCGTCTTCAACGACGACTGGCTGCGCATCATGCTGGACACCTTCGACGACCAACGGCAGGCCTACGTCTTCTACGTGAACCCGCTGGGGCTCCAGACCGACGGCCTGTGGATCGAGGGTCTCCGGAGGGGGGGTGGTGGCGGAGGTGGGGGCGCAGGGTCCGGCATCTCGATCGACTTCAACCCGAACTTCATCTGGGACTCGGACGGCCACCTGACGGACGACGGCTGGACAGCCGAGCTGCGGATCCCCTACGTGTCCCTCCGCTTCCGGGAGGTCCCCGTCCAGGACTGGGGCATCCAGGTCGCCCGCGAAGTGAAGCGGAAGGGCTTCAAGCAGAGCTGGGCCCCGCTCACGCAGGAGATCTCCAGCACGCTCGCTCAGAGCGGGCGCCTGGTCGGACTCACGGACCTGCGTCCGCGCCGCCTGATCGAGGTGAACCCCGTGCTCACCGGCACGCGCACGGGGACCGACGAGAGCGGCACGTTCCTGCGCAGCGACCCAAGGGGGGCCTTCGGCATGAACGGGCGCCTCGGTGTCACGCAGAACCTCGTGCTGGACGCCACGTACAACCCGGACTTCTCCCAGGTGGAGGCGGACGCCGGCCAGATCGCCGTGAACGAGCGCTTCGCGCTCTTCTTCCCGGAGAAGCGCTCGTTCTTCCTCGAGGGCGTCGAGGTCTTCAACACGCCGCAGCGCCTGGTGTACACCCGGCAGATCGTGGACCCGGTTGCCGGGGCGAAGCTCACCGGGAAGGTGGGGGCCTTCCAGGTGGGCTATATCGGCGCCGTGGACGAGAGCCCGTCCTCGCTGGGCGAAGGCGCCGGCAACGCCGTGTTCAACCTCGTGCGCGCGCGCCGGGACGTGGGAACCGGCTCCACCGTGGGGCTGCTGTACACGGACCGCGCCCTCACCGACGGATCGGGCGCGTACAACCGGGTCGTCGCGGGCGACGCGCGCCTGGTCTTCGGGGGGCGCTACACGGTGACGTCGCAGCTCGCCGGCAGCCTGACGCGCGACGCCGACGACCCCGTGGACGGAGCCCTGCAGC
>Ga0307423_1000389_pt1 | contig 29700 bp, 28 predicted proteins | sample SalMarWE160310MG_FD_202154 | JGI IMG/M metagenome (GOLD analysis project Ga0307423, IMG submission 202154) | Salt marsh sediment microbial communities from the Plum Island Ecosystem LTER, Massachusetts, United States - WE1603-10 | ecosystem: Environmental > Aquatic > Marine > Intertidal zone >... | reverse complement strand
CTAACCTGGCCAGCCAAGTTCCATTCGTCCCTTTTAAGGTGGATGAGGTTTTGGCCGACGGCGACCAAGTGGAGCTGGCAAGCGGAGATACCATCCAAGTGCTGGCCTCGCCGGGCCACACCTGGGATATGCTCTCATTCTACCTGCCCAGCCGCGGCATATTGGTGGCTTCCGAGGCGGTGGGCTGCCCCACCCAGGACGGCCATATAATCACCGAGTTCCTGGTTGATTACGACGCCTATGTATCATCCCTCAAGCGGCTGGCCAGGCTGCCAGTGGAGGTGCTTTGCCTGGCCCACCACTCAGTGCTAACCGACTCAGATGCAAGAGGCTACTTTGCCCGGGCTATGGCCGCCGCCGAAGAGTTCAAAGAATGGGTGGAAGACCTCTTGAACCGGGAAGGCCTTGATGTGGCTAGAGTGGTACGGATGGTTAAAAGCCGCGAATGGGATCCCCGTCCTCAGCCCAAGCAGCCCGAATCAGCCTACCTGCTCAACTTGCAGGCGAGGGTTACTCATTTAGCTGAAAAGCTAGCCACCCAGCCTTAGTTTTTGCCCCATCAAGAATAATTTATTAGCCGTCCTGGACGTGCGGCCCCTATTACTCTACTATTTTTATAGATAATACCTATGAGGGTCACCAAATTGGATAGGAGTTGCTAATGAAAAGAATTCTATTTCTCTGTGCCCTTATGACGCTGGTCTTCGCCTCGCCGGTCTGGGCCAATGACCTCCGCGTGAGTCGCGAGTGGCTTTTAGAACGTATGGGCGCCCAGGAAATCACGATCCTGGATGTGCGCCAGCCCTATGACTGGAATGCCAGCCCCAACAAAATCAAAGGTGCCGTGCGCCGCGATCCCGCCAAGGTTCAGGATTGGGCGAGAGGATTGGCTAAAGACAAGGTGTATGTCCTTTATTGCGCCTGACCCAGCGAAGGCACCAGCGCCCGGGTGGCGCAACGTCTCAGGGAAAAGGGGATCTCCAAGGCATACGCGCTGCAAGGCGGTTGGCGGGGCTGGGTGGACGCCGGAGGACCGGTAGAGCCCAAATAGGCATGTCAAATGTCCTGTGGCGTCACTCCCCGTCCGGGGCGTGGTGATGCTCCGTTTTCATGGCTATCGTATTTTCTTGGACCATAGATTCGGAGAGGAAAGGATCGCCATCCTGCCGGCAAATAAAAATAGCCGCGCCCCAACCGATTTTGCTCCGGTTCGTAAAGCAAAAGGCCGGCCTAAGGGCCAGCCTCTGCATGCAACTTAAATGGTGCGAGAGGGGGGACTCGAACCCCCACGGTGTGAACCACTGGATCCTAAGTCCAGCGCGTCTACCAAATTCCGCCACTCTCGCCAAGCGCCCGAAAGCGCCTGACCAAATCTATGCCATGGCGCAAAATGCGTCAACCAGGCAAGTCAGGCTGCGGCAGCCTCGCTGGCAACCGGCGGCTGGACAGGTTCCTCAAGCGTCTTGCCGGCTATGACCCTCTCCCGCCTGAGGGGCTTCAGGTATTCCTTTTGGGTATTTTTGAAATGTGCCTCCATGCGCGCCGCTTGTTCGCGCCGCGAGACTCCTGGACTCAAGGAAGCCTCATAAGCCAAAGCCAAGAGATGATCCGCGGCCAAAAGATACCTGGCCCAACTCATGGCGGTTTCAGCATCCATGCCGGCCGGTCCAGTGTAGGTGCAGGCAAAGTCGCGGCAAGGCGCGCATAATGAATCGTAAGTCAGCTCTCCGGCGGCGCGGAATGCGGCCAGGCCGCCCAGGGCCTCCCTCAAATCCAGATAGGCCGTGATGGCAGCCTGGGCCTGCCTGGTTTTGGCCCTGCGGCCCCTGACCAAGTATGCGGCGATCTCTCCCCACAAATTAGGGTCCGGGCATTCTTCCTGCAGGTATTTATGCATGAGCTTCTGAGGGTCGCTGGCGAATAGGTAGCTGAACATGAAAATCTCCATCTGGTTTCCGCTTAAGCATCCGCGCGGGAGATAAGGGCCTGCAAATGGCCCCTGGCATTTATCAGTATTAAGCTTGTTCAGGGATATAGCCGGCGGGCCGGGCACGGCGCGTTACCAGCGCCGCCTTAGGCAGCCCGCCTAGGCTACCGGTGCGCCGGACCCCCCAGCGGAGAGGCCCGGCGTGGGCAGGACCAGAGAGAGCTCCGAAGACGGGAATTCGCGCGCCGGGCCCATGAGGGGTGCCGGTTTCTTCGGCGTTGCGCTTATGGCTTGGGCCTTTGAGGCCATGAATGATCCCCGTCTTGGTTGTTATGGCCGGTTACGGTTGGCCGGTAATTTTTGCGGAACAACTTTTATCCATTTAGGTTCTTCCTGTCAAGCCTCTTTCGGCGATGCGCACTCACGGCTCCTTGACACTACCGGAGGCCTAAGCTAGATTTACCACCTCGAGATTCACCTTAGGACAAGGGCGGTTAGAAGCATGACCCGCATCGAGGGACGGCAACCCGAAGCCATGCGCCCGGTGCATATCAAGGCCAACGTAAACCCCTACGCCGAAGGCAGCGCCCTATGCTCCTTCGGGCGCACGGAGGTGCTCTGCACCGCCTCTTTGGAAAACAACGTGCCGCGCTGGATGGAAGATGACGCAAGGGGGTGGGTTACGGCTGAATACGCCATGCTGCCCCGCTCCACCCACAGCCGGACCTCCCGCGATCACCGCACCCGCGGCAGAGCCCAGGAGATCAGCAGGCTCATCGGCCGCAGCTTAAGGGCATCGGTTGATTTGGAAGCCCTGGCCGGCCATACGGTCAAGTTGGATTGCGATGTCTTGGTGGCCGATGGCGGCACCCGCACGGCCAGCATAACCGGCGGCTATGTAGCCTTGGCCTTGGCCTTGAAAACGCTCGGCATAAAGCCCATGTTTCCTGTGGCCGCGGTGAGCTGCGGCAAGGTCGCGGGCCGGGTGGTGGTCGATCTGTGCTATGAAGAGGATTCAACCGCCGAAGTAGACCTGAACCTGGTGCTGGCCCCGGGCGGCCGCTTGGTGGAGGTCCAATCCACCGCCGAGCAAGGCTTTTTCAGCTCCGCTGAACTTGAGCGCATGGTGGCGTTGGGTGAGGCCGCGGCCGAAGAGCTATTCGCCCTGCAAGCCGCCGCCATAAATGGATCATGAGCATGGAGTTGGTGCTGGCCAGCAACAACCAGGGCAAACTGCGCGAGATAAGCCAGCTGCTTGCGCCCATGGGGCTTACGATCAAAACCGCGGCTCAGGCCGGTTTCAACGAAGAGGTTGAGGAGACCGGCGATACCTTCGAGGCCAACGCCAAGTTAAAGGCCTGCACTGTGGCCAAGGCCTTGGGCCTGCCCGCTCTGGCCGATGACTCGGGATTGGCCGTGGAGGCGCTGGGCGGCGCCCCGGGGGTTTATAGCGCACGCTATGCCGGGCCTGGCGCCAGCGACGCGGACCGTAGCCGCAAGCTTCTCAGGGAACTGGCCCAGGTGCCGCTGGAGAAAAGAGACGCCGCATTCGTCTGCGTCATGGCTTGCTGTCTGCCCTCTGGGCAGGTACTGACCGCCGAAGGACGTTTGCAAGGGCGCATTGCCCTGGCGCCCGCGGGAAACAACGGCTTTGGTTACGATCCGGTGTTTGAGCTGCCTGATCGCGGTTGCACTGTGGCAGAGCTTACGGCTGAGGAAAAAAACGCCATCAGCCACCGGGGAAGGGCCCTAAGAAAGCTGGCCCGAGATCTTGATGATTTTTTAAGTCCTAGTTAAGTCGGGGCGTAGCGCAGTCTGGCAGCGCACCTGCCTTGGGCGCAGGGGGTCCCCGGTTCAAATCCGGGCGCCCCGACCAAATCATTCTGCAAGCAACGGACCGGTTCATGCGGTCCGTTGCTTTTTTCATGCGGCCCTTTTCTATACCGGTTTGATTTCATCTTTAAAGCATGTCAGCATTAAGTAGTAACCAAACAAAACTTAGGGTTAGGCGGCTCTTAGCTTTGCCTTTATACGGAGAGAACCATGGGAAAACTGCCCAACGCGGCGGGCTCCTGGCGTAGAGGCGTTTCTCTATTCTTGCTCTTGATTCCCTTTATAGCTTTCGCCCCAATTGGGTATGCCCAAGCCAAGGAACCATTTAAGCAAGGCGAAACCTTGCCTGATTTGGTGCTTGCCGTACCCGGCGAGGCGAGCCAAGCCGCATATCTTGGCCTGCAGTCAGAAAAGGGCCAAACCTTTCGCATCGGCCAAATAAAACAGCCCTGGGTGCTAATCGAGGTGTTCAATATGTACTGCACCATCTGCCAGGGTGAAGCCGAAAAAGTGAACCGGTTATACGAAAAGATCAGCCAGGGTCCCCTGAATGACAAGCTTGCCGTGATTGGCATTGGTGTCGGCAACTCACCGTTTGAGGTCAAGGTATTTCGCAACCGGTACCGTATCAAATTTCCCCTGTTTGCCGATGGCGACTTCAAGCTGCACAAGTTGTTGAAAGAGCCGCGCACGCCTTATTTTTTGCTGGTGCGGGTGCATGAGCCGAGCCTCCGCATTGCCCTCACTAACTTGGGCGCCTTTGGCCAAGTTCCGGACTTCTTGGCCGACCTTGAAAAAACCATGAAATAGAACAAGAGGTATACGTCGTGCGATTTCCCCTATTTATTTCCATAGCCTTTTTAGGCCTGCTCTTGGTATCGCCGGGCACTCAGCCGGCACTGGCCCGTTCAGCGGGCGGCACCTTGTCAAAAGAAATCTTCGAACCAGGCCGGCTAAAACCCCGGGACAGCCAGCTCAAGGTCAAAATCGGACAGACTGCGCCCGACTTCACCCTGCCGGAGATCGGAGGCGGTAAGGTCACCCTAAGCAGCTACCGGGGCAAGAAAAACGTGGTGATCTCTTTTGTCCCCGCCGCTTGGACCCCGGTGTGCTCGGATCAATGGCCCGGCTACAATTTGGCTGAAGATGAGTTTCAAAAACGGGACGCTGTCCTCCTGGGCATAACCGAGGACAACATCCCTTCGCTTTGGGCTTGGATACAGGCCATGGGCGGCGTTTGGTTCCCCGTGGCCTCGGATTTTTGGCCTCATGGCAAGGTGGCCCAATTGTACGGTGTGCTGCGCGGCGACGGCCTGGCCGAGCGGGCCCTGTTCTTGGTGGATAAAAAGGGAGTCATCCGCTACATCGACGTGCACGACATCAATGAACGGCCCGACTTGGGCGTGCTGGCGGCTGAATTGGATAAGCTGAACAAGTAAGACCGCAACCGCCCGCAGACAGAATGCGGCGGCCGCCTCATCGCAGCCGGTGCTATCTAACCCGGCCTGTCTAGCTCTTCAAGCTAAGGGCTGTTTTCAGCATGTCGTCGCTGGTGGTGATGGACTTGCTGTTGGCTTGGAAGGCGCGCTGATAGTTAATCATCTGCACGAACTCGGTGGCCAGGTCCACGGTGGAGTTTTCCAAAGCGCCGGACTCCAACCTGCCCAATCCCATCTCGGCATCGCCGGGCTGACCTTCGATCGGCGTGCCGGCCGCCTCCGTGGCTCCCCATAGGTTTTCCGAAAGCCTGCGCAGTTCGCCAGGCGCCATGAAATCTGTCAGGCCCACCGCGGCCAGGGGTACTTCCTCCTGGTTGGAGTATAAGCCCCAAATCACGCCGTCCTTTTCCACCATGATGTTGTCGAGATACCCGGCCGGCGAGCCGTCCTGCTCCAAGAACCAAGTTTCGCTGGACCCGGCGCTTTGAGTGGAGCCTGAATACGGCGTGTCCGGTATGGTCGGATCGTACTCGGCCCAGTAATCATAGGTGATGTTCTGGGTGACTTGGGTGACGACGCCCTGATCATCGGTCACATCGAAGGTAAAGGCGAAATCGATTTCACCCTCGTCCTGGGCCCAGGCCGAGCCGTCGCTGGCTGCCTGGGTTTCGGTGGTATCAGCGAAATTCAAGGGAGCCGCCAGGGCTGCCCCCAAGGTGCCGCCGGCGATGGTGATGGTGGCCGCGGCACCCACATCGGTGGCTCTGGCCAGGTGCAGGCCGGTGCCCAAAAGAACCGGCGGATCAGAGGTGTCATAGACCGGAGTGGTGGTTGCCGCCACATCGCTGACAGCGGTGCCGTCCATGCCGCCGGTCAGGGTGGCGGCGCTGGCCGCAAAGGTGCCCGCGCTGCTCGTGGCCAAGGCATCGGCGTTAGCGGCCGAGCCAGCGGCAGCCTGAATGAAGATGCTGCCCGTGGTGGGTCCGCCGACGACGTTGGTGGTGTATCCGGCCGCATTGAGGACGGTGGCCAGGTCATTGATGGTTTGGAATGTGGTTCCCGGCGGTGGGCCCGGCACCAAGGGATCATCCCAGACAAAGGTGTTGCCGCCGACCGTGACCGTGTCGCCTTCGGTCCAAGCGGGGTCGGTCAAATCCAGGAAAATCGATCCCGTGGCCGCCGCCCCGTTGTTCACCGCATCGACCACGTCCTGCAAGGTATCGCTGGCCACGGTGACTGTGGCGTCGCTGAAAGCCAAGCTGGCTTGGCTGGCGCCGGTGCCGTGGAAGGTTATGGTGTCGGCCCCGGCGTTGTAGTCGGCATATATCCCGCTGGCGGCGGCGTTCTGGTTGATAGCGTTGACCAAGTCTTGGGTGGTGGCGTAAGTGGCCTGGTCATAAACCGTGGGCGTGCCGCCCACGGTGACGGTCAAGGTGTCGCCCGCGCCCCAACTGCCTCCCATAGTGGCTGTTTGGCTGCTTATAAAGGTCTGGGCCGCTCCGTCCCCTGTATAGCCAAAGGTCTCGCCTATGCGGTTGCTCACGTCAGCGGTCGCCGCTGCAACGGCTGAACCGTCCACGGTCCACTCTGCGCCGGTCGGGTAGCCGGGACCCGAAAGCCCCACCAGATGGCCGTTGGTGTCAAAGTGCATGTAGAATTCGTTTTCAGGCGCAGCAGGATTTGCCACTGGCGCGCCGCTGGTGGTCTCATACACCGCCGCTTTATAGACGCTTACGCTGTCGGTAGGCCTCAAGCCGGTGTAGTCGGTAATTTTTTGATAATATATTGAGATGTTGTGGCTGCCGCCGTTGGGATCGTAAACCTGGTTGGTGTAACTGTAGTTGTAGGTCGAAGGGTCGGTGGGATCGATGGCGTCGCCCATCAAGTACGTAATCGAAGGATCTGCATCCAAGTTCGTGGCCAAAGAAACCCGACTGGTGGGCATTTGATATACGTCCTCCAGGGGGATCTGGATATCGCTGAACGCGCCGACCGCCACCTGGCCTTGGTCATCCACCGTAAAACCCTGCAGGCGATGGCCTGAAGGCAGAACCAAATAGCCTTCCCGGTCCACCACGAAATTGCCGGCTCTGGTGTAGAAAGTGTTGGCGGTGTCGGGATCGCTCACCCTGAAGAAACCATGACCGTTAACCGCCAAATCGGTGGAATTGTCGGTCCACTCAAAGTCGCCTTGAATCATCATGTTCTGGGCGGACACTTGGGAGCCATGCCCTATTTGGTTCAGGGTGGGCGTGGCGGAGGGGGAGCCCTGGTTCAACTGCTGTGAAAGCAGGTCTTCGAAATTCATGCGGGTGTGCTTAAAACCAGGGGTATTGATATTGGCGATATTGTCCGCCACGCTTTGCATGGCGGTGGTATGGCTCTTTATACCCGCAAGTCCGTTGAATAAGGAGGTCGCTTTCATACGTTTCCTTTAGACTTAATTTCTCCGACCACTGGTCTAAGCTGCCTTTGAACACTTATGCTGGCAGCATCGCTACAAAGGCGGATTAATCTCACTTGAGGCTTAAAGCAAGCCTAGTGCCAAAGATTGTTCATAAATTATTAGCAGTAATTTTAAGATATTAAGTAGCAGGTTATCTATGAGGAGCCTGGAAGATACGGCAATAATTGCCTTTAGCTATGTGGATTTTACCCTAATTTCTGCGCCAGATATGCACCGCCAATATCAATAGAACCAACCCGCCGATCAGCAAGATGGCCAAGAAAAGCGCGACGGCCAAAAGGCCGCCCTTTACCCAGGCCTCGCTAATCATCATATCGTATACAGGCAGCGCCATCATTATCAGGCCCGCCCCCATTAAACCGAGAAAAATGCTAAGAACCTTGTTCAAAGGAATCCCTCCCTTTGGCACATATCACTGCTCGCCAAAGGTGATCGCCCTCTAATTTCATGCTAACAAAAGGCCGGGCAGCTGGAAACCAAGCAATCAATTTAGGAGCAGACCGCACTGGGAATTGAGGCGGCGAGGGTACTACTTGCCGGGCAACATATTCCCCCGGCCGCTGAAGTTACCGGAGCCCAAGGCCTTAAATAGCCATTTTTCTTGACTTAATATTGATACATTTTAATGGCAGGCATTTTGCTATGTCCACGGGTGGACTAATAGCGCTTACGGAGCAGCAAACTTGAGACCTGTCTTTTACCATCTTGCCTCGGGAGTTGCCAACACTTCCGTGCAAAAGGCGGCGGCTAGCCAAAATTCGTCCGCCTCTGACAGCAAGATATTCGCCTCGCTGTTAGGCACCAGATTGCTCGAAACCGAGAGCCAGACCTCCAACAACTCCCGAGCCAGCTCCGCTCCGCTGCAAAGATTGAGCGAAAACTCGCCGCTGGTGTTTGCCAGCCAACTATGGGGTGGCGCGCCCAGCATGCGCACCACGTTCCCGTCTGCCCTGACACCAGACGGCGAATCCGACGTTAAGTACACTCCCGACCCGCGCAACCCATCGGCCAAACCCAAAACCGATGAAAACCAGCCCGAGGCCAAGCCCCTGGGAAGCGCCATGAGCACCTATGGCGGCAGCCGCTTCGATATTAACCTGTCGCACTCCAAACCGGAACGGGTGGGCCGGGGCATAGAGCAGTTCCACGGCGCTCATCTGGTGGAAAAGGACGGCCTCTACTATGCCTATTTCATCGACCATACCGGTGGTTCCCAAAACGACGTGGGCTTGGCCATCAGCTCGGACGGGGTGAATTTCGATTATCAAGGTAAAGTGCTGACCAAGGGAGCTGAATTTGACGACGCTCAGGCCAGTTTCCCGGGCGTGGCATACGATGAGGACAGCCAAACCTGGTACATGCTCTATGAAGGCAAACGCAGCGAGGGCGATGTCAACAGCGTTTGCCTGGCCACCAGCCAAGACGGCGTTAACTGGGACAAGCAAGGTCCCATCATCAGCCCCAACGACGCTGGATCGGTGAGCAACATCGATGTGGGCACGCCAACGTTATTCAAAGAAAACGGTACTTGGCATGTTTACTTCCACACCTTTGCCAATGACGGCAGGGTGCGCATCGGCTATGCCAGCGGCGATGACCTGAAAAACCTGACCGTAAAACAGGGCCCCCTCTTGGACACCGATGCTTCTGGTTTGGAGGGCGGTACCGTAGGCGCCCGCTCCAATGTGGTCAAGGCTGGTGACTACTATTACATGGCCTATGAAGTCTGCGAGGGCTACACGGATTTCAGCCAGGCCCGCTGGGGCACCAACCTGGCCCGGGCCAAGAGCCCGGACGGACCCTGGGAAAAGATGGAAGGTAGCGTAATAAAAACCAAGAACAAAGGCTTCGGCGCCGACGTGCCCGAGTTGCTGGCGCAAGACGGCAAGGTCTACCTTTACTATCGTTACGGCGGCAACGACACCGCCCGTGTTGAGTTGCGGGGGTTGACCGATGGCGGTAAGCCAGCCATGATGGCGCACCAGGCTTAAGTTGCCTTAGATCCCTTCTCGCAAAACAAAACCAAAAGAACCTATCCGAGTTTTGTCCCGGCCAAAGATTCATGAAAGAGTAAAAGGTCTAGATGGGTAGCCTGCTTGGCCCGTTGGGCCTCTTCGATTTCCTGAATGCTTTGGCCCACCAGCCCCGATTCAATGCTTTCGATGTCTTGAAAACAATAGCCAAAGGCCTCCAGGCGCGAAAGCAGTTCATGGCCGGAGACGCAAGAGACATCACGTAAGTATGCGTCGCTGAACTCCATCAGCACCAAGGGCCGGTGGTCGGAGAGTATTGCGCCCATGCCTTCCAGCACCAGGGCCTCTCCCCCCTCAACGTCTATCTTGACCACATTCGGCTTGCGCCCCGCCACAATGTTGTCAAGAGGGCGCACCTCCATCTTCCATGTCATCTGCTTGGGCTTGGCGGGATTCTCGAAGTGAAATGATCCGCTGTTAAAACGCGCGGCATGACACATATTCATGGCCCCGCTCTTGGGGCCGGCGGCAACCGCATGGATCTCTACATTGCCGCGCGCATTGAGTTGCACGCTTTTTGCCAGGAGTTGGTTGTTCTGGGGTAGAGGCTCCACTGCGATTACAAGGCCTTCCGGTCCTACCAAATCCGAGGCCAGCATGGTGAAATATCCGATGTTGGCGCCCACATCCACGAATACCATGCCGGGCTTTAATATGGTTTGCAACGCCTTGGCAACCCAGGGCTCCCACTTGCCCCGGGCATGGATGGTTTGGCCGACCATGGTATCGTTTTTGTCTACCACCAGCTTGAAGCCAGACAGGCTGACTATTTCCTCTTCCACTGGTATGGCTTCGAAAGTGCGTCCTTTGCCGCTTTTTTCCCTGTACTCATCACTGGCCATGATCTGATCGCTTAGCCAGTAAAAAGGATAGCGCACGCGCCTGATTTCCCGCCAATAATCCAGCCAGCCTCCAGGGTCGGGATTGCGGGCCAAGAGCAGGCGATAGGCGTAGAACACATCCAAAAAACCGGGCTGGGGGCCGCCCAAGATTTTAATCAGTAATTTCAGAGCAAGCTTAGCGAAAGCGCTCTTCATTTAAAACATCCCTTTGGGCAAAAACCAAGATCGCAATAATGGCTGGCTTTAACGCTTGTTGATGTGGCCGGGTTAGGCGCTAGGCGGTTTCACTAGATGCCCACCCCAGTCACCCTATTCCAGTTATTGGAACCAATTCAATCACCCTGAGATCAGCCCGCCATGAAGCACGGGATCACACCTATTAATTTGCGGCGCAACAATCACCTTGTGCGCGGTTAAACCAGTTCATATCCTAATTTATAAGAAATTGCATATTCTGGGAACACTAACCCATAACCCGAGGGCCAGCAAACGCATTAAAATACAAAATATCACGACTGATTATCCCTATATACCCCCACCTTAACCTTTCTTGCCAAACCAGGATTTCTGAGGTATGTTTTTTTAAATGTTCCAAATAGTTGCATCTTCGTTGCAGAGCCTGCCGCCTCACCTCAAACGAATTTTGCTTACTTGGTTGCCTTCAAAAAAAGCAACGAGCGCCTTCAATGATAAGATTCAGCATCAAAACCAAACTATCCCTCGGCTTAAGCCTTTTATTAGTAGCGACTTTTTTAACCATCAGCCTAATAACCTACTACGTTTCCAAAGGATCCATTCGCAGCAACATCATTAACGACGCTCTGCCGGTCATCAGCAGCAATATCTACTCCGACATCCAAAAGGACCTGATCACCCCGGTCAACGTATCTTCTTTGATGGCCAACGACACCTTTTTAAAGGATTGGGTTTTGGATGGGGAAAAAGACCCCAGCAAAATCATCCGCTATCTTAAGGAAATTCAATCCAAGTATGGCTTTTTCAGCACCTTCCTGGTTTCGGAGCACACCAATCTTTATTACCATTACAAAGGCATCCTCAAAAAGATCAGCCCTGAGAACGCCCATGACGTCTGGTATTACGATTTCAAGAAAAAGGGTGTGGATTACGACCTGGTGGTTGACACCGACGAGGCCGCCCATGGCGCATTGACCATCTTCATCAACCACCGCTTGCTGGATTATGACGGCAAATTCATCGGCATCACCGGCGTGGGCCTCAACATGGCCAAGGTGGGATCCCTTCTGGCTGAGTATCGCGATAAATACCACAAGAACGTATACCTGGTGGATGGTTCGGGCCTGATCCAAGTCCATCGCAAGAACTCTCTGATTCATAAAGCCAACCTGCGCGATATCGAAGGACTTAAGCAAGCTGCCCGTCAAATCCTCAATGCGAAAAACGCTCCACTTGTCATGGAATTCGACCGGGGAGGCGAGCACATTATTCTGCTCTCGCGCTTCGTCTCTGAGTTTGGCTGGTTCATTATCGTGGAGCAGGTGGAAAATGCGGTGCTGGCCGATATCAGGGCCAACTTGGTGCGGAACCTAATCATAGGTCTGGCGGTTACCCTTTTTGTCATCGTGATTAACATCTTGCTGGTTAATCATTTTCAAGGCCGCTTGGAGATCTTGGCTACCACTGATGAGTTGACCCAAGTCAACAACCGCCGCCATTTCATGGAATCAGCCGCCCGTGGCTTGGCAATGGCCAAACGCACGGGTCAAGAGGTTGCGCTGCTGATGATGGACGCGGATCATTTCAAGTCCATAAACGATCAGCACGGCCACCTGGCGGGCGATCAAGTATTGCACGACCTGGCCCAGACCATCGCCGGCGAACTGCGGGAGTATGACGTGCTGGGGCGCTGGGGCGGCGAGGAATTTGCGGCTTTACTGCCTTCCACCAGCCCGGAACAGGCAGTTGCCGTGGCAGAGCGCATACGGCAAGAGGTCGAAAAAATGGAGCTGCCAGCCAGCGCCCCGGGCAGCCATCCAACCATAAGCATAGGCGTGGCGGTTGCTGAAACTGACAACGCCACTCTGGAAACCATGATAGCCAAGGCTGACGCCGCGCTTTACCAGGCCAAGGCAGGCGGCCGCAATCAGGTATGCCAAGCTGTTTCAGGGGATGTCTGATATCTCTTTCGAGGGCGCCTTCCATAAGCCCTTTTCTAGGTTGCGCCTGTAATCCATCAACAGCGCATTAGGCGCTAGCAGCGGATAGGCGTCATTACCAGCTAACCAAGCATTTCCCAGGGATCGACACAGCTGCCCTTGACGTAATCGCCTCCGGCATCTGACGATGTGTGGGTTGGCCAATTGGCCGTTAAAAAGTCCCTACTAGGTGAAAGCTAAACTTCTCAGTGGTAACATATGGTAATAGCAGCAAGACTTACACTAGCCGGTGGACCACATCTGAGGAGATAGCAACATGCCAACCACCTATTGGCCCGATGCATATCTGAACAAACGCAAGCCTGCGGCCGAAGCGGTGAGAATGATCCGCCCCGGCCAACGGGTTTTTATCGGCTCGTCTTGCGGTGAGCCCCAACAGCTGGTCAAGGAATTGGCCGCCAATTCGTCCTGTTTTACCGACCTGGAGATAGTGCGGCTGCTTTCCCTGGAAAGCACGCCGCTCACCATGATCGCCGACGAAACCGCCTGCACCAGCTTCAATGTGCGCTCCTTTTATCTCGGCTCGGGCAAACCACGCGAATTGGCCAAGAACAAGCGTTTCTTCACCCCGATAAATCTTTCGGCCATACCCAGGCTTTTCAAGAGCCGCGCCCTGCCCATTCACGTGGCCATGATCCAGGTTTCCGAGCCCGACGATTTCGGCTGGATGAGCCTTGGCATCAGCGTGGACGTGACCATGGCCGCGGCCCAGTCCGCCGACTTGGTGATCGCCCAGGTGAATCCCCGTATGCCCCGGGTGCTGGGCCGCAGCTTCATTCATGTCAACGAGGTCGACGTGATTGTCGAGCATGAAGAACCCTTGCTGACCATCGGCGAGCCGCCCAACGTGGTTTCAGCCATGCGCATCGCCGATCACGTAGCCGGGCTCATTGATGACGGCTCCACTCTGCAAATGAGTTTGGGCGCTAGCCCCAAGGCCATCATGGCCGCCCTATCCGACAAAAACGATCTAGGCGTGCACAGCCAATTCCTCACCGATTCCATCATGCACTTGGTGGCGCAGGGCGTGGTGACCAACCGCAACAAGGGGTACATCCCCGAAAAGCTGGTGGCCTCGGGCGCCATCGGGAGCAACAATCTTTACGAGTTTGTAAACGATAACCCGGCCATCGAGTTCCATCCCTCGGATTTTGTCAACGATCCGGCCAGGATTTGCCGCTGCAACAAGGTGGTGTCCATGAACGTAATCATGGCCATGGACCTTACCGGTCAAGCCGGGGCCGACGCCATGCCCTACAACCATTTCTCAGGCGTCACCGGCATCATGGACTTTGTGCGCGGATCTCAAGCCAGCCCCGGCGGCAAGTCGATCCTCATGTTGCCCTCCACCACCCTGGACGGCAAGGCCAGCCGCATAGTGCCGGAATTGAATGACATCGCGGTAGTGGTGCCGCGGGGCGAGGTCCATTACGTGGTGACCGAGTATGGCGTAGTCAATCTTTTCGGTAAAAGCCTGCAAGAACGGGCGGTGGCGCTGATCAGCGTGGCCCACCCCGATTTCCGGGACGAGCTGTTCGAGCAGGCCAAGGAAATGGGTCTTCTTGGCCGCGAGCGCACCATCAAGGAAAGCCTTCACGGCGTCTACCCCATGCATTTGGAGGAGAGCCGGCAGATCAACGGCCAAAAGGTCTTTTTCCGGCCGGTCAAGCCCACCGACGAACGCTTGATGCAAGAACACTTTTACAACCTCCCCATGGAAGACGTGGTGCGCCGCTTCTTCCATGAGAGAACCAGCTTTTTGCGCACCGAGATGGACGGCTTCTTCCAGGTGGACTATATCAAGGACCTTACCATTGTGGCGGTGGTGGGCGAACCCGGCTTTGAGGAGATCATCGCGGTGGGCGGCTATTTCCTGGACCGGGCCAAAAACTTGGCCGAGGTGGCGTTTTCCACCCTGCACGAATGGCAGGGCCATGGCCTTAACTCAGTTATCATACGCAAGCTGGCTGGTGCGGCCCGCGAAAATGGCATTTCCGGCCTGGTGGCTTTCACCGCGCCGGCCAATCAGGGCATGATAAAGCTTTTTCAAAAGCTGCCCTATAAGATACACACCAGCTTTGACGGCGAGTTCCTCACCCTCACCTGCCGCTTTGACGAGCCGCTGGAAAAAGGGGTGGCCTCGGCCAAAACCCCTGGAGAAGTCTTATAGATTATTGGATTGGGTTCCGGTATGCTGGGCTGAAAATACACCTGATCAACCTCTCGAAGCGCTGTCTATATGCTGTCAAATATGTTGAGTGATTTTTGGCTGCTGTTTGCCACCATCGATCCTTTCAGCACCTTGATCCTATTCTTGGGCATCACCATTAACCTGGACCGCAAGGCCCGCCGTTCGCTTGCCATCAAGGCCGTGCTCTACGCCTCGGTGATCTTGATCATCTTTTTGGCGTTCGGCCAACTATTCTTTGACCTGGTCGGCGTGCGCCTGGTCTCGTTCCAGATCGCGGGCTCCATCATTCTGTTCCTGTTCGGCCTGCAGATGTTTTTCGACCCTTCCCGTGAAACTGAGCAGGAGGTAGAGCGGGTTCACGAAATGGCGGTGTTTCCCCTGGCAATCCCCTCCTTGGCCAGTCCAGGGTCTATCTTGGCAGTGATCTTGGCCACGGAAAACAGCCAGCATCCCATTACCGAGCAAGTGGTGACCGGCCTTATCATGCTTTTGGTGCTGGGCATAACCTTGGCGATTCTTCTGGCCGCTCACACCATGCACCGCATCTTGGGCAAAACCGGCGAAAAAATCATGGTGCGCATGAGCGGCCTGATTTTGGCGTCTTTAGCCGCTGAATTTTTCCTGGAAGCGCTAGCGCAGTTCTAAAAGAGGGGCGCCGGCAGGAGTTAGGTGGTGTCTTGTCCGCCTAAACCCGCCGGCGCCGACGGAGGAACTGATCAGATTGCCGGCACAGCCACTTTTTGCGGGGCTGGGCCGAATAATTGATTGGAAAAACGCACGTACCAAGCCGCTGATTGCACCTGAAGGATATAAGCCACGCATATGATCAAGGCCGCCTCGGAGCCGGCCGGGTCCGGGAGCTGACTCAATCGACCTCCTCAATGCATATCGCCCGGTTTTTCATGGCGACAATTGTTTTAAGCAGCAGCATTAAAATTACCAGATTGAGAATCACGAATATGACGATGGAGGCGGCTTTAAAGAAAATCATTCCGCTTTGGTGATACATCAACAGGGTTCCGATCGCCAGGGCGTCAAGCGGAAAGGAATAGGCCCACCAAGACAAGTAAAATTTGATTTTGAAAAACAATTTCATTTGAAACATCACCAGGATGAACAGGAACAGACCGAAGTAATAAAGCAAGTTGCCACCGGGATTAAGCCCGCCGTACAGCTTGGTCAGGGAAATGAATCCGATTATGGGCGGCGCGAACAGGATAAACAGCGTAGGTATCAACTTGTCGGGTATGGGATTGTGAAAAATCATCCGGTTTATCACCAAGGTTGTCAAAATCATCCACCAAAACAAACCCACGCTGAAGAAAAACCATGACAATTCCGGAGAAAAATGTTTCACGCCGGCAATGGGGATGATAATGCATCCCACCACCGGAATGAACCACGACGGATTAATATGTTGAATCTTGAACTTTTCGTGCCGGATCCATGCGCTCATGATTACAAGCGTGAAAAAGAACTGGATGACGACTCCTATCCACCAAAGATATTTGGAAAGGATAAAATCGCTTTCCAAATAAATGATGCTGGCGATGAGGAACAGTTTTGCCAGGATAGGATAAAAATTAAGTTTGACCGGGTGGTTGAACTCCTTTTTAACTTCGTCATAATACTTTATTATTTTGGCCAGATAGGTGCACAGGATGACCGCGATTACCACGAGGGTGAAATACAATAAATATGGACTGATCACCAAGGGTATGGCGAGAATGTGCTCCGCTTTTTGCCAGGCCAAGGTAAAACCTATCAAACCAAGAGCTATGGCCAAAAAAGAGACGGGAAAATTCTTTAACCGGCTCAAGGGATATTCTTCTTGGGTCAAGCTTTCAGTGGTGTCTTGCATTATAGGCCCCATTATTATTGGATAAGCGCTTATCTCCAAACCATGCGGCGAACATAGCGCTCCGCCTATCTAGAAAGTGAACACTTTGTAGTCAGAATCGGTCATTTTGCCGACCAGCACCGACGCGCCTTCAATGCTGGCCCCGGCGATCAATTCATCAGGACTGACGAGCCGCTTGTCCGCGCAGGCCTTGCAAACATAAATCGGCGACCCTGCCGCCATGAGCTGGTCCAATAGATCCTTCATATGCTCGCCGGTGGAGGAACGGATACCCTCGGCCATGCCCAGTTGCGCCCAGTGGATGGCATCGTCAATTAGAAATAGTTCGACCTGAGCGCCTTGTTCAGCAGCGATGGCCGCCAATTGCACCGCCCGGGTGGCGCCGCCCGACTTCTCGAATCCTTTGGATAGAATGAAAAGCAACTTTTGCATCTTTTAGCCTCCCAGCTTTGGTTTCAGCAATGTGCCGGCTAGCACCGGGCTGAATCTCCAGATTGCAACTGCCGTGCCCAACACCGCACAACCAGCAGAGTGATCTTGTTTTCATTGTTATTTGGATTATTTGCCATTTATACTGGCCGAAAGGCAGAGGCCAAGGACGCTAACCTGTTAACCTAAAACTTAACAGCTGCGTAAACGGAAGGGTAAACGCCCGCAGACCAAACTGTTGACCAAGGCGAAGAGTTTACCCTGGCAGTCTCTGCGGAAACACCTGTGCAAGTTGGGCCAGCCTTGCGCTCCGGATTGCAAGCGGTTATCATTGGTGCACTCCCGTTTACCTATTTCCGATGGATACAGGTCATGTATTGGTTATCCCTGGCAATCGCCCTTTGCCTCACCCTGGGGTCGGCCTCCATGGCTCAGGCGGAAAAAGCTCCCGCCCAGTCTAGGCAGTCTAAAGAGGCTCCGGCTTCAAACCCTGCCGCAAAGGCTCCCGTGCGCCTGGCCGAAGCCAAGCCAGCTGCACAGGCCGTGACGTTGACCGGCTTCACCCGGGCCCGCGCTGAAATTAAGCTGATAAGCGAAGTGGCGGGACGCTGCCTGAAAGTGGAGGCGGAAGTCGGAGACCTAATCGGCAAGGACGGGGTTTTCGCCAGCCTGGACGCTACCTTCACCAAGTTGGAATTGGAAACCAACCTGGTGGAGCAATCCCGGCTTAAGAGCCGTTTGTCTTATCTGGAAAAGGACCTTCAGCGCACCCGCACCTTGGTGGCGAAAAAAAGCCAGGCCCAGGCCAGGCTTGATTCCGATGAGCAGCAGTTCGACCAGGCCCGCCACCAATTGCTCGCCTTGGCGATCCAGGAGAAAACCCTCAGGGAGCGGCTCGACCGTCACAGGATAAAGGCCCCGGCCGGCTGGCAGGTTATGGAGCGCAAAGTGGAGCCCGGCCAATGGGTGGCATCCGGTGGCGAGGTGGGCCGGGTGGGCGATTTCCGCACCCTTCTTGTGCCCCTGGCCTTGACTTCGCAAGAATTTGAGGCGCTAAAAAACGCCAAAGTCATCTCACTTAAGCTGCCCATAACAGGGCGCGTAATCCCGGCCCGGATCTACCGGGTCAGTCCGGCCTTTGATCCCGCCACCCGCAAGATCAACGTTGACCTGGCCATGGATGACGGCCTGACCAATAAACGCGGCGGCCTGAGAGCCGAACTGGTCTTGCAAATGCCTGACCCCTCGGGCGCGGTATGGCTGCCGACTTTCGCCGTGAGCCAACGCTATCAAGAATTTTGGCTTGAGCGCCCGGACGCCAGTAAAGTCCGGGTAATGGTGCTGGGGCCCGGCCCGGAGCCGGACACTCTTCGAGTGACTTCGCCAAAGGTGAAAGCCGGTCAGCGTTTCATATTGCAGACTCCCTAGAGGAGCCCTCATGCGCGCCCTGATTAATTTTGTTCTTCACCGCACCGTGTTGGTGAATTTGGTGTTCATCATCTTTATGGTGGTGGGCGCTTTCAGCCTCCTCAGCATGCCGGTGGACCGCTATCCCAACGTGTCCATGGGCAAGGTCTACATAGAGACCTTCTTTCCCGGCGCCTCGCCCGAAGAGGTCGAGGCCCTGGTCACCAATGAAATTGAGGATGCCCTGGACGACCTGGAAGATGTGGAGTTCATCCGCTCTTCATCCTATCGTCAGCGCTCCAGCGTGGTGGTCAAATTCCTGGATGACGTTGACTACCAAAAGGGCTTCGACGAGCTTCGCTTCAAGGTGCTGGCCATACTGGACGAGTTGCCGCCCGAAGTCGACCCGCCCCGCTTCAATTTCCTGGATGTGGACGACTGGCTGCCGGTAGTCAGCGTCAATCTGGTGGGCGACCGCTCCAACCGGGCGCTTGCGCTCATGGCCAAGGAAATGAAGATCGCCTTGCGTCGGATACCCGGCGTAAAAGAGGTTAAGCTGCAAGGCGAGCAGGTCAATGAGTTCCATGTGCTCCTGGATCCCAAGAAACTCATCGCCAACGGCATAACCTTTGATCAGGCGGCCAAGGCCCTGCAAGGCGCCAACGTGGTTATCCCCGCCGGCGACTTCACCACGCCGGCGGGCGAGTTCGTTATCCAAGCCGATGAACGCTTCCGCGACCGGGCCAAGGTGATGAACACCATTGTCCGCACAGACTCCGACGGCTCCTTTGTGCGCATCGCCGACCTGGCCGCAGACGCTTTTCTTTCTTACCGCGACCCGGTAATTCTCTCTTCGGTAAACGGCAAGGGCTGCGTAAGCTTGCAAGTTATCAAGTCTAAAAGCGGCAACGCCCTGGACATCACCAAAGGGGTGGACCGGGTTTTAGAGCGCTTCAAGACAAAGATAGAAAAGGAAGGCGTCGAGCTAGTGCTGACTCGAGACAGCACCGTTTTCATCAACGAGTCCATGCGCACCTTGGGCAGCAACATGCTGCTGGGTATAATCCTGGTGTGCCTGGTCATCTGGTATTTCATGGGAATGCGCAACGCGGTGATAACCACCCTGGGCATCCCCTTCTCCTTTCTCTTCACCATGATTTTCATGTGGCTAACCGGCAACTCCCTGAACGAGATCACTTTGTTCAGCTTCGTCCTGGTCAGCGGCATCATCGTGGACGACGCCATCGTGGTGGTGGAGAACATCTACCGCCATGTGCAGCAGGACGAGCCCCTGACCCAGGCCATTGTGGAAGGCACTAGCGAAGTAGCCCTCCCCGTGATGTCAGCCACTGCCACCACGGTGGCGGCTTTCCTGCCCATGCTGATTATGACCGGCTCCACCGGCGAATTCTTCGCCTTGGTGCCCAAGGCCGTCACCTTCGCCATCGCGGCCAGCCTGTTTGAGTGCCTTTTTATCCTGCCGCTTCACTACAAAGACTTCGGCCCCAAAAAGGGAGACACCCATTTCGACGCGGAGAGCGAGGATTTCAGCGGCGAAAACCGGGTGATGGCCCTCATCCGCCGCTTCGCCCTGGCCTCCTTGGGCTGGTGCCAACGGCACAAAGGCCTCTCCCTGGGGGCGCTGGCCGCCGCCTTCTTCACAACGCTCTTTATTGCCGTGGTCAGCTTCACCGGCCAACTCCCGCTGATCAAGGTCAAGTTTTTCCCCGATGAATACGAGCTCTACTATGTGATGGTGGAAAGCCCGGTGGGCACGCCAATCAAAAAGACCAGCGCCATGCTGAAAGAGATCGAGGATTTCATCATGGCCGACGGCCCGGGCATGGCTAACAGCGCTCAGGGTTATGCGGGCTTTTATCCCAGCGAGGACTATGAGCCCATCTTCGGGTTCAATGTGGGCCATGTGGCGGTGACTCTGCCGGCCCGCGACGACCGCAATTTTGTCAACAACCCTTCCAACGACCCCCAAGAGCATCTGGAATACATGCGAAGCCGGATCATGGAGCGCTTCGCCAAAAACGGAGTGCGCATCAAAATGAGGCCCGAGCTGGGCGGCCCGCCGGCGGGCAAGGACTTGAACATCCGGGTGGTGGGACCCAATCCGGAATCGGTGCAAGGCCTGAGCAACGCCGTATGGGACTACCTGCGCAAGGAAAAGGGCCTTGCCAAGGGCTTGGTGGACCTGGACGAAGGCCGCGGCATACCAAACCGGGTGCTCAAATTCGAAGTGCTGACCGAACGCGCCGCCGAGTACGGCGCCACCCCCGCCCAAGTGGTGGCGCTATCGTCTGCTGTCATGGGAGGCCGCTATGTGGGCAAGTACCGCCTGGTGGACGAGGAGGTCGACCTGAAGCTTAAACTGGACCCGGCATCCTTGCGCGAACCATCGGCCGCCCTGGCGGTGCCGCTCCTTGAGCACGTTTCCGGCCCAGTGCGCCTGGGCGACCTGGCCCGCATTGACATATTCACCGACAGCGGCCAGTTGGACCGCTTCCAAGGCAACCGGGCCAGGACCATCACCGGCAACATCAAGGAAGGCGGCGACCTCTCCCTGCCGGCGGTGGTGGAACAAGTCAATAAATTCTACCGCCAGATCGCGGGCTCTTATCCCGGCGCCACCGTGGCCTTTGCCGGGGAGTTCGAGACCACCCGCAAATCATTCACCTCGCTGGGCTACGCCTTCATCGTGGCGGTGATGATCATGTATCTCATCCTGGCCACCCAGTTCAGCTCCTACACCAACCCCATTATCATTCTCTCTACCGTGATGTTCGCCATCATTGGCGTCATCTTCGGCAAAGTGCTTACGCAGAGCCTGTTCACGGTCAACAGCTTCATCGCCACCGTGGGCCTCACCGGCGTGGTGGTTAACGACGCCTTGGTGCTGGTGGACTTTCTCAACAAGCGCTATAAGGCGTTGGGCGACAGGCAAGAAGCCATCCGACAGGCCGTACAAATCCGCCTGCGCCCCATTCTGCTCACCACCCTCACCACCACCTTGGGGTTATTGCCCATGGCGCTCGGCATCCCCTACTACTCCATCATCTGGGGCACCATGGCCTCCACCTTTGTCACCGGCCTCTGCACTGCCACCTTCCTCACGGTCGTGCTGGTTCCGGTGCAATGGGAGCTGTTGGGGAAGTTCGGCGATTGGCGGCACCACCGCAGGGTGATGAAAAACGATCCCGCTCTAAGCTAAAGGCATGACCGGGCCTCTAAGCGCTTGAGGTGCCACAGACCCGGTTGAAATCCTCTCAGCTTGTAATGACGGAACGCTAGCCAGTCAATTTAAAATAGGTTCCTAGTTTCTGGGCGGCCATAAGGTCGCCTTTCAGCTTGAGCTTGCCCGTCATGAAAGCCTTGGCTCCGGAGAGCTCGCCCGCGGCCATGGCCAGCCAATTATGGTCCTTCAGGGTCAGGCTCACGGTGGGGCTTTGATGCACCCCCTGATCAACGGTGCACTGCCCTTTTTCCACGCAAACATACCAATCACCGGCTTGATCTCCGGTTATGTGGAACTGAAAAACCAAGCTGTCTTCACCGGCCATCTCGGCTCGAAATGCCTGGGGCATGCCTTCAAACAACTTTTGCACGGTTAGTGCCATCTTTACGTCTCCATGCCATTGTGGGGGGGCGCCCTGGCATCACTTTATAAGTGAATCAAATTCATTACCAGAACAATAAAAACCCGGCTAATTTGCCAATACGCGGCCATATGGGCCATTGCAAGCGACGCATCAATAGATTAGGCTATAGCCAACCTTCATTGGGATGAACGGGTGAATAAAGACAAGCAAAAACCTGCCGCCCCCGCTCCCGACGCCGAATCACCTGATCCCATTTTTCATCGTTTCGTACTGTCCAATATTTTCCAGGCCATCAGTGACGGCGTTATGGTGGTTTCGCCCGGTGGCGATATAGTGCTGGTCAACCAGGCGCTATGCGAAATCTTGGGATTTGCCAAGGAAGACATGCTGGGCAAGGGTTGGGCGGAACTATTTTTTGAAGACCCCCAAAACCTTGACTTCAACCAAGTTGCAGTTGAAGCGATACAGACGCGCCAACCGCTTCGCAACCGTCAGGTGAGCTACCACACGCCCGACGGCCGACGCCGCGAGCTTTTGGCCACCACCAGCCTTATCCGCGACCATGGTAAAACCGTCGGCCTGGTCTCGCTCTTCAAGGATATAACCGAATTGGATCACCTGCACCGCAGAGAGCGGCGGCTTTTGGCTCAATCCCTGCGGTTGTATGAAGAAAAGGCGGAAAGCCTGGATCGCATCTCCAGGGCGGTGGCCCATGAGGTCAGAAACCCGGTTACCGCCATCGGCGGCCTGGCCGCCAGGCTTGCCAAAATGCACGAGGGTGACGAGCAGCTGGTGAGCTACCTGCGCCGTATCCTGGAAGCAACCAGCCGTTTGGAACAGATCGTTGCCCAGGTGGGGGCCTACGCCTATGTGCCCAAGCCTAATCGCAGGCCGGTTGATATGGCAGTCTGCCTTGAAGAGATCATAGAGGAGCATAGACCGCGCTGCCTTAAGCAGGGGGTCACGCTGCATCTGGAAATTGCCGAAAACCAACCCTACGAAGCCCAGGTCGACTCCCACCTGCTCAGCAAAGCCTTCCACAACATTTTGGAGAACTCATTGGACGCCATGAAAAAAGGCGGCCAGCTGAGCGTCAAACTGAGCCGCGACCAGGACAACGTAATCATAGAAATTCGCGACACCGGCCCGGGCATAAACCAGGAAGACCTGCCCTATCTATGGGATCCTTTCTTCACCACCAAGGCCGATCGGGTGGGTATGAGCCTGGCCATCACCAAACGCATAATCAGTGATCATGATGGCCTGTTGGATGTGGAAAGCCCTCCGGAGGGTGGAACCAAAACCACTCTAACCCTGCCCATCGGCGAACCGCTCCAGGAAGACAATCACCGGGCGCCGGCGCTTAAGTAACCCCGTCAGCCTTCTTTCCGGCAGCGTTCCACAATTGCCCGCACGTGCAGATCAGCGGTGTTGAGGAACGGCACGCCATACTCTGACTCGGTTAGAATAAGAGGAAGCTCGGTGCAGCCCAGGATAACCGAGTCAATGCCATGATCCGCCCGCATGCGATCCACCACGGCCAGCAGCTTATTCCGGGTTTCGTCTTTAAAAATGCCTTTTTCAATCTCGGTGTCCAGAAGGTGCTGAATCAAGGCTTGCTCTGCGGGCTGGGGTGAAACCACCTGCAACCCATCCTGCCTCATGCGACGGTGGTAGTAATCGGCACGCATGGTCAGACTGGTGCCCATAAGACCGGGACGCTTCACTTCTAACCTAACCGCTTCGCGGCAAACCGTTTCCACGATGCTGATAAGGGGGAGCGGCGAAACCGGCTCGACTCTATCCCACACGATGTGCGGCGTATTGGAAGCTATGGCCGCAAAATCCGCGCCAGCCCGGTGCACTGCCGCCAGGGCTTCCAGCAGAGCATCTTGCAGGCGATCCCAGTCTTCAGCCCCGAACATGGCCAACACCTGGCCCAGATTCATGCTGTATATGATTATTTCGGGATAGTTGAAATCATGAGACTCCCGGCTGAAGGCCCGGATCAGGCCCCGGTAATAATCCAGGGTCGATTCCGGCCCCAGGCCGCCTATGATGCCTATCCTTTGCATTCCATTTCCTTTGCTAAATTAGTTTCAACCTTGAGGTCCCATTATCTTAGCGAAGCGGTCCTCGGGAATCAGGATGTAGCTTCCCCTAGCCTTGGTGCATACCTGGCCGCCCGAATCCTTTATTTCGGCTTCCAGCCAAACCTCGCGTCCCTTGACTTCGGCTATGTGGCACCGCACCTCTATCTCCTGCCCCAACCTCACCGGTTGCAAGAAATTGGTTTTCAACTGGCCGGTCACCGCGCTATGGCCCATGAGGTGATGAGTGGTCCAACCCATGATCTCGTCAAAGAGGCCGCACTGAATGCCGCCGTGCAACACGCTGCCCAGCCCGCGATATAGTTTGTCCGCCTGCCAACGGCAAACCAGTTCCTTGGGCTCGCCATCAGTCTCAAAGAAACTCAGCTTCAGCCCAATGGGATTTTCAGGGCCGCAAAAAAAGCAGCCTCCGCCTAAATAGGGGTTCTGCAGAAGTTTCACCTTTTCCTCCCGTGCAGTGAATCAAGGGGATCGAACATCTTACCCAATGGTATGTTCTGTAAGCTAAAGCCAACGGCAAGGTTTGAGCTAAACTCAAGGGCCATAAGTGTATCCCCTTAAACGCAACATAATTTTATTAATATTTTTGACTGATTAAACGTTAACCAAAAGGAACGGCCTTTAGTCACCCGATTTGGCACGCCTCCTGCTTTGTGTCTCTGATAAGTGCAAAGGCAACGCTTGCACCTCCAAATCCTTTTCTTACTCCCTCAACACCCCCGGCCCAAAGGCCGGGGGCATTTATTGCAGCACGCAACAAACTAGGCGTTGTTTCCGGCCTGCTCAGCCGCCAAAAGCGCTGCGCCCAAAGCTCCGGCCAATTGACAATGCTCATGCACCGATATCTGACGTTTCAGGGCTTGCGAGAGAGCCCGCCGCACGCCCTGATTTTTAGCCACGCCTCCGGTGAAAACAATATGATCGCCCAAGCCCAAACGTTCGGCCATGGCCGCCACCCGTCGGGCCACGGCCCGGTGAATGCCCGCCACCACCCTTTCCCGGGGTACGTCCTGGGCCAAAAGGCTTATAACCTCGCTCTCGGCGAACACCGTGCACATGCTGGATATCTCCACCGGCTCCGCATCGGCTGACAGCTCGCCCAGCCGGCCCACCTCGGTATCCAGGGCGCCGGCCATCACCTCCAGAAAGCGGCCGGTGCCCGCTGCGCACTTGTCGTTCATGGAGAAATCCACCACCCCGCCCGCACCATCGGTCTTGATGACCTTGCTGTCCTGCCCGCCGATATCTATGACCATGTCCGTGCCCGGCACCAGAAATTGCGCGCCCTTGGCGTGACAGGTTATTTCGGTGATCTTTTTGTCGGCGAACTCCACCCTGCTCCGGCCGTAGCCGGTGGCGATCAGGAACTGCACCGCCTTGCGTTCCAGGCCCGCGTTTTGCAGCAAGTCCTCAACCGCGGCAGCGGCCGACAGCTTGGGGCTGGCCCCGGTGGGGCGCAGTTCACTCCGCCACTTTCCATTGGCCAAGAGCACCGCTTTAGTGCTGATGGAACCCACATCAATTCCAACTGTAACCGGCATTTAGCTCTTCCATCCCGCTGTCGGTGCGCGTTCTAACCCATGCGCCGGAAGCGATCTTTGATCTTATTAATGGTTCTCTAACCCGCTCTTCTTAAGCCACATCGCTCTCTTTTTGCATGCGCTGGAACAATTCCCCGGTAGTGCCAGGCGGTCGCTCATCAACCCGCCGTACGATGCTGATGGCGCCTGTGGGACACGGCACGGCGCACACTCCGCAACCGATGCACCAATCCTGGTCTACCACCGCCATGTCGTCTTCCATGCGTATAGCATCCACCGGGCATATCTCCGCGCAGGCGCCACAGCCGATGCATTCTTCCGTTTCGGTGGACCGGATGAAATACGAGGCCATAAGCACATCGCGGGGGATTTTGCGCCTGCGGAGGATGCCCACGTTCCAGCAATAGTGACCGCAACAATTACAGGTGTGCTTGATGGCTCCCTCGGCGTTGTCCACCATGTGCACCAGGCCTTCCTCCTCCGAGGCTTTCAGCACGGCCAGCGCTTCGTCCGCGCTGATGGCCCGGCCCAGGCCCCGGTCCAAGACAAACTCGGCCATCTCATCATACTTGAGGCACACCTCCAGGCTGTGATTGCAATCAGTGCGGCCCAGTACCTTGGCCGAGGTGCGGCAAGGACAATGGCAAAGGGCGATTTGCTGCGCCGCCGCCACCACCGGCTCCATCATCTCCTGGGGCAGCACCCCTTGCTTGGGCAGATCAACCGAAAGCGAAGCCGGCGCGTAGCGAAAAGTCTTTGTGGGCCGGCCGCCGTAGATTTGGCGGGTGGTGTCCACTCTGAAATAGCCCAGCACCAGCTTGGCCATTTTTTGGGCGGTGGGATCGCTTTGACCTCCCCAGAAGTAACTCTGGGGCATGCCATAGCCCACCTGCAACAAGGCGTAGCCCGGCCCCCCGTCCGCGGCGGGGCGGCCGAAAATCTGCCCACGGGCGGCAAGGCCTTCCAACAATTCGGAGAGTTCTCGCGCTGGCAATTGGCTGCGTTTTTGGATCTCTTTAAAAGGGGCCACCTCCAAGGGCAGCAGGTCGTTGGGGATGGCCAGGGCGGCCAGGGCCTCTCGTTCATTGAAACCGCCCTTGATCAGCGCAATCAGGTTCTCGCTATATGGATACCCCGAGAGCAAGGGCCCCAAGTGCCGGGCCAAGCGCTGATAAGTATCGGACAACTGCCACCTCCGGTTGTTTTCGGCGATTAGAGTATAGTATTAGCTATGTGAAAGGCGCGCAATCATGGATATAAGATTCGTGTCTTGAAACTACAACGTGGGGAGACTGATGCGTTGGCTTGTGCTGCTTACGATATTCACATTATTGACGCCGGCACTTACATTACTCGCTGCGTCCGATGCGCATGCTTCCGACAGTAACTACTATGTGTTTTTCTATCCCAAAGCAGACTGCCGCGAGCTAAGTTTTCCCAGCGGCAACGAACGCAGAGATTGGAAATACTTCCACCGGAATCTTGAACGATACGTGGATTGCATGCAGAAATACTTGAGAAACGCTGAGAACGATATCGAACGCATAAAAGAAAAAGCGCAAGAGGCTCTGCAAGGATATGAACGTTTCATGAACCAGGCTAAGAGAGAACGTGAGCGCTATTAACCCATGCATGACTGTTCACTCATTGAGGCTCCCTTGTTGCCCTATCTGCAAGCCCTGGACCTGCTGCGCGGTCTGGCGGCTGCCCGTCAAGCCGGAGCAATCGGCGAGGCTTTAATCCTGGCCAGTCATCCCCCGGTGATAACCTTGGGCCGCCGGGGAGATGAAAAAGACTTGCTGTTGCCTATTAAGCAAATTTCCAACCGCGGGGTTGCGGTGGAGCGGGTGGAACGCGGCGGTTTGGTTACGGTTCACGGACCAGGCCAGCTAATGGTCTACCCGGTGATGCACTTGCCCAGCCTGGGGCTGGGCGTGGCCGCCATGGTGCGCAGTCTGGAACAGGCGGGCCTTGCGGTTTGCGCCCAGTTGGGCGTCGCAGCCGGCCGCCGTGAAGATCACCCCGGCCTGTGGGTTGGGGACCAAAAAATAGCCTCCATCGGCTTGGCGGTTAAGCGGGGCGTGACCCTGCACGGCATGGCCTTGTATAACCGGCCCGAACCCGAACTCTTCGGCTTGATTAACCCTTGCGGCCTGGGGTCCCAGCAAATTACCAGCCTGGCCCAGCAACTTGGCCGGCCGGAGGAGGAGACAAAGCTGCGGCGGCTCATGGCTGAAAAAATGGCCCATGAACTAAGCCTAAGCTATTCCACATGGCGCCTGGAACAAGCCCTGGAGGAGAGCCGCCGACATGACACAACCGCTTGCCAAACCGCCCTGGCTTAAGCGCAGGCTGGCCCCGGCCGGCAAGTCCGGGGCTGTGTTGGCTTCGCTGAACCGCCAAGGTCTGCACACGGTTTGCCAAGAAGCCCATTGCCCCAACCGGGGCGAGTGCTTCAGCCGGGGAGAGGCCACCTTTTTGCTGCTGGGCCCTGCCTGCACCAGGCAATGCACCTTTTGCGCGGTACAGAAGCAAAACCCGGCTCCACCCGACCCCAAGGAACCCGAAAGGGTGGCGCAGGCTGCCCGGGAACTGGGTCTGCGCTACGTGGTGCTCACCATGGTGAGCCGCGATGATTTGCCAGACGGCGGCGCGAAACACGTGGCCCGCACCATTACCGCCCTACGTCAAGCAATGCCCACGGCAGGGGTGGAGGCTTTGATATCGGATTTGGGCGGAAGCGCGGAATCGTTGGATCGGGTCTTGGCGGCAAAACCGCAAGTCTTGAACCACAATCTGGAGACAGTGCCCAGGCTTTATCCAGCCCTGCGGCCTCAAGCCAAGTACGAGCGCTCCTTGGAATTGCTGCTTCGGGCCTCCAGGGCCGGCGCGCTCACCAAAAGCGGGCTGATGCTGGGTTTGGGTGAAAGCAGCCTAGAAATCGCGGCTGTCCTGGCGGACCTTCGCGAGGCTGGCTGCTCGCTGCTCACCTTGGGCCAATACCTGGCCCCCAGCCCGGGCCATCACCCGGTAGTAAGCTACGTCAGTCCGGAGCGATTTGCCGAGCTTGCCGAAAAAGCGTTGGGAATGGGTTTTAAGGCGGTGGCCAGCGGTCCATATGTGCGCTCCTCGTTCCAAGCAGGCCGGCTTTGGCAGGAAGCCTTTTCCGCTGGTTTGGGCGGTGCCTGATAAGCCACCGCAAGCGACATCGCATGGATCGGCTACCACTTCTAGCAATATAATCATAGCTAGCTAAACAGACCCGGTTTCAGGTGAGCCGGGCCGGCTTTTTATTGCGTCCTTGCTTGGGCGGCGCTATGCTTCTCGTCATGTCCAAAATCAACGTCATAGATCTGGCCCGCCGTTTGGTGCAAACCGACACCTCCAACCCGCCCGGCAAAGAGGCCGCCTTGGCTCCTTTCCTGGCCGAGACCTTGGCAGCAGCCGGTTTTAAGGTGGCTGCCTACGAGTTCGAGGCTGGCCGCCCCAGCTTGGTGGCCCGGGTGGGAACCGAACCTTTCCTTTGCCTCACCGGGCACATGGACACGGTTCCGGCGGACCCCGATGAGTGGACCCGCGATCCTTTGGCGGGGGATATTGAAAACGGCATGCTGTATGGGCTGGGCTCCAGCGACATGAAATCCGGGGTGGCTGCCATAGTGACCGCGGCTTGCGAAATGGCCGCCGCAGCCAACCAGCGCGGCGGCATAATTTTAGTGCTTACCTCTGCTGAAGAAACCGGCTGCCAAGGCGCGGAGCATCTGACCACTTTGGGAATCCTGGGCCCTGCCGGCGCCATGGTGATAGCGGAGCCCT
>Ga0307423_1000388_pt1 | contig 29740 bp, 29 predicted proteins | sample SalMarWE160310MG_FD_202154 | JGI IMG/M metagenome (GOLD analysis project Ga0307423, IMG submission 202154) | Salt marsh sediment microbial communities from the Plum Island Ecosystem LTER, Massachusetts, United States - WE1603-10 | ecosystem: Environmental > Aquatic > Marine > Intertidal zone >... | reverse complement strand
GTGCGTCAGAGAGGCCACAGCAAAATATGGGGCAGCCAGTGACAAGCACGGAACAGAGGTTGCGCTCCAAATTGTGGAGCGGATAGCGCCACACAAAATCCGCGACTGGCGGGCGAATCAGGATGCAATAAACAAAATGCGGGGTGAAATCGACGATATCCTCTTTGAGGTTGTTGAGGAGCAAGGCCTCGAACTCTCGCTGGACGAGCAGGATGCCATCATTGATCAATGTATTGAGGTGGCCATTGCCAATGAAGACTGAGGCCGAAAAACATGTTATTGAGTTCGGTGCTCGCCGGGTCCCTTATCGACTCCATCGTGTTGATGGGACACGTCTACGAATCGTCGTATCCCCAGAGCTGATGGTGGACGTATTTGCACCGAAAACAGTCGATGATGGGCAGATTCTCCAGGCCTTGCACAAGAAAGCGCCATGGATAACGCGGAAGCTCGATATGCTGGAGGGCTATCATCCCCTACCATCTCCCCAAAAATACGTTAGCGGAGAAACTTTCGTTTATCTCGGGAGACAGTATCGCCTTAGAGTAAGAAACGGATCGAAGCAGCCCGCCAAACTGTTGGGTCGTTTTCTTTGGGTCTGGGTTGCAGACAAGACAGACACTCAAAGCATCCAGCGAGCCGTAGACGCCTGGTATCGCGAAAGAGCGCGTGAAACCTTAGGCCGCTACCTGGAAAAATTGTACGCTATCGCCTCTCGCCACGGTCTTCCCGAACCCATGTTGACCATTCACACTATGCGGAGACGGTGGGGCAGCTGCAGCCCCTCAGGCCGAATCACGCTCAATATCAATTTAGTGCAGGTGCCGGTCCATTGCATCGAGTACGTCATAATGCATGAGCTTTGTCACTTGAAGCACCACAACCATTCAAGGGCGTTTTATTCCCTGCTCACCCGTTGCCAACCGGATTGGCGTAAGCGAAAAGAGACGCTGGACAAATTCAGACTTTCATGAACCTCTATGATCTTGAGACCAGCAGTAAGAGGGGAAAGGGGTCGCATCTTAAATATTAAATATTGACAGATCTGATAGAATCCGCCTATACGTTACCTGCCAATTCCTGCAATCTGATTGCTTTCTATTTTCTGACTGCAGAAGGATTCGAAGCGATGGCCAGACCGTTGCGCGTGGAATTTCCCGGAGCGTTCTACCACGTGATCAACCGTGGCAATGCCGGTGAGGACGTTTTCAAGAGCCTTCGGGACCGTGAAAAATTCCTCGAATACCTGGAAACAGCCAGTGCGCGTTTTTCCATTCGAATCCACACCTACTGTCTGATGACCAACCATTACCACGTGCTGGTGGAAACCCCTGAAGCGAATTTGAGTCGAGCAATTCAATGGGTCAATGTCAGCTACGCCGTCTATTTCAACGTCAAGCGACGAAGACGGGGTCACCTGTTCCAGGGCCGTTACAAGGCGGTGCTGGTGGATGCGGATGAATACCTCAAGTACCTGTCTCGATACATTCATTTGAATCCGGTTCGAGCGAAACTGACCGAATCGGCAGCTGGTTACCCCTGGAGCAGTTATTCTTATTTTGTTGGAAAGAAAAAAGCGCCGAAGTGGTTTGAAACGGATTGGCTGTTGTCACAGTTCGGCAAGAACCGCAAAGAGGCGAAAAAGAATTATAAAGCCTTTGTGGAAGGTGTCGATCCGGCCTCGCTGGAAAGTCCGGACAAAGCTATGCGAGGGGGCTTTATTCTTGGCGGCGATGAATTTTTGGAATGGGTAAAACAGCAGTTTCTTTTTTTGCAGCCCGATGACAAAGAGAAGCCTCAATTGAAAGGACTGAAGCCCGGAATCGATGTGAGCGATATCGTTTCAGAAGCCGGTAAGGCGTTTGGATGCGATCCCGAGCTGATTTTGGTGAGAGGAAAAAAGAAGAATTTTGCAAGAGACGTTGCCATCTATCTTAGCAGGGATTTAACAGGACAGAGCGGAAAGGCGCTGGGAAAGGTTTTCGGCGAAGTGTCCGGAGCTGCCATCACCATGCGCCACAAAGCCGTGGCTGAACGATTGAATCAGGACAGAAAGCTAAAAGGACTCATCAAGAGACTGAAAAAGCAGATAATTAATATTTAAGATGCGACCCCTTGCTCGAACTTTTCACATTCAAGAAAGACGGTACGGGGCATTTTCAGTTCGGGCCCGTCCAGGGGGAGATAAATTGCGACAATCTCCCGACACAACTTGTGACAAACTCACGACTCGACTTGCGACCTACTACTGGCTCAAAGTCAACACCATGGCCAGGCTAATGATGGTTAGGGAGGATAGTGTGCCATACGGAGGGGAAAAGTCATGATGACCCTGCGGCTTTTTTCCCGCAAGTTCGAAGCTGTGCCAGCTGCCACATCCTGGTATCTTGCTGACCTCGGCGAGGCGCGGGGAAAGCAGGAATTGTTCACCCGCCAAGCCCCGCAGCGTCTCAAGGTTCTCCGTGAGCACGCCCTTATTGAAAGCGCCGTGTCGTCTAACCGGATCGAGGGCGTGGAAGTCGATCAATCACGAATCGCCACCATCGTTTTCGGCCAGCCGCTTCTGCGCGATCGTGATGAAGAGGAAGTCCGGGGATACCGGCAGGCCCTGACATGGATTCATGAGCAGGGTGTGAAACTCCCTATATCGGAAGAGACCGTTTTACAACTCCACCGCTTAACACGCGGGGAGATCTGGGATGCCGGGAAATACAAGGAGAAAGACGGCGACATCATTGAAAAGCTCCCGGATGGCAGATCGCGGGTCCGCCTTAAAACAGTTTCCGCACCAGATACACCGGTCTGCATGAAGGAGCTGGTGGAACTCTATAGCGACGCCCTTGATGAGCATAGGATTCCCCCCCTTATACTTCTGGTGGCCTCCAATCTGGATTTTCTCTGCATCCATCCTTTTCGTGACGGCAACGGTCGTGTCTCAAGATTACTTCTGCTCCTGCAGTGCTACCACTTGGGGCTCGAGGTCTGCCGTTATATCAGCCTGGAGCGCCTTATCGAACAGAACAAGGAACGGTATTACGAAACCTTAGAACAAAGCTCCCAGGGCTGGCACGACGGCAAACACGACCCCTGGCCATATATCAATTACATTCTTTCCATCATCAAGATGGCATATCGTGAATTCGAGCAGCGCCTCGGTCAACTTCAGAGTCCCAAGGGCGAGAAAACAAGCCTCGTTCTTCAAGCTATCGACAGAACTCTTGGCCCCTTCAGTGTGGCCGAACTTCAAAACAGTTGCCCTAACGTCAGCGTAGACATGGTCCGCCGGGTCCTGAAAAACTTGAAGGCGAAAAAGCAGATTGAATGCCTTGGGCGCGGCCAGAACGCTCAATGGCAAAAAACCGCCAAGTGGCAATTGGGTAATGTCGAATGAATTGGGTAACGAATTGGGTAGTATATATGCGACTAATCAGAGCCCCATTCCGGGCCAGGCGGTCCTGAAAGGCAAATTTCGATGAGTGAATATCAATATTATGAGTTTGTCGCCATAGACAGGCCGCTGACGTCGGAGGAGATGTCGGCCCTGCGTGCGCTTTCCACGCGGGCCCGGATCACACCTGTCAGTTTCACCAATGAATACAATTGGGGCGATTTCAAGGGCAGTCCGGATAAACTGATGGAGCGGTTTTTCGATGCCCATGTGTATGTGGCCAACTGGATGACGGCCATCTTCATGCTCCGCCTGCCCATCGAGGCATTAGCGAAAGAAACGGCCGAGGCCTTGGCGGTCGACTATATTCTGGATTTCAAGGCGACCAAAACTCATTGGGTCATCACCTGGAGGCTGGAAGAGTCCGAAAACTACGACCGCTTTGGGATGGAGGACGGCCGGGGCTGGATGGCGCGCCTCGCCCCAGTACGGGATGAGTTGCTGCGCGGGGACATGCGCAGTCTGTATATCGGATGGCTGGCGGGCGTAACCCGGGAGATGATGGATGACGACGAGATGGAGCCCCAGCCGGTAAGCGGGCTGGGGAGCCTGACATCGGCGCAACAGGCGCTTGCGGAATTCCTGGCGGTGGATGAGGACTTGTTGGCGGGCGCCGGTATGGGCAGTCCGGACACCCAAGACGAGGGGATATCCCAACAGGAGATGGATACATGGATCGATAACCTGACTGGAGATGAGGTGACGTCGGTACTCAAACAGCTCCTGGAGGGCAAAGGACAGCAGGCGGAACGGACCCTCAAGAACGGGTTTGTGGCCTGGCGGCGCAGTTTGCGCGGCGATGGCGGAGGGGCGCCCCGGCGGTCGATAAGCGAACTCTTAGCCAATGCCGAGGCGGCTGAAAAGATTCGGCTGGAAAAGCAAAAACGCGAAGAGAGGCGGCGGGAGATGAAGCTCCGAAAGGAACGCGAAGCGTTCCTAAAAAACATAGCCAAGGATTTTCCCAAGGCATGGAAGGCGGTTGAGCGGACCATCGAACGGGGGTCGGGCTCGGCCTATGGCGAGGCCTGCCGTGTGCTTGTGGATCTTTCCGAAGCCTATACGCTGCATGCGAGCAAGAAGCGATTCCAGGAGGAATTGAAGAAATTCATGGCCGATCACATGCGACGCAAGGCGCTGGTCCAACGCCTGGTGAAGGCCGGCATCTGGAATGATGAATGACGCAGGGACGAATTCGGAGATCGCCGATGTCCGGGTCCACAATAAAAACGGATAAAACCAAATGGTCGGGCCGTATCGTGGCCATCCAGCCCCGCATTCGCCTCACGCGATCCTTCGACGAGCGGCATCATAGCTACCAGGGGTTCGTTCTTCGCATGGATGGAATATTTGCTGATGAGAGCGGCGAATTCATCATCGCCATCGGGAAAGACGCGCATCAAAGGCATCAGTTCCGCGTCGGTATGGAAGTGAACGGCCTATCGATTCCAGTTCCCGATCCGCGGATGGAGACGGCTGGGTTTTACAAGACAAGCGGTCTCAAAATATTGCAGAAGGTGGAAAATGGGTCACCTCCCGGTCCGCCGTTCCACGGCGTACCGCCTGACCTCGAAACTTATCGCAACCGAGGGCATCGTCGTCTGGACGCCCGTACGTATGATTCAAAATGCGCGACCTGTATCTGGGGCTGTAGAATGCCGGTGGAGATGATCATCGACCAGTGGAATCCGTCGCGGAAACAATACCGGTTCGAAACCTTCTGCTACGGCCCGAAAAGCTGCGCTTTTTATCGTCCCGGACCGACACGTAAGGTTCCGGGGCGCAAAGGAATGTCCTACATCGAGGAGGACTGGGTCGACGAAGACGCCACCTCGCACCGGGGACCGGATGATTGAGGATCATGGCTAAGCGAACTGAAAAAAAAGCCTCCCAAACAAAGGCGAAATCGTTCTTTACCAGTCGCCGGATGGCAAGGCTGGGCTGAACGTGCGGTTGGAGGGTGAGACATATGGCACAATCTAAACCAGATGGCCGGCCTGTTTGAACGGGACAAGTCCGTCATTTCGCGGCATCTGGGGAATATATATAAAACCGGGGAGTTGGAGCGCAATTCAGTTGTTGCATTTTTTGCAACAACTGCCGCTGATGGAAAAACTTATTAGGTGGAGTATTTCAACCTCGACGCCATCATATCCGTAGGTTACCGGGTCAATTCCAAGCGCGGCACCCAATGAATTCATCGTTCGAAATTCACAATTCAAAGAAGGAGTCTTGACTCGATGAACGTCGCTGAACTACTCAAGGGCTTACCAGGAGGCGGCCAAGTACTTGCGAAAAGCCGCCAAGGTCATGTGTCGGGAAAAAAAGCCGGCAGAGTGGGAAAGCTATTTGAAAGCGTTGAGGGAGCAGCACTTTCGGAAACGTCGTCTGATAGAGATCCTGGAGGGCCTGGACGGAAAACCGATCGTGAAAAAGAGGGGCTGATAATGGGACTCGGCCGACAGGTCCTTTTTCACGTCGGCTCGTTATTCTTTCCGTAGGCGGTCCGGATTGCCTGTTCCATGTGAGCGATTTCATCCTCAGACAGGGAATCGAAGTGGCTTGCACGTTTCTGCGCTGAGAGTCGGCCATTGCCGTCCTCAAACGGGTGTAGAAAAACGAATCCATAGGCGATGGCTGCAGCGTGAATGACGGCGGTCATCGCCTCCTCACCCGACAAGAAAAACCGTTACAGTTCCGGAAATACGATTACAGTTCGGCTTGCCGCAAGAAAATAAGATAACCCTCAGGGCGAACTTTTCCCTACGGCGCAGCCTTTTACCCTTGAAACTGTCTTTCCATATATTGTACAAGCACTCCCAAAAATCAGGGACGGTTGATCGACTATGAAAGTGCTCGTTTACGGCTCGGGCGGCCGGGACCATTGCCTCGCAGACAAATACGGAGACAGCCAGCATGTGGACAAGGTCTATTTCTCCCCGGGTAACCCGGGGGTTCTTCGAACGCCAAAGGGCGACGAGAAAAGAAAGCTCATAGAGCTTGTGCGCATGAAGGACCTGAATGAGGTGGCAGCGTTCTGCGTCGACAAAGGGGTGGACCTCGTCGATGTGGGCTCCGAGAACCCTCTTGAAGAGGGGCTCGTTGACATACTGAATGCTCGAGGTATACGCAGCATCGGCCCCAAAAAGGAATTTGCACAAATTGAAAGCAACCGGGCCTTCACGGATGATCTGCTGCGGCAAATCGGCGTTCCAAAGCCGGAGTACAGGGTGTTTGATAATCCTGACGAAGCCAGGGCCTATGTCCGCAACATCGGCTACCAGGTTGTGGTCAAGGCCAACGGACTGGCTGCCGGTAAAGGGGCCATTGTCTGTGAAGATGTGCCCGATGCGCTGGCGGCCGTGGACCGGATCATGGTCGACAGGGTATTTGGAGCGTCTGGGGACAGGGTCGTCATCGAAGAAAGGAAATACGGCACCGAGATCTCCTTTTTCGCCTACCTGGATGGTGAGCACATGCTCCCCCTGAAGATGTTTGCCCAGGACTACAAGCCGGCGTTCGACCCGGACGACAAGGAGGCCATTGAGCAATTCGGCGGGAATTTGAATACGGGCGGGACGGGATGTTACTGTCCGCACAAGCTTGTCAGTCCCTGGCTGATCAACAGGGTGATAAAAGAGATCGTGAATCCCACGGTCAATGAAATATACAATCACCTGGGCTGGCCGTACAAAGGGGTTCTTTACTTCGGTCTGAACCTTGATCCCTATAACAACCTCGACGTCTTTGAAATCAATGTGAGGCATGGAGACCCTGAATGGCAGGTGTTGGCCCGCAAGCTGAGCACGGACCTTTTTGAGATAGGCATGGCGGTGTGGGAAGGGTCTTTGGATCAGATAAATCAGGTCTGGAACGATCAGCACTATGTGGATGTCATTGCCATGGAGGGGCGTTCAAAGGCCTCCCGGGGGTGGAACAAGGGATACCCCGGCCGTTACGGGAAAGGACACCGAATTGCCGGCCTTGAAGATATGGAAAAAGGGATAGCCCTTTATTTCGCCGGGGTTGATGAGAATCCGGAAAAGGGCTTGGTGACTTACGGCGGCAGGGTCGTGCACGTGGTGGCCGGCGATGCAACCCTGGAAGGAGCCAGGGAAAAGGCGTACAGGAATATAGAGAAGCTCACCTTTGTGGATCAGAACAACAACGGCGCCAATTGTCTAAGGTACCGTCGCAGCATTGGATTGTGAGAGGAGGGAGGCCATCTTGGAGTTGCGAGCGAACATGAACCAGCCGCCCCTTGTGGGCATCGTCATGGGCAGTGATTCTGACTGGAACGTCATGGAAAAGGCCGTCTCAGTCTTAACGGATCTGGATATACCCTTTGATGTGACCATTGCATCGGCCCACCGGAGTCCGGAGCGAACGGCCGAGTATGCCCGGTCGGCCCGGAGCAGGGGACTCAGGGTGATCATTGCAGGGGCAGGCGCCGCAGCCCATCTGGCGGGGTCCCTGGCGGCACTGACGACACTGCCCGTGATCGGGGTTCCTCTCGACGCTTCCTCTCTCAAAGGTCTGGACGCGCTTCTCGCAACGGTCCAGATGCCTGCCGGTGTGCCGGTAGCCACCATGGCCATAGGACCCGCCGGGGCAAAGAACGCCGCCATTCTCGCTGCGCAGATCTTGGCCACGAGCGATTCTGAACTCGTCGGGCAGTTGGAGGCGTTGAAGAGAAAAATGGCGGATGAGGTGGCTGAAAAGGCTCAAGCCCTGCGCTGGCGTTTGTGACCTGCCTCGAAAAAGAGAAACATTGGCATAACCCCTTTGGGGCTCATACCCAATAAAAAGCTTTCCCGAAGAAGCAAAAACCCATGACCGGTGGTGCCATCCTTTGTGAAGATCCGAAAAGCTGTGGCCAGGACAGAATCGACAAAGCCGCCGCATTGATCAAGCAGGGAGGCCTGGTCGTTTTTCCTACGAGCAGCTTCTATGGCCTTGGAGCAGATGCCCTGAATGCCGAGGCGGTTGATAGGGTGTTCAAGGTCAAGAAGCGCGACGCGCAAAAGCCGCTGCTTATCCTCATTGCTTGCCTACCGGACCTTGCCCCGCTTGTCCGAACGATTCCCGGGACGGCTTCACAACTTATAGAGGCGTTCTGGCCGGGGAGTCTGACACTGGTTTTCGAGGCGGCAGACAGCCTTCCTCCCAACCTCACGGGCTATACAGGGAAAATCGGGATCCGTCTCGCGAAGCATCCTATTGCCTCAAGCCTTGTAAAAAGCGCGGGAAAACCCATCACGGGGACGAGTGCCAATCTCTCCGCAACAGGCGGTCGCACTGAAGTCGCGCTGCTGGAGGGATGGATTAAGGATCACGTTGATATGGTTTTGGATGCCGGAAAGCTGCCGGGTGGAAAGGGGTCCACCGTGGTTGATGTCAGCGTCAGTCCACCGAAGATCGTCCGGCAAGGCGCGGTAAGGGCCGGGGAGATTACTGCCGTCCTTGCACGACGTATTTCACTTTGACCTTGTCCTGTGAGTCGGGGGCAATGGTCAAGCCCGCCGGGGTAAGGGCCAGGTTAACCGTCATAGAGTCTGACTTCCTTATATCTTCGACCGGCACCGCGTCTGTAAATATCGTCGATACATTTTCGAGCATGCGCTTTCCGCCCTTCACGTGTACGGCTGCAGGATCCAGGCGCGCTTCCACAATCCTGATACCTTCAGGCAACTTGCCGGTCCAGTCAACCTGCACAGGCAAGACCTTCTCAATGGGCACGTCAAGGGTCACTTCAACAACCGGCGGTTCGACTTTCTTGAAGAATATGCCGGGCGGCAGGGAAACATTCTCGGGTCCAATGCTGAAGGTGTTAAGCCCCAGGCTGGCGTCGCTCAGATCCAGTCTTACCTTGACCTGTTCGGGGCGGAGCGCTTTGATCAGAGGCCCTGAGCCTCTCAATTGAAGACTAACCGAATCGATCGATGTGTCCAGGATTTCCACGCCTGGATCTCGATTCATATATTCTATGGGGATTTCAAGGGTGATCAGCGTCTCTAAGCCCCGGGAAAAGCTGAACCAGACGACACCGATAAGCAGAATGGAAGCCAGGGCTGCGATCCAAATCTCCAACCGCTCTTTTTTTGCATGACCTGTTTCCCGGGCGGTGGTACCCAGATGCTGGTGGAGTATTTGAGCGAGCTCTTCTTTGCGGTCTATGACGCCTATAAATGAGCCCCTGGCGGCAACCACATTACCCCTTTCCTCAGATGTCAGAATCACCAGCGAGTCGGTTGTTTCAGCGAGACCAGCGGCCGCTCTATGACGTGTGCCATAATAGGATGGGAAATCCTTTCGCTGCGACAGAGGCAAGAGGACGCCGACCTCTTCAACCCGATTCCCCTGGATGATCGCCGCGCCATCGTGAACCGGATTATCCTGCCAGAATATACTCAGAAGCATCTCTCTGGAGATCAGGCCGCGCCAGGGGATGCCGCTTTGCACCACATCTTCGAAGTCTTCCTTGCCCGGGAATATAAGGAGGGCCCCGCAGTGTCTGCGGGCCAGCTCATAAACAGTGTCGACGATGATTTCTATGGGCGCTTGGCCGGCTCTGAGGGGAAACCCCCAGAGAATGCCCTTGAGATTCTTGGCCTGAAGAACCGATCGGATTTCATTTCTGAAGATGACGATGATGAGGATCGCGCCGGCCGCAGTGATGCCCTGCAATACCCAACTGGTCACGATGAATCCCAGAGAAACGGCGATCCTTTGAAAAAACCATAGAAAAGCGATCCCCACAAGAACCCGGAACACGTTGGTGCCCCTGAAAAGGACGTACAGCCGAAACAGGATATAGCTGTTTAGGGTGATATCAAAGACGTCCTGCCATCGCATACTGGCGAAAAACAAAAAGAGCTTGTCCATGGTCGTCAATCGGTAATGCTGAACCTGAGGGTCTGCAGGGTATTGCCGTCACTGTCCGTGACTTCCACGCGCCACGGACCCTTGTCCGCCTCTCGAAGCTGAATGCTGCTAAGTGTTGACCAGCGAGGGGTTTTCAGGGACAACTTAAGCCTCGTGGTCAATTCATCTCTGTAAAACCACTTGTGATAAATAAAGGTGTCTTCCGGTACAGGGTCAAAAGAGGTGAAACAGGAAATCTTTCCGATGTTGACCGAAAAGACGATGCCCGGATTGCGGGGGGTATATTCGTCGACCTTTTCACACATGACCGCCGCTACCAAAGTCAACTTGCCGGGCGCCGGCGGAGGTGTGTGGGTTCCGTTTTCTTGAGAGCGGATCTGTGCGGAAAAAGACAAATCCAGACAGACGAAAAGAAGGAAAACCAGGGTTGTTATTCTCAGTCTCATGACCGGCTTGCTCTCCACAAACCTCTTATCTTCCAGAGCCTTTCCAATAGAGATCGAAGCCCCGGGTTCCGGCTCTGGTCGGTTCGGAGGGGAACGGGAAATGCGATCATTGTGGCACTCCCACGGCTAAGTTACCTTATATTTCTTTCTTTTTGAAGTTAAACCTTCGGATGACACCTGCTTTTTTCCCCTCTTTTCCATGCCAGGCTGTGGTAAAGTGTTTTGTGAAAGAAACGAACCTCCCCACCGCTTCGCCGGATCGGGGTATCGTAAGGCAATTACCCTGTGTGACCCCATACCCTAAAACCGGTACCCAGCACCAAAGGAATTCATCACGAAAACACGAAATTGCGAAAACACGAAATTGTTTGTGTTTGTTTCGTGCTTTCAGTTTTTGCGGCCTTCGCCTTGAGACGAGACGTGTTTTGCGGCTATACGCCTTGAGAAGAGGCGTGATTGTGTTTTATAAAACTTCTTCTTGAAGGGCGGCATTACCCGGGGCTCATGAAGATCGGAACTTTAGATTTAGAGAATCCCCTTGTACTGGCCCCAATGGCTGGAATTACCGAGCTGCCTTTTCGACGACTCGCTAAGGAGGCGGGATGTGCCCTGGTGGTCTCTGAAATGGTCAGCGCCAATGGTCTCGTACACCGCGCAAGAAAGACCGAAGCACTTCTGATGAGCCACCCCGCAGAACGCCCGCTTGCCGTGCAGATATTCGGCTCAGACCCGGTCGTCATGAAAGGGGCGGCGAGCATTGTGGAGAGCACGGGAGCCGACCTGCTTGACATCAATCTGGGGTGCTCTGTGAGAAAGATTGTCAGGCAAGGGGCCGGTGTCGCCTTGATGCGCGACCCGGAACGGCTGGAGGCCATACTGAAGGCGGTTCGCGGGGCCCTGACGCTTCCCTTTACGGTCAAGATGAGAACCGGTTGGGAGCCTTCAGGCGTTCAGGCCCTCAGGACTGCCCGTTTGGCGGAGTCCTGCGGCGTTGACGCTGTCGTCGTGCATCCCAGGACAGCTGTTCAGGGATTTGGCGGCGAGGCAGACTGGTCCGTCATCGCAAAAGTCAAAGAGGCGCTCTCTATCCCGGTCATCGGCAACGGCGACATCCTCGGGCCCGATGATGTCGTCAGGATGCAACGCCGGACAGGCTGCGATGGCGTGATGATTGGGCGGGCTGCTATCGGCAACCCCTGGATCTTTACCCAGGCTCTGGATCGACTGGCGGACAGACCGATAGGAATCCCGGACCTTCCAGGGCGGCTTGAAATCGTGCTTCGCTACATCCGGTACAGTGTGGATCATTTTGGCGAAGAACGAGCCGTTCGCATGATGCGAAGCCGTGTCGGATGGTTCACCAAGGGGCTGCCGAACAGCAGTCGGCTCAGGGAATCGCTGACTCGCCTGCAAACCGGCGAGGAGGTCCTCAATGTGGTGCGGGATTATTTTGAACAGCCCTGCCACGCGTCAGTCTCTTGACAGATGACGGAGAAGGCAAAGGGACGAATTTGTAATGCTATCATCCTGTCGAACATCCCTGGAGCCCGGAATTAGTGCGTTTTACGTCTCTTGGTTTTTTGGTATGACGCTTGCATGCACCCAAATTACCTGAAAGTGGAGTTCATACAAAACCAACAGGAGGTGCAGAAATGGGTATTTCGACGATTTCTCTGGTGGTCACTTTTTTTCTCATGGTCATGGTCTTGGCCATGCAGTTTCAGATCGGCCAAATCAATCACAAGATCGATCAACTTCTCGGGTTTAATCAGAAGTAAATATGATGGACTCGTAAAAAGTCCAATCTTTCTAAAAGGTCCAAGACTGCCAGGCTGTCACCGAGCCACTCCCTGCAAAGACTGGTTGTGAGACAGATGAGCTTTGCAGGGAGTGGGGGACATCGGGAAGTTCCAGCGGGCCGGGAGGCTTCAAAAAGGGGTGGAATTTCCGGCTTCATTTAAAACCGAGAGGGGTTATCCGGAAGGAAACCACATCCCGGAAGGGGCTTCGATCCTGGAGAAGCTGAACCTTCTGTCCTGGTTCGCTTATCTTGCGTTCATCGTGGGCCTCATCCATGACTCGATGTTGGAGGTTGCGGTTCGTATCGGTTTTCCCTTCTTCTTGGTCCTTTCTCTTTGGACGATTTATGTCAGTTACGAGACAAAGGCGGCCGTGAAAGCAAAGGGCTGGTTTTTGACCACCATCATCGCTCTGGGCGACATCACGTTTTTTGTTTTTTGGGTCGTCGGCTTCCATCAAAAAAACCTCTTCTGAGAGCGATCTCTCCAAACACATGACCCACCATCGATGACCTGTCCCCCGGGAAAGGCGGATCGCGTCTTATCCGCGGTTTTTTCTCTCGGCGGTTCACCGAGGCATTCATCTCTGGTTCTTTTTCTTGATCGCCATGGCCGGATCTTCGATGTTGTGGCATAATGGCCCGGAGACTTTTGCTTTGCCGTTGGACACCTGCTTCTTGTGAGGCCATTAAGATGAACGGCCGCAATAGTGGCCGTTTTTTTGACACCATGGATCAAACCCATCTACGCTGGCAACCGATCGTTATCCTCTTGCTTCTCGCCCTGATCTGGGGAGCCAACATGGCTGTCATCAAAATCGGGGCCCGGGAACTACCCCCTCTGTTCATGGCCGGCCTGCGTTCTCTGGTGGCCGGCGTCTGTCTTTACATCTGGATGAAAGCCAAGGGGATCCCGCTGTTTCCTTCAAGACGGATTCTGGTTCACGGCATTGCCGTGGGGCTCCTTTTCGGTTCCGAGTTTGGTTTGATTTATGTGGGGCTCCAGTACACCCAGGCCTCCCGGACCTATGTCCTGGTATACACCGCGCCGTTTTTTGTGGCTGCAGGCGCCCATTTCCTGCTGAAAGGCGATCGACTGAATCGCTGGAAGGTACTGGGTCTCTTTCTCGCCTTCACCGGTGTGGTTGCCCTGTTCGTCAAGGATTTAGGGACGCTGACGATCAGTGCATTGCCCGGTGATCTTATGGCCCTGGCTGCCGGTGTGCTCTGGGCTGCAACGACCCTCTATATAAAGAAATACTTGTCTCACCGCACCGTGGCCCTGCAAACCCTCTTCTATCAGGTCCTTTTCTCCGCACCCCTGCTCGTTGTTCTGAGCCTGGCCGTGGAAGACCCCGTTGTCTCAGAATTTTCCCTGGCTGCCGGTTTTTCGCTCTTTTACCAGTGTATCATCGTGGCGTTTCTCAGCTATCTGGTATGGTTCAGCCTCATTCACCGGTACCCGGTGAGTCTTCTTCACGCCTTTTCCTTTTTCACGCCGGTCTTTGGGGTATTCCTGAGCGGGGTCCTCATTCTCCACGAATCGATCAGCTCAAACCTGATCGTCGCGCTCGTCCTGGTCAGTGTGGGTACGGTTCTTGTCAATCGTCGGCCGGGGAGGAAGTTAACGCAGGGGGATAGGGCCCTTTGAGACTTGTGGATGGGCACTAGTCAGGAGCCCTGTTCCTGGTTCTTATTTTTCTTAATCGCTTCCACCATGTCCCGAACAGGTTTTCCGTCGCCCGTTTTGGCGGCCGGGTTTACTTTCAGCAGGTCTTCCCAGGCCTCGACGGCCGCTTGGGGATCATTCAGGTCGTGGAACAGAATGACGCCCTTGTTGAGGCGGGCAACTTCGTGGCGGGGATCGATATCAATGGCCTTGTTCAGGGCGCCGACGGCCTCGAACGCCTGACCGTTGCGGCGATACATGACCCCCAGATCCGTCCAGACATTGGCATCATAGGGATTCAGTTCCAGGGCTTTCTTGTAGGCCCTGATGGCCTGGGCAGGCTGATTGGTATCAAAATACGAATTTCCGAGCTGGACCCAGCTCTCCCCGTTTCCGGGGTTCTCGGAGACCTCTTTTTCGAGTGCCAGAATTCGATTAGCCTGCTCCGCTGTGGGGCCTTTTGTCTCGGGCATTTGCTGGGGTTGCGGGGCTGGTGCGCTCTGCACAGGCGGACGTGTTTTGGATGTGGAAAAATCCATGAGTTCTGCTGCGAAGAAGCCCAGGACCAGGGCAATGAGGCTTACAATGACCGTTGTCTCAATCTTGACGTGACGCCCCCGACTTTTCTCGTTGGGTTTTTCTTTCTGTGCCATTCGTCCCCCTGAATCTGTTTGATGAACTCGCAAAAAGTCGGAAAATCGACTTTTCCGTCATACCGGCCCCGCATCAAGGGCGGGATAAACTGCAGCCGGTATCCAGTAAAATCAATAAGTTAAAATCCCTCTGGACCCCGGTTTTCACCGGGGTGACGACTTTTTGCGAGACCATCCTGTTTGGATTGGTGTCGTCTTCACTATGCTGATTCTCAAATCCCCTTAAAGTCAAGTGAGTCATCCGAGCTTGCCGGCGAACCGGCCCTGATCGTTCGCCGCATCGTGGTCCACGAAGAGGATTTTTTTAACCGGATGTCTGAGTACCCTTGCGATCGGCAGAGGCTCACGATCTCTCAGGATCTTTCGAACCACGGGCGCTTTCTGCCTGCCGGTCACGACAATCACGACTTGCCTTGCCGCGCATAAGACCCCCATGCCCAGGGTAACCCGCGCTTTGGGGGGCTGTGGGCTGAGGGTTTGCAGGACCCAGGATGTCTCATCCTCAAGTTCGGGCGTCCCCGGGAAAAGACTGGCCGTATGCCCATCGCTCCCGACGCCCAGGAAGATCGCGTCAAACACAGGCATGGGCCCGTGGAAGACCCTTTTCAATAGGTTGTTGTAATTGTCAACCACAGCTCCGCTCATCCTTTCCACGAAGCACCGCTTTGAAGGGGGCCAGTCGAGGGGCTCGAGCAAGCCTTGTTGGATCATACCCCAGTTGCTCTCCGGGCTGTCGAAGGGCACCATCCGCTCATCAACAGGAAAGAGCCTGACGCGGGCGTCCCCCAGGGCTCCTCGCCAGATTTCGATCATCTTCTTGTAGGTGGTGCCCCCGGAGAGCGCAACCGTTCCGTCAGGAGAAAGGGCTTTGATGATCGGGGCCGTGCCAAGCCCAATCTCCCCGGGGGTCTTGACACGAATAATTTCAAGGTTGGGGAATTGCAAAGATGCCCTATATTCTGTGGGAGGACGCCCCTTTCTTGAGATGCTGGTGTTAAGATACCAATTTCTGAATCACGAGTGCCGCCGACAAGACCGATCCGAGAACCAGGTGCGTCTGGATGGTCAGGGCCTGGGCAGGGATGATCTCAGCGTAGGTCTCGTAATGATGGTTCAGGATCTTGATGGCTTTCAAAGCGATGGGAATCGTCAACACAGCGGCGAGAGAAGGCCAGGCGCCCTTCCGGGTCAGAACCCAGTAAAGGACCACCGCATAGGGGCCAAGCATGAGGATCCAATAGATGAACCGGGAACGGTCCCGGCCAAGACGAACCACCCAATTGAGCTTTCCGGCGGCGCGATCAGCCTCGTAGTCCGGAAACTGGTTGATCCAGATGACCGCCGTGATCAGAAACCCAAGGGGAATTCCCAGAACAAAGGCCTCCCAGGTCAGCAGACCCGTCATCACATAGTAGGTTCCCCAGGTAATCAGAGGGCCAAAGGCCATGAAGATGGTAATCTCGCCAAGCCCCCGGGACATGAGACTGATCGGTGATGCAGAATAAAGGTATGCTGCCAGAAACCCCATCAGGCCGACGACCACGACAAAGGGTCGTCCCGTTACAGCCAACCAGACGCCGACAGCCGTTCCCAGGATGAAGCAGCCCATCGCCATGGCCCAAACCGTTTTAGCATCCATCAGCTTGTCGGTTATGACACGGCTTCCGCCGCTGAAAGGCGTGGGGTGCAGGTTAATCCGGTCGCTGCCCGGATCATCGTAGTAGTCATTAATGAGATTGCCCGCTGTGTGCAGGGCCCCGACCCCGATGAGTACCAAAATGAACCGTCCCACGTGAAACGACCCGTGGAGCCAGCCCAGCGCCGCGGCCAGGATCACCGGAATCAGCGAGCCTGTCAGGAAGGGAAGCCTCATGGCTTTCACATATACATTCATGACTCACCTCCACGGCAACGCAAAAAGTTCAACTTCTGCGTTGCGCTGCATCCTCGCCCTGTTAAATTCTCGCTACGCGAGACGGCCGAGCCGATTTAACAGGGCAAGTCACTGCGACGTACAAACCGTACGCCTCATTCCTCGGGACTTGCGCGCCTTGAATTTGAAACCTTTTGCGTTGCCGTCTGATGCAGATATTTTCCGTTCAATACTCTTGACAGTCTCGTAAAAAATCATGATTCGTCATGCCGGACTTGATCCGGCATCCAGAACATGTTGAAATCACTGGATTCCGGCTTTCGCCGGAATGACAATTTAAAGAATTCCTGACTTCTTACGAGTCCATCACTCTGAGGTCTTCTTGAATATCACAGGCGCCGCGGTCATTCAAGCATTGCCTGTTTTCCCTTGACAGTGGCCGGCCGTTTCACGTACATAAGTCCTGGTGCCTACGAGGCTTAATAGGGAATCCCGTGAGAATCGGGAGCGGGCCCGCCGCTGTAATCCCGCCCTTTTCTTGTTGGAAAAGGGAACCCTTTCAGCATTTTGATGCCACTGTTTCAATGACTCGGAATGGGAAGGCTGCTGAAAGGGCGGGTGAGCCAGAAGACCTGCCAAAGAAACATCGTGTCCTTTCGAGGCTTTTGAGAAGCGGCCTCGACGACCCCGAGGGCTGGGACCGGGACACAGAATAGTTTGAGGATAAAAAAGGGACATCCCCAGGCTGCATGATCTGCATGATCAGTCTGGGGATTTTTTTTCTGAATGAAAGCCTGGTCTTTTGGGCCGGGTTCAATACACGGGCTCTGCCGGTACCATGTTCGCTTGGGTGTTGGAATCATGGAATATTGGAATAATGGATTTAGCGGAACGGTGTCATTTTAGTATGTGAACTCGTCAAGCTGGGAACAGCAAGATATGTCTCTGCGCCTTTTCCCAGTATTCCATTGTTCCATCATTCCAGCATTCCTTTTGACCAGGCTACACCCTTCAGGGGTGAACTCAAAGCCGGGTCCTCTGGACTCGGATTCTTTACTTCTTGGAGGTGACAAAACATGCACGTCTACGGCGGAAAGGGAAGAATCAGGCTCTGGAAAAACGGTTTGTGGCTGAGCTGTTTCGTCTTGGCGTTGATGGCGCCCGGGGTGGTTACCGGGGCGACGGAGGAAGAAGTCAGGATGGAAACCGTGGTCGTGACAGCCACGCGGATTGAGCGTAAAACAGAACGGGTGCCGGCCAACGTCACGATCATCGACCAAAAGGATATTGTGAACTCGAATGCAAAAAATGCCGCAGATCTGCTCCGTTCCGCAGAGGGCATTGTTGTCAGGGACCTGCTCGGCAACGGCAAAACGGCCCAGGTGGACCTTCGTGGATTTGGAGAGTCCAGCCCTTACAACACGCTCGTTCTGGTCGACGGGCGTCGGGTCAATGAGATGGACCTGAGCGGCGTGGACTGGACGCAAATCCCCCTGGAACAAATCGAGCGCATCGAAGTCGTTCGGGGCACGGGCTCGGTGCTCTATGGGGATAATGCGGTGGGCGGGGTGATCAACATCATTACGAAGGTCCCATCACAGACGTTTCAAACAACAGCCGGCGTCAGCATCGGCAGTTATGATTATCACAAGGAAACGTTCTCGGTCAGCGGCACGCGCGGAAAGCTGGGGGGTTCCCTTTTTGCCGACTATCAGGAGACTGACGGATACCGGGACAACAATGAATTCAGAGCCAGGGATGTGGGGGGGAAGATTTTCTTTGATCCCACCGAATGCCTGAGTCTTAATTTGAGCGGATCGTATCACAGAGATGACTATGGCCTTCCGTCCAGCCTGACGGCTGAAGAGATGTCCAGGGATCGGAAAAGCTCTGTTGCGCCCTATGATGAAGCCGAGACCCGAGACCGGTATCTGAGGTTGAATGTGGAGCTGGATCTCAAGGGGTATGGGAACGTGGTGAGTGATGTTTCCTACCGGGATCAGAAGGCTGAGGATGATTTTGTTCTTTATACGTATGCCGCGAACAGCGACGCGGATACCTGGTCCGTGACGCCCCGCTACATTTGGGATGGAGAAATATTCAACCACGATAATACCCTGATCGCAGGGGTTGATCTGTACTGGTCCGAACAGGACGGGAAATCCTTTTATGGGACGCCGCTGGACCCATCCGGCAAGTCAAGCGTTGAGAAAGATACGGTCGGCCTGTACTTCAGAAACGAATTTTCCTTGTTGAGCCGGCTGATTCTTTCCTTTGGGGCTAGGCGAGAACGGGCCGAATACGATCTCAAACAGAGGGACCTCAGCGCCTTTTTTCCTCTGGCGCCTCTCGACGACACCGTGACCGAAAGGGAGTCCGCATACACCGGGGGCATCACCTTTCTGTATGGCGACGGATCATCACTCTTTGCAAGAGTCAATCGAAGCTTTCGTTTTCCCCTGACCGATGAGCTGATCGTCTTTGACTACCTGAGCGGAGAGATTCTTGTGAATCAGGATCTCAAACCGCAAACCGGAAAGCACTATGAGACGGGCATTCGACACTTCTTTACGCCGGATATCGAGGCGAACCTCACGCTGTTCCGGGCGGAAATTGAAAATGAGATTTTCTTCAATCCCGAAACCTTTACGAACTCAAATCATCCCGAAACCCTTCACCACGGCATCGAGATCGGCGGCCAGGCCGGGCTCTTCGAGAAGTTGACATTGTACGGAAACTTCACCTACATCAAAGCGACCTTCGAAAAAGAGCCTTTCAAAAACAAGGATGTCCCGGCCGTGCCGAGATATCGGGCCAATGCCGGGTTCAGAATTCACGATCTGGTGCCGGGCCTTGCTTTTTCCGCGGATTACAACTACGTGGGTTCCAGTTACGCGATTAGCGACCAGGCTAATACCTATGAAAAACTCGACAGCTACTACACAGTCAATGCAAGACTCTCTTACGCGTGGAAAAATCTGAGGGCCTTTGTGGGCGGGAACAATCTGACCGATCAGAAGTACTCTGAATACGCTGCGGTCGGCGGGTTTCCCGTCGCGCTGAAGTTCCTTCCGGCGCCCGAAAGAAACTGGGTGGGCGGGATCGAGGTCGCATTCTAGCTATCTAAAAATGATTGCCACAAAGAAAAGACTCGCACTGATTACCCTGGGGCTTTCCTCGATCTTCCTCGGGGTCCTTCTCGCATCCATTCTCTTGGGGGCTGCCCCTGTGCCGTTTGCCGATGTCTGGCATGTCCTCACGGGCAGAATCAAAGAGGGGGCCAGTTATTCAATCATCGTACAAATAAGACTTCCAAGAATTCTCATGGCCGCCTCTGTGGGGGGCGCCCTTTCAGTCTGCGGGGTGGTCATGCAGTCCATTTTGAGAAATCCCCTGGCAGAACCCTTTGTCCTCGGTCTCTCGGGCGGAGCAGCGCTCGGCGCAATCCTCTTTATCCTGCTCGGCCTGTCCATCCACGGCGGCAGCTTTGCCTTTTCCTTTGCCGGGGCCATATTGACCCTGCTCGTGGTGTTGCTTCTAAGCAAAAGAAGGGAAGGGTTTTCCACCACCCGCATTATCCTGACAGGCGTGATCGTCAATGCTTTTTTCACCTCCTTCATCATGTTCATCATGACCACCACTTCTGATGAGCTGCTGCATGCGATTCTGTTCTGGCTGTATGGAGATCTCAGCGGTTCTGCCTACAGGGAGGTCTGGATTCTCTACAGCGTTTTGTTGGCGGTCTTTGCCGTGATGTATCCGTTTTCCAGACATCTCAACATCATCGGCGTTGGCGAAGATCTGGGACACCAGTTAGGCATCGACGTGGAGAAGGTAAAGTACGGGCTCCTTGTTCTTATTTCCCTGCTCACGGCTTTTGCGGTCTCCCTGTGCGGGATCATCGGCTTTGTAGGCCTGATCGTTCCCCATCTGATGAGACTGGTTTTCGGCAGTGACAACCGGTTGCTGCTGCCGGCTTCCTTGATCTTCGGCGGCATTTTTATGATGCTGGCGGACACGGCCGCTCGGACGATCATTGCGCCGAGCGAACTGCCGGTCGGGGTGATCACGGCCTTCCTGGGCGCCCCTTTCTTTTTGATGCTCATGTTCGGGAAACAGCGGCGATGGAAGCAATAATCAAAGTCAGGGACCTGAGATTCGCCTATGGTGACAAGAAAGTCATCGATGGGGTGTCCTTTGACATTTTTCCCCGGGAGTTCGTCTCCATCATCGGGCCGAACGGATCGGGAAAGACGACCCTGCTGAAGCTGCTTCACGGATCCCTGCCGCCTCAGGCCGGCACGGTCTGTCTGGGTGAGACGCCTATCAGCAAAATGAGGAAAAGGGCGCTTGCCAGGAAAATCGGTGTCGTCTCTCAACAGCCGAGATTTCATTTTGAGATCACGGCCCTCGAGCTCGTCCTCATGGGGCGGTCTCCTCACAAGGCGCTCCTTGCCTTTGAAGGAAAAGAAGATTTCGAAATTGCACACGAGGCCATGGTGTTGACCGGCGTTGAAGATTTCAAGGATAGAAACCTCTTTACCCTCAGCGGCGGAGAGTTTCAGAGGGTCATGGTCGCCAGGGCCCTGGCTCAGAAGCCGCAGATCATGCTTCTCGATGAGCCGACCAGCTATCTGGACATCAAGCATCAGATCGGCCTGTGCCGCCTGTTGAAAACGATGAACCGGGACCACGGCATTGCCATCGTGTCCGTGTTTCACGATATCAACCTGGCTTCCGATTTCAGCGATCGGATCATCGTGATGAAAGACGGGAAGATTCGGGGGGTCGGGACGCCGGACGAGGTGATCACCAAAGAGCTTCTGGAACCGGTTTACGACTGCCGCATCTATGTGGACAAAAACCCGGTGGCTGGAACGCCCAGGATAACCGTTGCAGGAGAATAAACCCCAACAGTAGGGTAAACGTGATGCCGACATCCCGAAACAGGCAGGCTTTTCGAACGGGCGGCTTGCTTCTGTTTTTACTGATCATGGTCGGGGGCGTGTCCTGGCCGGTCAGCCTCCGCGCGGAGCACGTGGTTGAAGATCAGATGAGCAGGCAGGTTCACGTCCCTTTGAATCCCCGGCGGATCGTGTCTCTGGCGCCGAACATTACGGAAATTCTTTACGCGCTGGACCTGGGTGAGCGCATTGCGGGCGTCACGGAGTTCAGTGATTTTCCGGAAGAAGCAAAACTGAAACCCAGGGTGGGAACCTACGTCAATTCAAACGTGGAAAAAATCGTGAGCTTAAGGCCTGACCTGGTGATCGGAACCTTTGGAGGAACCCGGAGAGACACGGCCGAGCGCCTGGAAAGCCTCGGCTATCCGGTGTATGTCACCAAAGCCCGGACCGTGGACGAAGTTATGGTCATGATAGAGAAGGTGGGCATGATCACCGGGAAAAGCCGGGAAGCGGCCGCGCTCGCCAACGGTCTGAGGAAACGGATCAAGGCCGTGGTCGATCGTGTCGCCGGGGCCCCACGCCCGCTGGTGTTTCTTGAAATCAATGGCAAACCGTTGATGACCGCGGGCGCGGCGTCTTTTCACCATGAGCTGATTTCTCTGGCAGGCGGAGAAAACCTTGCGGCGCACACGAACGCAAGATATCCCCAGTACAGCGTTGAAGACGTGGTGAGAAGGGCTCCGGACTGCATCATCATCTCAACCATGGATCGCGCGGGGCTTTTTGAGGAGCAAAAGGCCGAATGGATGCGATGGCCCGATATTCCGGCGGTGAAAAACAACAGGATCTGCTTTATCGATTCGGATTTGATCGACCGGCCTTCACCGCGGATTGTGGATGGATTGGAGGCCATGGCGCGGTTGATACATCCTGAATTATACTAGGGGATGTGCCGAGGAAATCCCCCACCAGGAGATAACCTATGATCTTAGATCTGTTCCAAAAAGGGGGCTTCATCATGTACCCCCTGCTTGCGTGTTCACTCGTCTCGCTGACGGTGATTTTCGAAAGGATCCTTTTCTGGATGCGCGAAGAGAACCGAAAGGAGAATGCCCTGGTTGATGAAATCCTGGAGCTGGCACGCCTCGGGAAATACGACGAGATCAAGGCAAAAACCGAGAAGTCGGCGGATTATGTGGTCCGTGTGCTTGTGTGCGGGCTGGTGCACAGGGCCTATTCCCTTCCCAAGGCCATGGAAATGGCGGCCATGGACGAAATCAAGAGAATGAAAAAATATCTTTCCGTTCTGGACACGCTGATTACGGCGGCGCCCCTGCTGGGAATCCTTGGCACAGTGATCGGAATCATCCACTCTTTTGACATGCTGGGGACGGCAGGGATCCACGATCCGCAGGCGGTCACCTCGGGCATTGCCCAGGCCCTGGTCACAACGGCCGCCGGTTTGGTCATCGCCATCTTTACCCTGTTTCCGTATAACTACTTCATGTCAAAAGTGGAAAAAGCGGCAAACCGCATTGAAAAGTACGCGACGTCTCTGGAGATCGTTCACGGCAGCAATGAGAAGAATGAAGAATAGTAACCACCGCAGAGGCGCAAAGAGCGCAAAGGGTTGGTTTCTCGCAGAGGGCCAGAGTTTGCAGAGAGTGAATGGGCGGCCTTAGCGATCTTTGCGTCTTTGCGGTGAGCGAAAATATATCACAAGCTATATGATGAGGACAATTTAGCATGAAACTGACGCTTCACCGGAAACCTGCCCGCATTGAATTGATTCCGCTCGTGGACATCATCTTCCTGCTCCTTGTGTTCTTCATCTACTCCATGTTGTCCATGGCCGTGTATCGAGGTATTCCTGTCGTGCTTCCTACGGCTGAGACGGTTGAAACCTCAAAGGTGGAAGCCGTGTTCGTTACCGTGGACCGGACAGGGAAGGTCTTTGTGAACAAGGCGTTCACCCCCGCGCGGGAACTCCTGGCCCGCCTGAAAACAGAGCACACAGCCCATCCGGCGGAAACAGCCATTATTTCCGCTGACGGGGATGCGCCCTATCGCGTGTTTGTCGATGTCCTGGATCAGGTCAGAATCGCGGGATTTGAAAAGGTCTCCATCGAAGCCAAACCGGAGGCAGGTGGCACGCCGTGACGCGTGATCTGGCCATAGCCGGCGTGATCGCCCTTGCTCTCCATGGCCTGATTCTCAGCTTTCCGCTTGCCGGAAGCAGCAACCCGGCACATCTATTGATTCATAAGCCGATCGCTCTATCGATCGTGCGTCCCCGAGCCCCGGTCGCCACCGCGGCGCCCGCCCTGACTTCTCCCGCCTCCCCTGCCCCGCCCAGCCATGAAGACCCGTTTGAGACACGGAAGCAAGATTCCCGCGAGACCACGGTGATGCCGGGGAAGGCAGTGACTTCCGTCAAGTCGTCTACAAAAATAGACACCCCAGGAACCAAAAAGATATCGAAAGAGATCGCTTCCCCTGAAGCGTCGCGACCCTTACGGGATGAGACGGAGTTGGTAAAAAAAGAAAATTCCGCTCCGGCCGGTACCGCGGAAACCTTTGTGGTCCCTGGGGCACAGGCTGACGAACAAGAGGGCGTGGTCTCTGCCCGGCCAAGATATGAGGAAAACCCGCCGCCGCCCTATCCGAGGGTTGCAAGGCGAAGGGGCTATGAGGGCGGGACGCTCCTTCGGGTCGAGGTGCTTGAAACCGGGAATGTGGGTGGCATAGAAATTGCCACTTCCTCGGGCTTTGATGTGCTCGACGAAGCCGCGGTCCGGGCTGTTAAAGATTGGCACTTTGTCCCGGCCACAAAAAATGGTAAGAGGGTCCGGCAGTGGGTGGTGGTGCCCATCCGGTTTTCTTTGAAGTAGGGCCATTAAGAGTTATTTGGACTAATTGAAGGTTCTTAACAATTGACAACTTCATAGAAGGTCGTCACCCCGGTGAAAACCGGGGTCCAGAGGCTGTCCGACAACCCATCTCCCCTCCCCTGGTGGGAGGGGATTAAGGGGAGGGGGAGGGAATTGTGAAATTGTCGGACAGGCTCTCCAGCACTTTTTGTGAAGCTGAAGGAGTTTGCCGATGAGAGAAAAGCTCGTGTCGAGGTGCATGCTGATTGTGGTGCTGGTATTGGGAAGCGGTTTATGGGGGAAGGCGTATGCCGTTATTCCGACGTCCGAAAGAGATGCCCTGATTGCGCTTTACAACGCGACAAATGGGGATGGCTGGGTCCTGCCAGACACCAGCGAATTCAACATGCCTTGGAAAGAGAACGGGGAATTCAGGGACCAAGGAACAGAATGGAGTTGGTATGGGATCACGCTGAATGACAATCAGACTGAAGCAAATGGAACCGCGGTTGAGCGAATCAGTTTGAGCAATAAAAATTTGGTCGGAACCATTCCTCCTCAGATTGAAAATTTTCCCAGCCTGGAATACCTAAACCTTGACGGAAATCAGCTCGGCAGCCTCCCCTCGGAGCTGGGAAACCTTCCGAATCTTGAAAGCCTTTTTATCAAGTACAGTCAACTGACAGGATCCATCCCCTCATCGCTTGGAAACCTCTCAAACCTTCTAGGCCTAAGCCTTGAGGGCAACAACCTTGAGGGTTCCATCCCACCGCAATTGGGGCAGCTCGATAAGCTCGAGAATCTAAGCTTCGCCTTCAACGAACTGACGGAAGGCATCCCTTCAGAGCTGGGGGGCCTGCTCGCGCTGAAGCGTCTCGACTTGCAAGTGAACCACCTCACATTGGGCATCCCTTCTTCGCTCGGCGATCTCGCCAACCTTTCGGAGCTTTATCTCTACCAGAATGAGCTCTCGGGCTCTATCCCCCCCTCACTGGGGAATTGCACCAAACTCTGGCAGCTGGTGCTCGACAACAACCAGCTCGAAGGCGAGATTCCCTCAAGTCTGGGCAACCTCGACAAACTCTACAGATTCAGCGCCGGGAATAACCAGTTATCAGGCTCCATTCCCGCGGAGCTTGGAAACATGGCTATCCTCGAGTGGCTCCAACTGGCCAACAACCAGCTCTCGGGAACTATCCCATCGAACCTGAGTAAACTCACACTTCTGAAGGGCCTGAATTTAAGCCGCAACCAGCTCACGGGGACCATTCCATCATGGCTGAATCAGCTGACCAGCCTGACCAACCTTTACCTGAATGACAACCAATTCACCGGCAGCATTCCCCCGGAGCTCGGAAGCCTGACGAATCTTTACGAGCTTCATCTGGGCAGGAATCAGCTCACCGGCAGCATCCCTGTGACACTCACAACCATCGCTGGTTTGTATTATCTTTACCTGGATAACAACAACCTCTCAGGCCCAATCCCTCCAGCCCTTGGAAACCTGACCGAGCTCAGGCAGCTTTCTCTCAATGGAAACTATTTCTCGGGAAACATTCCCACAGGTCTGACAAACCTGACGAACCTGACGGGCGGGTATCTTGATCTTGGCTACAATGCTCTGTACACGGACAATGACGCCCTGCGCATATTCCTGGTTTCCAAGGACTGGAACTGGGAACAGAGTCAGACCGTGGCACCGGAGGGTGTGGCGGCTGTGGCGCTGACAGCGACCTCTGTGGCGGTGAGTTATACCCCGATCGAATACGATGGGGACTCGGGGGGCTACCGGATTTTGTGCAGCGAGAGTCAAGGGGGACCGTATACGCTGTGTGGCATGACCGCAAGTAAAATGGTGTCGGAAATCGAAGTCACCGGGTTAACGCCCGGCACCCCCTACTACTTCGTGGTTCAGACCCGGACCGATCCCCACACGGATTCTTCTGCCGCATTCAATAATCCGAACACGGTGGACAGTGAATACAGTGAAGAGGTCTCTGCCGAAACCCCGGTCTGGGCCGACCTGTCCGTGACCAAGACCGATGACCCCGATCCTGTGACGGCGGGTGAGATGCTGATCTATACCCTGACCGTGGAAAACGGCGGGCCATCCGACGCCGTCAACGTGACACTGACCGACAGCCTGCCGGCTCAACTGGAGGGTGTTCAGTATTCAATCGTGGGGGGAAAGGGGTGGACTTCCTGGCCCGGCTCGAGCTCGGTGGCTCTTGGAACCATGGCGCCTGCAGCTTCCGGGCAAGTCCTGATCCGGGGCACGGTGGCCTCTTCAGCGACCGGGACGATCAGCAACACCGCCAGTGTGAGTTCTGAAACGACCGATCCGGACATGGGCAACAACGACGCCACGGAACAGACTACGGTGGAAGCCAGGGCGAATCTCCTTGTGACCAAATCGGACAGTGTTGATCCGGTCATTGCCGGCCAGGCGCTTACCTACACCATTACGGTTCAAAACCAGGGCCCCTCGAACGCCGTCAACGTGAGATTGACGGACACCGTCCCGTCTGCATTGCAGAACCCTGAGTATTCAACCGACGGCGGCCAGGGCTGGACCGCATGGCCGGGAACCTTGCTGATGGGAACGCTCGGCCCTGCAGGTTCGCGACAGGTCCTCATCCGGGGAACGGTGGATGCCTCGACGACCGGCACGATCAGCAACACCCCCAGCGTGAGTTCAGATACCACCGATCCCGACACGAATGACAACAGCGTCTCAGAAGATACCCTCGTGGAAGCCGAGGCGGATATTTCGGTGACCAAAACGGACGACGGATTTGATCCCACACTGGCCGGCAACCTAATCCAGTACACCATCACGGTAATAAACGGCGGCCCATCCGATGCGGTTGATGTGATCTTGACGGATATCGTGCCATCGGAGCTGAAAAGCCCGGCGTATTCCATTGATGGCGGAAATGGCTGGAATCCCTGGCCTGGTTCCTGGTCTCTCGGGACCCTGGACCCGGGGAGTTCAAAAGAAGTGCTCATCCGGGATCAGGTCGATCCCGCAGCCACCGGCTCCATCATTAACACCGCGAGCGTGAACGCTGCGACCTTTGATCCGAACACGGATAACAACGTGGCTTCAGAGCAAACCACGCTGCAGGCCAAGGCGGATCTTTCCATCACCAAGGAAGACAGTACGGATCCCGTGTTTGCAGGCCAGGCTCTTACCTACACGATTACGGTGGCAAACGCCGGCCCGTCCGATGCAGTCAATGTGATCGTGACGGACAACGTGCCGTCCCAGGTCAGTAACGCGCAGTACTCAGCAGATGGTGGAACGACCTGGAATGACTGGGAAGGCTCTTTTAATATTGAAAGGGTCGAGGAAGGAGGCCCGCAGACGCTGCTCATCAGGGGCACCGTGGCATCTTCATCCACGGGCATCCTCAGCAACACGGCGAGTGTCAGCTCGGATACCGAAGATTACATCAGTGAGAACAACAGCGATACAGAAGAGACCTTCGCCGTCATCATGGGAGATATGAACGGAGACGGCAAGGTGGACCTGCGCGATGTCATTTTTGTGTTGCGGGTCATGGGCGGCATGAAGCCGGATTATGCTCAAGGCCATGTTCTCGTTGACCTGGACGGGGATGGGAAGATCGGCCGGGGAGAACTCTTCTACGTTCTGCAGAAGATTTCACAGGTCAGGGAGTAAGCAGTCTAAAGAAGAGGGGGGGTGGATGCTTCACCATTGCCCGGCGCGCCGGTTGGCGGCGGCTCACCTTCATGGGTGCTTGCCAGTTCATTGAGGGCTTCCCGAATTTCCCGGCAACCCTTGTCACGAACCTGGCGCACGGAGGCCCATTCCCGCTTGACCTCTCTGAGGGAAAAGGCGCCGCCGGTCTTTTTCAGGTACTCATACACCAGGTCGCGCACCGCTTGCCAGCTGTCACGTCTCGTCTGATTCTCTGTCGGGGTCAGCACATCGAGCGTGCTCAGCCTTTCCTCGTGAAATTTGGCCATCGCACGTCTAAACGGCACAGCCACCCAGAAAAACATGACCAGCAAGGTGATCACGACACCGGCTCCCAGCATCATCCGCTGGTCCATGAACGGAAGGACGTTCGTCATTATCAGCGCTCCGGCCGCGGCCGCTCCAAAAAGCAGGCTCACAAGGCATCCGATGAGGAGATGCTTAATGCGAAATCTGCCCCGCAGCTTGCGGTAAGTGTGCAGTGCTTCGAGCAGATGAGCCAGGCGCTCCGAATGGGCCTCGACAAAACTGGCCAGATGGTCGAGACGGTGCCGGGGGGCCTCAAAGATGGCGTCCTTCAGTTCTTCTCTCTGATTGTCAAGATAACGAAGGTACGCCGTGTCGCGGTTAGCCGGCGCCTGGGCGCCAGCCGTCACGTGCGGAGAATACGTCAGGTGAATCAGGGGAATGTCCTTGCGTCCCGTGATCTGAGAAAGATTCCAGCAAAGGGTTCCGTACACTCTCAACAGGTCGATCAGGGACGTACATTCATCGATCCGGTTCAGGACAAAGAGGACTCGGTCCTCAAACGTGCGGGCCGGTAAAGTCTCCCTGATGCTGATGTATGCCTCACGGACCGTTCCCGCTTTGTGGGCGTCAAAAACGACCAGGACAAGGTCGGCGAGATGGGCCAGATCGCCGATCACTTCCTGGTAATTGTAGCCGCGATCCCTTTCCGTGATGCTGTCGAGCATGCCGGGCGTGTCAACAATGGCCAGGCCTCGCAGGAACGGCGAATTGACTTTTTTGAGACGGAAGTGGGACGCAAAGCGCTGGCCGTGTTTCTTCAGGGACTCAAAGGGATATTCGGGGTTGTTCAGCAGATACTTGCCGTCCCGTTCTTCGGTCACCCTGACGGGGGTTTCATCGGGCGTCGAGTCATCGTATGTGATGATCGTAAACGAGTCGTCGGTGGGGGCCTGTCCTGTTTGTTGGATGTGGCCTCCCAGAAACTCATTGATCAGCGTTGACTTGCCGGAGGAATAGTTGCCCAGCACGAGCACCTGGGGCCGCCACTTGATATTGGCTTCCAGCGGCACCTCGCTATATCCATAGTGCAGAGCCACGGGAGTCAGGTAGTCCGCCACCATGCCTACGAGTTCCGTGCGGAGAGAATTAATAAAATTTTCCCGGTACATACTTTTCTCCCGAGATGTCGCAGGGCTGGGGATTGAAGTCAAAGCAAGGCCA
>Ga0307423_1000387_pt1 | contig 29761 bp, 26 predicted proteins | sample SalMarWE160310MG_FD_202154 | JGI IMG/M metagenome (GOLD analysis project Ga0307423, IMG submission 202154) | Salt marsh sediment microbial communities from the Plum Island Ecosystem LTER, Massachusetts, United States - WE1603-10 | ecosystem: Environmental > Aquatic > Marine > Intertidal zone >... | reverse complement strand
CGCGCCACAAGCCTCAACCTGTTCACCTGGGGCAAGAACATCGTCCTCACCCTCGTTGACCCGGCCCGGGGAGTCCTCGTCTACTCGCCGTTCCTACTGATCCTCGCCCCGGGACTCCCTGCGGCCTGGCGCAAAGCCCCTGGTTGGATTCGGGGATCGGCGATTGGAGGGCTTGCCTACCTACTTCTTCAACTCAAGGCCAACCGTTACTCGGGTGGCGATACTTTCTGGGGATATCGGTATCCGCTGGAGATGCTGGCGGCCACGGCTCCGTTGCTGATGCTCAGCTATACCGAGTGGGTGCGGAGGCAATCGCATTTGGTAAAGCGGCTGTTTCTATACGCGGTAGTTCTGTCGATTGCCATCACCGCGGTGGGCTCGATCTACTACTAGGTGTCGAGTCCGGTAGCCTGGGGCCATGAGCCTTGTCGATGACTTGCGGGCGATCCTGGGACCCGACCGGGTTCGCTCCCACCCCCTCGAAATGCGTGTCTTTGACAAGGACGCAGGTGTGTCCCGTGGTGAGGTGCTCGCCGCGGTGCTACCGGAGACGACAAGCGAGGTTGCTGCCTGTGTGCGAGCTGCACGGGCACACGGAGTACCGGTTGTTGCTCGCGGGGCAGGTACCGGGCTGGCCGGAGGCGCAGTGCCCGTCGAGCCGGCCCTGCTGGTCGTCCTGACCCGCATCAATCAGGTGTTCAATGTCGATGCCGGGGGACGCACCGCCTGGATTGGCGCCGGGGTGTTGAATCTGGATCTGTCCCGTCATGTCGCGCGCCTCGGTCTGCACTATGCGCCCGATCCGTCTTCACAAGCGGCATGCACCATCGGCGGCAACGTAGGCACCAACGCAGGCGGGCCGCATTGTCTTGCCGAGGGAACCACCGTTACCCACATCCTCGGGCTAGAGATGGTGACCGCCGACGGGGACGTGGTCACCCTTGGCGGGGCGGCGCCCGACACCCCCGGCCTCGATCTGCTGTCGGTGGTGGTCGGATCGGAGGGAACCCTTGGTGTGGTCACCCGGGTCCTCGTCAAGCTCACCGAGAACCCACCGTCGGTGCGCACCATTCTCATCACTTTTGACAGCATCCAGGCTGCAGCCGCCACGGTCTCGAACACGATCGCCGCGGGCATCGTCCCCGCAGCTCTCGAGATGATGGATCAACCGATGATCATTGCCGTTGAGAACTTCGTCCATGGCAACCTTCCGGTCGATGCAGCGGTGATCCTGCTCGCTGAGGTTGTCGGATTGGAAGCCGGGGTTGTTGCGGAGACCGCCATGATCGAGCAGATCGCCACAGCGGCCGGGGCGACGTCGGTCCGGGTCGCCGCCGATGAGGGGGAACGGGCACTGCTGTGGAAGGCCCGCAAGAACGCGTTCGGCGCGGTTGCCCAGGCAGCACCGGACTACTACCTACACGACACAGTTGTGCCTCGCACCCGCCTCGTCGAGGTGATGACGAGGATCTATGAGATCGGCGAACAGTTCGACCTCGAGATGCTCAACGTCTTCCATGCCGGCGACGGCAATCTGCACCCTCTGGTCGCGTACGACGCTCGGGAGCCGGGGATGTTCGCCAAGGTGCGGCAGGCGGCCGAGGAGATGGTCAAGGTCTCGGTTGAGGTGGGCGGGTCACTGACCGGTGAGCACGGTGTCGGGCTCGAGAAGCGCGACCTGATGGGGCTCGTCTTCGATCCGATCGATCTCGATGCTCAGGCACGGTTGCGTGAGGCATTCGACCCCGATGGTGCCCTCAACCCGGGAAAGGTGCTTCCTCTCGGTTCCCGCTGCTACGACTACGGGCTGACAGCGCTGCCTGAAGCGGGGCAAGCATGACGATCGGTCAGCTCGTTACCCGTGTCGCCCGGGATGCACTTTCCGACCCCATCGCGGGAGCGCCGCCTGCTGAGTTCACGGTGACGCCGACGACGGGCGAAGATGCCGCTGCCGTGCTGGGGCTCGCCGCCGAGCACGAGATGAGCGTCCTCTTCTGGGGAGGTGGCACCCATCAGGGAATGGGCCACCCCGTCGATCCGGACATCATCATCAGCACCGCAGGCCTCAATGAGATAGTGGACTGGCAACCCGAGGACCTCACCGTCGTGGTTCAGCCTGGAGTCCTGGTCTCCGAACTGGCGGCCCGGCTCGAGCAGCACCGGCAGACGGCGGTGTTGCCGGAGGTTCCTGGAGCCGCAACCATCGGTGGGGTCATCGCCGCCGGTGTCTCCGGGTGGCGTCGCCTGCGCTACGGACCTACGAAGGATCGGGTGCTCGAAACGCGGCTGGCCACCGGCGACGGACGTCTCGTTCGCAGCGGGGGAAGGCTCGTCAAGAACGTGACCGGATACGACATTCCCCGTTTGGTCACCGGGTCTTTTGGCTCTTTCGGCTTGATCACCGAGGTCTGTCTCAAACTATGGCCGACCCCCGCGGAGAAGGCGATGGTGGAGGTTGCCGACCCGGTGGCGGCATTGCGTGCCGCCTATCGGCCACTAGCCGTCGTCGAAACGAATGCCGGAACCACCGTGTACCTGGCGGGGACAAGCCAGGAGCTGGAAGAGCAAGCACAGCGTATCGGCGGGGATCTTCTGCCGGGCCACCGGTGGCCTGAACCGCTTGCCGGCCCGGTTCGTCTCGTGTTGCGTATGCCCCGGGGGGAGACGGCCCGGGGCGTGAGCATGGTCACCGAACACGGTGCTCCGTATCAGGCGGCCCACGGTGTCGGTGAAGTGCAGTTCGTTGCCGACGGCATCGAACTGGCCGATCTGGAGAGACTACGTGAGGCAGCCGATGCTGCAGGCGGGTCAATGGTGGTCGCCGATGCCCCGCCCACGCTGGGCCTCGACCCCTGGGGTACACCTCCGGGGTCGGTTCCTTTGCAGCGCCGGGTCAAGGCCGCGTTCGATCCCCGTGGCATCGCCAATCCGGGCATCCTTCCGGGAGGCATCTAATGAAGATTCCCACCCAAGTCCAGCTCGACGCTTGTGTCACTTGCGGATTGTGTTTGCCGCACTGCCCCACCTTCAGGTTGACGGGTGACGAAACCGCCTCGCCACGCGGCCGTCTGGCCGCGATGGGTGCCATCAGCAGCGGCGAGATGGCAAGTGATGAGACATATGCAGACATGATGTCGTTCTGTCTCCAATGCCGCGCCTGCGAAGCTGCATGCCCATCGCTCGTCCCATTCGGCAGGATGATGGAGGGAGCCCGGGAGCAACTCGCCAAGGACCAGCCGGACACCGCCGGGCGAATCCGGCGGTTCATCGTGGGCCGGATCCTCAACATGAAGTGGCTGCTGGCTCTCGGTACCTCGGCTATCGGGATTGCCCAGAGGCTCGGATTGCTTCGCTTCCTCCCCAAGCGGCTGACAGTCGCCAGAGGACTCCGCAGACAGCATGTCTTCCCCCACTCCGTTGTCGGCGTTCACGGAGATACGCCGGCAGAACCAATGGGCAGAGTTGCGCTGCTCGCCGGATGCATCATGGACGAGTGGTTCCCTGAGGTGCACGACGCCACCCGCTGCGTCCTCCAGCTGGCCGGCTTCGAGGTGCACAGCCCGGACCGCCAGCAATGCTGTGGGGCCCTCGCCGCTCATGAAGGTGCGGCCAATGACGCCCGTCGCATGGCCGCGCGCAACACGGCCGCGTTCGCCGGGTTCGATCTCGTCGTTTCCGATGCTGCAGGCTGCTCAGCTCATCTAAAGGAATACGGCGAGTGGGCCCTCGACGGTGATTCAGTTGCGGAGCGCACTCGCGACATAACTGAACTGGTGGCGGAGCTCATCGCCGACGGGCGGCTCCCTCGTCTGTCGGCTAGCCGTGGCAAGGTAGCCATTCAGGACCCGTGCCATCTGCGCCATGCACAGCGAATCACGGCCGCTCCTCGCGAGATCGTGCGCGCCGCCGGATACGAACCGGTCGAGATCGATCCAGACGGGTTGTGTTGTGGCGCCGCCGGTCTCTACATGGTCTATGAGCCCGAGGCCGCCGACGAGCTCGGAGAGCGCAAAGCCAGACAGATCGAGGCGACCGGGCTGGAGATCGTGGTGTCGGCCAATCCGGGGTGCGAGATTCAACTGCGCTCCCATCTCGGATGCAGCTACCGCATCGTTCATCCGGTTGAGCTGTACTGGGAAGCGCTCAACCGGTAGAGCTACAGGGGACGTTCGTAGAGATAGAGCAGCTCGTTTTCGAACCCTGCATTGGCGAGAGCTTCGGCTAGCCAGTCGACGTTGGGGACCGTTATCCGAAGCTCTCTGGCAGGTGAGTCGGTTGCCAGATCAACGATCGCTCGCAGCATGTCGCCGATGTCCTGAGGGCCGCATTCGAGCCACTCGATGTACAGGCTCTCATCATCGGCTCGAGTAACCAGCCAGCCCGCCTGGGAACTCCATAGGCGGCCGTGTTTCCCGGCGCGTTCGAGATGCTCGGCAGTCAGGCGGGACCAGCGCCACCCGTCGACGTGCAGCCCGCGCGCCGGTTGCAGCAGCGGTCCGGAACGCCATGACACCCAGGCCGGGATGGCCTCTGAGGAATGAGCAATCTCGAGTTTGCGTCTTGCCTTGGCTCGTTGCCCACCGTTTCCCGAGATGACCGGCCCCCGGTCGAAGACCGCACGGCTGGCCATCAGCCATATACCGGTCCGATGAAAGCCGCCGTGCTCGACCTGGCGTTGCGCCGGCTCGTTCCATCCTTCGGTCAGCAGCCTTGCTACCCGGGCCCCCTGACCGGCACCCCACTCAATGAGCGCCTCACCGAGGTCAGAGGCGATGCCTTTTCTCCGCCACGGTTCGCTGACCCGGGCGCCTTGTAGCCATAATTCCGTATCGCTGAGCATCACTCCGCGGCTAATGGCAATTGCAGCGTCACCCTCGTCCACCGCCACTACCACCCGGCCACGCTCGTCGGCAATCCATTCAGGGAACACCCGGGGGATATAGTCGCCCCAATCAAAGGTGGTCTGCGTGAAGCCCGCGATGGCGTCGGCATCATCGGGGCGGGCGGCTCGAATGGAGTAGCTCATAGGGGGCGGAGAATAGGCTCACCGAGCAGGAGCGACATCTCGATGCCCGCGTCTCACTCGATTCGTTGCATCGCTTCAGACAATGCTTGGCCAGTCGGGCTCACATGACAGGTCCCCAATTTCCCTGTCGACTGCCGTGTGGGCGTGGGTCTCAATAAGCCGCCAGTGACCTTGCCTGTTCGATGATCCCCGGCACCGACGGGAAGACTTGCTCCTCGAGGGTCGATGAGTATGGGAAAGACGGGACCTCCGGGGCGCAATAGCGGCGGATTGGCGCATCCAACCAGTCGAGTGATTTCTCGGCTATCTGGGCCGCGATCTCGGCGCCAAAGCCGCCGAACTTGTTGTCCTCGTGGACAATGAGGACCTTGCCGTTGCGTCGTACAGCCCGTTCGATCGATGGCCAGTCGAGCGGGCGCAGCGAGCGTAGATCCAGCACCGAAGCCTCCACGTCCTCCTCGCGTAGCTTGTCGGAGGCTTCGACGGCGAAATGCGCCATCGTGCCGTATGCGATGATCGTCAGATCGTCGCCCATCCGCCGCAGCGCAGCTTTGCCGATGGGTACTCGATGAGGGCCATCGGGGACGGGGCCGGTAGCGAGTCTGTACAGCTTCTTGGGTTCGAGGATCATCACCGGGTCAGGATCCTCGACGGCCGACCACAGCAGCCCGCGGGCGTCTGCCGGCGTCGAAGGGACGAGGACCTTCAAACCGGGGATGTGGCTGTAGAAGGCCTCGATCGACTGGGAGTGATAGAGGGCCCCGTGGATGCCGCCTCCGTAGGGAACACGGATCACCAGTGGTGATGACCACCGACCATTGGTGCGGTAGTGCAGCCGGGCGACCTCGGACACGATCTGGTCAAACGCCGGATGGATGAAATCGGCAAACTGAATCTCCGCGATAGGTCGCGCTCCTGCCGCACCCATCCCGACGCCCACCCCGACGATCAATGACTCGGCGAGAGGCGCGTTGAAGCAACGATTAGCGCCGTATTTATCCGTGAGGCCGAGCGTCGCTTTGAACACCCCGCCCTTGGGGTCGCCAACATCCTCACCGAAGACCACCGCGTCGTCGTATTCCGCGAGGATGTCGTGCAGTGTTTCGTTGATGGTCGTGATCATGTTCATTTCAGAACCCGCCGGTTCCGCTTCGATCTCGGTAGCGGCGTGCTCCGGCACGATGGGGAGGGCATATACGTTCGATTCCCAATCGAGCGCCTCCGGTGCCGCGTCCGCTTCCTTGACCGCCGCGGCGACCTCGTTGGTCACTTCCGCCTCGATGCTGGCTTCGAGGTCCTCGCCCAGTAGACGCGACTCCACCAGGTACTGCTTGAGAACGAGAATCGGGTCCTTGCGACGCCACAGCTCTACCTCTTCTGCTGTGCGGTAGACCTTGTCATCGTCATCGGATGTGTGGGCGTAGTACCGGTAGGTCTTGGCCTCGATCAATGAGGGTCCGTCACCTGATCGCGCCCGCTCGACCGCTGCCGTCATCACGCCGTACACAGCGAGCACGTCGTTGCCATCGACTGCAACACCCGGCATCCCGTATCCACCTGCTCGGGCCGCGACGGTGCCCGCAACTTCCTCTCTGGTTGGCGTCGAGATGGCGTACAGGTTGTTCTCGATGAGGAACACAACCGGAAGCTTGTGGAGCCCTGCGAAGTTCATTGCCTCGTGAAAATCGCCCTCGGATGTAGCGCCTTCGCCTGAGGAGACCATCACGACGCCGTCGCTTCCCGTCGTCTTGAGATGTTGGGCGATGCCGCAGGCGTGTGGGAACTGAGTGGCGATCACCGATGAGTGGGAGAAGATGTGAAGATCAGGCTCGCTCCAGTGATTCGGCATCTGCCGCCCCGCGTTGGCCGGGTCGGTGCCCTTGGCGAACACGGCGAGGAACATGTCCTTCGCGCTGAGCCCCATCGCCAGGTTGAAAGCGACATCGCGGTAGTAGGGAAGAGACCAATCCTTCTTGGGATCGAGAGCGAACGCAGCCCCGACCTGGGTGCCCTCGTGGCCGGCTACGGACACGACGAACGGAACGCGACCCTGTCGATTGAGCGCCCACACCCGCTCGTCGAGCTTTCGAGCGAGCAGCATCTTCCGGTACATGTCGATCAATTGATCGTCGGATAAGCCCAGGGCGCTGTGGTCCCTCACATTGTCCAACTCCAGCATGCTGTCTCCTCCTGGTGGCCTAGTTCGACGCGTGCCCGCGTCGCTTCAGTTTGATGCTGCCGATGCTCTCGATTCTCTCTTTGGCCACCTCGAGAGCAGCGACGTTCGGGTTGATCTCTCGCCGTGCCGCAGTCTGCAGCACGCCGGTCGTGTTGTCGTGGATCCGATCGATGGCGACGGCGGCTCTGGTCCAGTCGTACCCGTTGACCTCGTGGGCGATGTTGATGATGCCACCGGCGTTGGCCACGAAGTCCGGCACATAGAGGATGCCGCGGTCGGCCAGTTGTTGCGCCTGGGCATCGGCAGCCAGTTGGTTGTTCGCCGAGCCGACGACCGCGGCGCATCTGAGTCGACTGACCGTGTCGGTGTTGATCACGCCGCCCATGGCACAAGGGGCGAAGATGTCACACTCGACGCCGAGAATGTCGTTGATGCCGACCACTTCGGCGCCATGGGAACTGGCCATCGCAGTCGCCGATTCAGCGCGAACGTCGGCGACAATGGTTCTCGCCCCGGCCTTGGTGAGTCTCTCGACGAGGCTTGATCCGACCTTGCCGACACCCTGGACGGCCACCGTGCGATTGGAGAGGTCGTCGGTGTCCCACAGGTGCTCCGACATGGCCCGCATCGCGGCCAGAACGCCACGGGCCGTTGCCGGTGACGGATCACCGGAGCCACCGTGGGATTCGGGAAGACCGGTGACCCAGGTGGTCTCAGAGGCGATCATGATCATGTCGGCGGTGCTGGTGCCCACGTCCTCGGCGGTGATGTACCGGCCGCCGAGTGAGTCGACGAGTCGACCAAAAGAGCGGAGCAGTCGCTCTGAGCGGATCTGCTCAGGATCGCCGATGATGACCGCTTTTCCGCCTCCGAGGTCGAGACCGGCGGCTGCCGATTTGTAGGTCATCCCTTTCGAGAGTCGCAGCACGTCGAAAAGGGCATCGTCCTCGCTCTGGTACGGGAAAAACCGAGTCCCGCCGAGAGCGGGACCAAGTGCAGTGGAATGAATTGCGATGATGGCCTTCAACCCGGATATCGGATCATGGCCGTAGAGGATTTCTTCGTGGGTGTCGGAGGCTATTGCCTCGAATACTCCCAACAGAATGCTCCTTTCCGGCAGCGCACAACCGTCGCGCGTGCCTCCAAGCTGATTCAATTCTAATGCAAGAATGCATAATTGACCCTGGAGAACATTTCCATGAGATCTGTAAATCGTCGTGCCTCGGTTGGGTAGGATCGATACATGATCCTGGCTACCCATCTCCGCACATACCTCCGGGAGGAGAGCCTGCCGCCCTACGAGCGCCGGGTCGGATCCTATGGTCCGCTTCGTGTCGACGATCATTTCCTGTGGCATGAGCCGGACACCGACGATGCCTTTGTCGTCGACTGGGGGAGTGGGCGGTACGTGTGTCCGCGCAATTTCCCTCTTCGCAAGCTGGAGGGGATGCTTGCGTTCAACAATGCGTTCCCGGATGCCGGCTTGATTCCACACGATGCAATAGTCGAGGCGAGTTCACAGCTGGAGCTGTTGCGTGTCGGTGTGCCAATGATGCGGTCGTACATCCTCACCTCGCCATGGCATGTGCCGATTCGTTGGTTCTCGGCATTCCTCCATGAGGAACGTGAGATATACGAGCGTCCAGAGGGAAAGTCCATTCGGTACAGGGCGCTGATGTCGGATGCAAAGCACCGTGTGAATCGGGCTGCAGAGGTGATTGCGGCCGCAGGCTTCGATCCGTCGGTGGTGGGTGAGGTGCGTTCGCTCGGGTCCTGGCTCGATGCCTTTCCCGATGACGCGCTTGCCGAGCTCGACTACGGCGCAGTTGCGACCCTCTTCTCAGACGGCGATCTCGTGCTCGACGACTCAGCTGCCGACATCGCCGGCAGTCTTCTGGCGCTTGAGCACGGTGACCTGGAACGTGCGGCCACCTACTACGCATCGCTAACAAGACGCTGGGGCCATGTCCAGGCCCTCGCCTTCAGCAACTGAGCCAACCGATAGCACGTAGTTGGAATCTTCCCTGGCCATCTCCTCCTGCGGCTACGCTCGCCGGTGATGACAGTGCCATCTGAATCAACTGCTGCGCTCAGGTCCGAGATCCGGTTGCTGGGAAACCTGCTCGGACAGACTCTCGTGCGTCAGGAGGGTCAGGACCTGCTCGACCTCGTCGAGCGTGTCCGCGCTTTGGTCAAAGAGGTACGCGATGCAGAGGGGACACCCGGGTCGGCGGCTCCCCGGCAAGATCTATTGAGCCTGCTGGAAGACCTCGATCTGCCCACGATCATTTCGCTGGTCCGTGCATTCACCACATACTTCTATCTGGCAAATGTCGCCGAGCAGACCTACAGGCTCGATGACCAGGCGATGCGACGCAACCAGCACCATGGCATTCTGTCCGCCACCATTGACAGGGTCCTTGCCGAGCCGGTGCCGACGGACCTCATTCAGGAAGTCGTCGACCGTCTCGATGTCCGCCCCGTCTTCACTGCACACCCCACCGAGGCTGCTCGCCGATCGATAAGGACCAAGATCATCAGCCTTGCCGGGATACTCGAGTTGCGAGCCGATCCCAGGCTCAGCGCCTCGGCAACCGCCAGGACCGAACGTCAGCTTGCCGAGTTGATCGATCTCATCTGGCAGACAGACGAGCTACGGGTCGAGCGTCCGTCTCCTGTCGACGAAGCGAGAACCGTGCTCGACTACTTCGACCAGATATTCAGCGAAGTGGCACCCGATCTGTTCGATGAGCTGGAGTTTCAGCTGGGCAGGGCCGGAGCCAAGATGGCGCTCGACGCACATCCTCTCCACTTCGGAACGTGGGTCGGTGGCGACCGCGACGGTAACCCGAATGTCACTGCCGAGACGACACTGACCGTGCTCGAAGCCCAACACCAGCACGCGTTACGTGGCCTCATCATCGCAGTAGAGCAATTGTCGACCGACCTGAGCGCCTCCGAGCGGATTGTCGAGATCAGCAACGAGTTGCGGGACTCTCTCGAGGCTGATGCCGAGCTCATGCCCGCAGTGCACCAGCGATTCAGCCGCCTGTCCGCGGGAGAGGCATACAGGCAGAAGGCGGCACATATCCATCAGCGTCTCGTCAACACCAGAAACCGGATCGCCGATGACGCCGCCCATCAACCGGGATTCGACTACGCAACCGCCGATGATTTACTCGCGGAGCTGGCGGTGATGTATCGCTCGCTGCAGGCGGATCGTGGTGAGCTCATCGCCGATGGAATGCTAAAGCGTCTGATCAGGCGTGTGGCAGCGTTCGGGTTTCGGCTCGCCACGATGGATGTGCGCGAGCATGCCACCAAGCACCATGCCGCCCTCGCCGACCTCTATGTGAGACTCGGGGAGACGGGCTACGGCGAGCTCGACCGGCCCGGGCGTACCGAAAGGCTCAATCGGGAGCTCGAGGGGCGTCGCCCGCTGGCACCCCTGGTGACGGTGCTGGCGGGAGAGGCCAAGCGGACTCTCGACACCTTCCACGGTGTCAGACAAGCTCTCGACCGGTTCGGAGAAGACACCATCGAGAGCTACATAATCTCGGAGACCCGGGGCGCCGACGATGTCCTCGCGGCCGTGGTGCTTGCCCGTGAAGCCGGACTTGTCGATCTTCACTCGGGTGTCGCCCGAATCGGGTTCGTCCCGCTCTTTGAGACCATTGAAGAGGTTCGCAACGCCGGTTCGATCCTCGGTGAGATGCTCTCCAGCCCTGCATATCGTTCGATCGTCGCGCTGCGCGGCGATATCCAGGAGTGCATGCTCGGGTACTCCGATTCGAGCAAGCACGGTGGTCTGGCAACGTCACAGTGGGAGCTGTATCGGGCCTCGAGGGCATTGCGGGACGCCGCCATGAGCTACGGCGTGGAGCTGCGCATCTTCCACGGCCGGGGCGGCACCGTCGGCCGCGGGGGAGGACCAACCGGCGAGGCGATCATGGCGCAGCCGTGGGGCACGATCGACGGACGGATCAAGATCACCGAGCAGGGCGAAGTGATCGCCGACAAATACGGGCTGCCGGACATGGCTGCAATCAACCTCGAGGTTCAGGTAGCCGCCACCCTCGAAGCGTCGCTGCTACATCGCAGCTCCCGTCAACCCGACTCCGTGTTGGCGGATTGGGACCGCGCCATGGACACCGTCAGCGATGCCGCGTTTCGCAAATACCGGGCTTTCATCGAAACCCCCGGTCTCGTCGAGTACTTCCTCACGTCGACGCCGGTCGAGGAGCTGGGTGCGATGAACATTGGCTCGCGTCCGGCACGACGGCCCGGTGGTGGCAACGACAATGTTGGCCTTGATGGGATGCGAGCCATTCCCTGGGTGTTCGGCTGGACCCAGTCACGCCAGGTCGTGCCGGGCTGGTTCGGCGTCGGCAGCGGGCTCGCCGCGGCGAGGAGTAAAGGATTCAGTGACCTCATCGACTTCATGTACCGGGAATGGCCGTTCTTCCGGGCATTCATCTCCAACGTCGAGATGACTCTGTCAAAGACCGATCTGACCGTTGCTGCACAGTACGTCGGCTCGCTGGTTGCTCCCGAGCGCCGACAGTTCTTTGATGAGATCGGTGACGAATTCTCATTGACTGTGGAACAGGTTCTCGCCACAACGGGCGATGAAGAGCTGCTGGACCGGTATCCGGTACTCAAACGAACCCTGGCAATCAGAGATCGTTATCTCGACCCGATCAGCTATCTCCAGGTCGCTCTGCTCGAGCGGTCACGATCGGGGGAGGAGCAGAACCAGGATCTCCGCCGGGCGCTGCTGCTGACCGTCAACGGTCTTGCCGCAGGGCTGCGCAATACCGGGTGAATACCCCCGAGCACGTGATCAACGAGCGAACTCGACCCGTCATGAGTCGTCATCTCTTAGTGTTTGTATCGGAGAGAATGAGAGGGCTGTGATGCTGTTGGACCTCGCGGCGGAACGAGGGGCTTCTGCGGACGTGCCACCGGAGTGGCAACCGTTTGTCACCAGCGACGGCGCGGGTCTCGTTGTGCGCGGGGACAAGACGGCGGCCGTTGACATCTTCCTCACCGTCTCGGGTGGGGTCATCGTGTCCGACCGGATCGAGGACGTCATCGATCGGATGCGTGCCCGCGGGATCGAACCGCGGCCAAGCCGGTTTGCGCTGAGTGCCCTGCTTCACTCCGGGCTTGTCCCCTCTCCATACAGCGAGTTCGATGGCATCTACACGCTGACCATGGGTGATGTCGTCCATGTCTCGTCGATCGAGGACGGCCCGACTCTCCGATTTGAGGTTGACTACCCGTGGTTCGCATCCAGATCACGCAACGACAACATGCCAAGCGAGCGAAGGCTCCTAGACCTGCTGACCACCGCCGTTGTACGCGACGTCGATGCCGCCGGCGGTCGCGGATTCCTCATGCTGAGCTCAGGCAAGGATTCGGCTGCCGTGGCGCTGGCGCTGGCGGAGGCCGGCTGCACCGATATCCCGTGTTTCACCTACAGTGCCGGGTCCGACGATCCCGAGCCCGTGGTTGCTGTCGACATCTGCCGCCGTCTCGGGTTGGAGCATCAAATCGTTACAGCCCCTGAGGATCCCGACCGTGTGGCCGCAACGCTCATCTCATTCTTCGAGGCCGCACCCCGTCCCGGCACCGATCTCAAACAGATTCCGTATGTTCTCACGACCGCAGCTGTCGGCGCGGATGGAGCCATCGTTATCGATGGCGGCGGCAACGACTCGTACATGGGCTTCCCGGTGAGCTGGAAATGGGCGAGGAAGACTCAACTGCGACTGCGTAATCGACACCTCATCGACTTCGCACAGCGGCACATCCCGGTTGATTCACCGATCAACTACCTGGCCCGATCCCGGATCGAGACTGTGCTGTCGGGTCGCCTCCTCCGCTTCCACGAGATCAGCGCGCTCATGCCGGAGGCGGTCGATCCAAGAGACCATTGGGCGAAGCTATCCAAGGACACGGCGCACCTCAACCTGTTTGATCTGTATGCGCTGGCTGAACGCTATGTCACTCCGCCGTCTTCGATGAAGAAGCACACCCTTGCCGCCCGTGCCACCGGCTACGAACCGTCCGTACCATGGACCGACCACGAGATAGCCGACTACTACTTCAACTTGCCGGAAGAGCATCGCTATGACAGGAAGGGCGGCGTCAACAAGGTGCTGCTGCGCCGAATGCTGCTCGAGTTCCTCGACTACGACTCGGAGAAGATCGGCAAGCACTACTTCTCATTTGATGGGGCGAGATTCGTCTCTCGCAACAGCGACTTCATTCGCTCTGAGATCGCATCGTGTGCGCTCTGGGATGGTGGCAAACTAGGGATGATTCACGATTGGATCGATGCCATCGAGGCCCGACCGTTGCTACACCATGCCATCCTCACCCTGTTCATGGTCTCGGGATGGCACAACCACAGCCGGATGGGTGTGTCGATCCCTGCACCATCCGGTCCCGCCGTTGATGTCTGATATGCCCCGGTCGGTCGTCATCTCCCTCACCGACCCCGGTGCCTTGTGTCGTGATGGACCGCGAGGTGTTTGGTATGCGAGCGCCCTTCCGGCAGCCGAGCTGGAGTTACTGGCCACTGCAGATGACCCGACCAGGGCTGGTGACGAGACCGTGCATCGGTTGCGTGACGCCAGCGTTGTATTCGTTGCGATGGCCGGCGGCGAGCCGACGCACATCACCGCCTGGCGGGGCCTTTTCGGAACCCAGGATGTCTTCTACACACGGCCGACCGACGACGTTTGGTATGTCACAGACCACTTCCACAACGCGATCGCAGTAACCCCGGAGTCGCGACGAGAGATGTCGGACCATGCCCTGTTGCAGCATTACGTAGGTGCCGCCGTATACGGGAGGGCCACATACGCTCGCGGGATTGATCGGCTCTCCCATGGCGATCGGGTCGACATCGATCTCATGTCCGGTGAAGTGGTCGTGCGGGTCTTCAGCCGGCACACCCCGACGGTCACAGACGAACCAGTGGACGTTCATCTGGATCGGCTCGACGCAGCGTTTGAGGATGTCGTCGGTTCGCTTCGCGCGGTTCCAAAGCTAGGAATCGGGTTCTCAGGCGGGGTCGACTCGACGCTTCTATTGAGCTACCTGGGCTCGAGCGGGATCCCGCTCACCCTGGTTCCGGGCAGTCCCGAGTTCGACGCCGAGACCGAATATGCCAGGCAGGCGGCGTATCTGTTGGGTCGTGATCTCGTCGAGATTCCCCTTGCCGAGGCCGACTACCTGCGGCACCTGGAGCACAGCATCGAGGTGCTGGGGATGCCGGTTGAGAGCTATGTGGTCCCGGTGCTCGCCCGATTGTATGAACACGACTCGTCCTTATTCATGATCGGTGAAGGTGCCGATAGCGCCTTTGGCTCGGGGCGCGGGATACGCCGGCTGGCGTCGTTGCTGTCGAGCGGGTCGGGGCGGGCGATGTTGCGTCTGCTCGAAGGTGGGGGCACCCTCGGGCGCCGGGCGAAGCAGGTCGGCGAATACGCCTCGCTCTTCGCCGAGCCCCCCTTGTCACCCCGTGGATATGCAGGAACGACGCTCGAGTATCACGGAGACATGTCGGGTACGTTGCACATGTTCGGGGAGCAGGCAGTCGCCGACCTGAGCCGGCACATGCTGGAGGAGGTCGTGGATCGTGTCGAACTGGAGACCGCCGAGGATGACACCTTCTTCAGGCATATCGAGCTTTCCCAGTGGCGGGTCATCTTCGCCGACCTGGCGTTGAGTGGAAACCACGATGCTCAGGCCCTCGGCAAGCAGCAAGTACAGCCCTATTTGAGCTGGCGAGTGATCTCGGAGCATCTGAAGGTGCCCGCCCGCAAGCGCTACTACAAGGGCTTCACCGGCAAGTGGATGCTCAAGGAACTGCTGACGAGGCGGATCAATGGCTACCAGGTGAACAAGCGAAAGCTGGCAACCGGTCTTCCGTTCGAAAGGTACTTCGAGGATGGGCCGCTCACAGGCGTTTGGGATCAATACGAGATTCCCGTGGTGATCCCCGAAGAGTTGCGTTCCGGGGTGCGAACGTCGCCAAGTCCATTGACCTGGAAGGCGATCACTCACGCGATATGGGAACAGCGGGTCCTCTCTAACAATCACCTCGAGCCATATCCGGCAGCGATTGGTGACGTCTGGCCGCGAGAGGAAGCGTCTACGAGTTGATCCGCCCGTTTTGCCCGGCATAGTGACTCTTCAGCTTTGCCCGGTACCACAGGACCTGTGCCGAATCGCGCACGAGGTGGCCAACCGGTCGTGCGAATGCCTCTGTGGTTCGAGCCGTAAGGGCAACGAGTACCAGGATCGGGCTGGTGATGATGGCGACTGCCGCCATAGGCCGTGCCTTCCGGGCGCCGAGGAGCTCGTTGATATCGAGATACATCGCGGCTGAGATGAGGTTCGCCACGATGGTGACGGCGACCAGGCCCGTCACCACATATGCGGCAGGTACCAGGTATTTCATCGGGTTGAGCAGCCAGGGCGTCGCCGCCGCTCCCAGGTAGAGGGCGCCGCCGCCCATCATGATCAGCAGGTAGACCCGTCGGTTGTGGCGTGCCGCTTGGAGATCGCGGTGCATCGCCGCTTCCATCGCTCGCGGTGCAAGCACGGCGGTTAGGCCCGTGGCGAGTACCAGGACAGGCTGGGCTACCACCCGCGCCGCCTCGGCGTACCCGAGTGCCTCTGCACCGGCGAGCGCTGTGACGATCGTGGCGACAGCGAAGTGCGAGATGTTGGGGGCGAGGGCCTGGGTGAGCAGCCAGCGCCCCTGGCGAGCCAGTGCCCGGAAGTGGAGTGGTTCTTCGAGTGGCCGCTGATGGCGAACGTCACCAAGGATCAACCCGGCCGCCAGAGAGAGGGCATTGGCGATGGCAAGAGAGCCAAAGGGCATGACTGCCACCGGCGCGTCGAGGAGAAGCATGACCCCGAGGCTGACCACGACTCCCGCGAACTGCACACCGGAGACGGCGGCCGCCCGCCAGTTGAGCTCGGCGATGTGAAGCAACCGGCGCATGTGATCCTGCAGCGGAGAGAGAACGGTGGTGATTGCGGCAGTAATGGTCAGCCCCCACAGAACGTCCGAGCTGGTGAGCGAACGTGACATGAAGGCGGCGATGGCAATGGCGAGCGAACCAAGCAGCGCCATCGGTACTCCCATACGGAAGGTGTCCCGGGCCCGGCGCATCCGGTCGGCGACGGGAAAGGAAACTGCGTTGACCTCGGCCGGGATCAGGATGAGCTCCCAGGGCAGGACGACGCCCAGCCCGAATGCAGCAAAGAAGAGCGCATAGACCCCGCGGTCAACGTCGTTGAAGAGGTTCACGGCGCTGAGCCCCGCCGCAAAGGTGGCGAGAGACGCGAACGCAGCATCGGCGACCCCGGCGGGGAGTCGCCGATGCGTCCCGCGCTTCGATCGCGTGTTGTCGGTTGATGCCACCACACTCACCCCGGCTCGCGGCAATGACGAGCATGGTATCGGCTAGAGCCCCGTTTTGGTGATGCAGAGCAGTGCTGTGGGTCGGCAGGTGATGGTGCGGGTGTCCCCGCTTGCCTCAGTCGCTCGCCGATCTCCAGGCGGTGCGCAGCTTGGTCTTCTTGCCCGACTGGAGGATCGCACCGCGGTAGATACGCCCGCCCAGCTTTATGAGCAAGACGGTTGTGATGAGCACGAGCGCGATCGACAGCAGCACTTCCCACAGCGGAACGTCGCCTGCCGTGGAGCGCACCGCCATCACCATCGGCGCCCACACCGGGATCAGTGACGTGACCCTGGCGAGTGTCGTGCTGGGATCGACCAGCGCAATCTGGCCGAAGAAGAAGCCGGGGAGGATCAGCAGCACGGGCAGCATGGCAACACCCTGCATATCTTCTTGCCGCGAGATGGTGGCACCGAGCGAGCCGTACATGAAGCTGTAGAACGCGTAGCCGAGCAGGTACCACATGATCAGCATCCCGAATACCTTGATGCCGATCCCACCGAGGTCGAAGTTGGCGATGTGCGCCGTCGACACGGTGAATAGCAGCGCCCCGCCAAGTGCCACAATCTGGATCAAACCGAGCAAGCCGATGCCGAGCACCTTGCCGATAAGCACATCGGTGGGCTTGACCCGCGACAGCACAACCTCGACTACCCGGGTCTGCTTCTCCTCCATCACCCCCATCATCACGAACTGGCCGAACATCAGTATCGAGATGTACAGCAGCATCAGGGCAACAAACGCCGCCGCCTGCCGCGCATTGTCCTGGCTTGTGTTGTTCGGCGTGAGAGTGCGTTCGCTGAACTGCACCGGTGCCAGCAGTGTGCTCACCTGAGCGGTGGAAAGGCCCATGTTGTCGGCCTCGATCTGCCGCTGTGCGGTTGCTATCCCGTTTGTGATCACTGCGGAGAGCTGGATCGAAGAGGTCTTGTCGTAGATGAGCTCGGATGTCCCGTTGACCACCACCGCGACGTCGCCGTTCGAGAGGGCAGTCTGTGCGGTATTCAGGTCGGTGAAGCGTTTCAGCTCGATGCTGACGTCGAGGGCGTCGGCCTGTTGCTGGATCGCCGCCTCCGACCCGTTCGGCTGGTTGCCCACCAAAGCGATGACACTCGCCTTGTTGCTACCTTCGGCCAGGCTGATGAGCGGTCCCACCGCCAGCGCCAACACAATGATCAATAGCATCGAGAAGAGGAAGGCGCGGCTCCTGAGACGCTGAGTGAAGTCCCGTTTGGCCAGCTGGAAGATCCTCTGTGTCCTGGTCATCGTTGCACCGCCTCTCGGAACAGGTCAGTCAGATGGGGTGGCTCGAATGCAAACCTGGTGACTTCCCCATCATGTGCCGCCAGGTCGAGAATCGGGCCGAGATCGGCATTCCTGTCGAGAACGAATCGATGTCTGCCGTTGGTGGAGACGGTGTCGACTCCTCTGAGCTCGCTCGTCCATGGTTGTCCGTCGACTTCGACCTGGAGGTACCGGGTTGGCGACGTTCGCTGCAGTTCTTTGACCTCTCCCACCAGCTTGGCCCGGCCGTTGTCGATGATGACGACGTCCTGGCAGACATCAGCAACCAGGTCCAGCTGATGACTGGAGAAGACGATCCCGGTCCCCCGGGCAGCCAGGCTGCGGAGAACATCGGCCATCGTGTCGACACCGATCGGATCGAGGCCGGCGAAGGGCTCGTCGAGGATGGCGACCACAGGATCGTGGACGAGGGCTGTGGCGAGCTGGACCCGCTGCTGGTTGCCGTGAGACAGCTCCTCCAGCTTGGAGCCGATCCGGTCACCCAGATCGAGATCGCGTAACCAGCGCTCTGCCGATTCTTTCGCAGTGGTGCGGTCCAAACCCGAGAGGCGGGCGAAATGGGTCACCTGCTCGCCGATCTTCATCTTCGGGTAGAGGCCCCGCTCCTCCGGCATGTATCCAAACCTGAGCATGGTGGGCTCATCGATCGGTTTGTCGTTCCAGGTCACTTCGCCTGCATCCGGCTTCACCAACCCGAACACACACCGCATTGCAGTCGTCTTGCCGGCGCCGTTGGGTCCGAGAAACCCGAGAATGCGACCGGTGCCAGCGTCGAAGCTGAGCCCGTCGAGCGCGGTCACGTCGCCAAAACGTTTGTGGAGAGAATCAAATCTGAGCATGTGTGCCTCCGGCTTCGCCGGGTAGTTCAGCGGTCTTGCCGGGACACCGCAAGTCCGTCACCGGCTATATCTGGTTGCGGTTGTGGGAAAGCTCGCCTCCAGCCAGGCGAACCCACGAGAGGGGATGGCACACATGACGGGGTCGAAGCTGAAATCGTCCAGCATCGAGTACTTCTCTCGATATGTGCGGAACACACGCTCTTTGACAGCCGGGTCGTCTTCGATCTCGACGTCACAATGGAGCAGCACGACATCGTCCCCGCTCTCGAGATGGATAACGGCTCGCGAGTTAGCGGCGAGGTTCCTCCCTTTCCGGGACGCTGTGTCCGTGCCGAAGTACAACCGGTCGTCCATCCAAACCCCCCAGATAGGCGAGCTATGCGGATTGCCGTGAGGATCGGCGGTGGCGACCCAATAGTTGCGGGCAGCCGCCATCTTGCCGGAAGAAGCCTCCCATCCGATCGTGCTGGTGGTGTCTCCGGAGATCCCGTAGCCCGGAGCGAATTGTGGCCTTTCCTCCTTCATCAATAAATCCTCCAGAAATCGCTTGACCCTTACGTAACGTGAGGGTTTAGGGTTGGCTCATGAGTGAACTGACAGTTGGATCCATGGCTCGTCTCGCCGGTGTGACGGTGCGAACGCTGCATCACTATGACGATATCGGTCTGGTGGTGCCTGCGGGGCGCACCGATTCCGGTTACCGGACATACGGTTCGGGCGAGGTAGAGCGACTCCAGGAGGTGCTGTTCTTCCGCGAGCTCGGATTCTCACTCGAGAAGATAAGAGAGATAGTGGGTCGACCCGGCTATTCGCGGTCGGCCGCGCTGAAGCAGCAAAGGGAGATGCTCGAAGCTCGAGCCGGGCATCTGTTGCGGATGATCGACGCCGTTGATCACGCAATTGCTGCAGATCAGACAGGAGAGACAATGAGTAACGAAGACATGCTCGAGGTCTTTGGTGACTTCGATCCCGCCGAATATGAAGAGGAGGCGAAGGAACGTTGGGGAGACACCGATGCCTACAAGCAATCGGCCCAGCGGACCGCTCGATACACCAAGGACGACTGGATGGCGGTGCAGGCTGAGGTAGATGGGATCTATCAGGGCCTCGTCAAGCTTATGGCCGCCGGCACACCCGCCGACGACCCGGAGGCTATGGACCTCGCCGAGCAGCACCGGCTCCACATCAGCAAGCGGTTCTACGACTGCTCGAAAGAGATGCACGCCGGTCTCGGGCAGATGTACCTGGCGGACGTCAGGTTCAAGGAGAACATCGACAAGGCAGGCGAAGGCCTCGCCGAGTACCTGTCGGCAGCCATCGCAGCCAACGCCACAAGGTAGCGATACGTCGGTCCCCCCGGCTTTGCCGGGGGACTGCCTTGTGGCTGTGCGCCGCAAGGAAACGGGGTAGGAGGTCCTGGCGGGCCTTGGCTGTGCCAGGCTGGTTCGACGACATCTCGATGGACCGGGCGAATGCCAATTGCTCGTGGCTGCGGCGGAACATCGCCCTGGTGGTGATCAATCGGTGGTCCTAGTGTTCGGCCGATGTGGAGTCAGGCCACGGTCAGCGAGATCAGCAAGATCGACCCAGGGGGCAAGCTTGAACATGAGGTCGCCCGCTGCTGGATGGACGTTGCCAACAACGGTGGCGCCGTGGGGTTCCCCTTTACCCCGGTTGACATCGAGGCCGTGCGCGAGGCCGTGCGCAGGGTCGCCAACGAGATCGAACACGGAGAGCGCGTCGTCCTCCAAGCACGCGTCGGAGAAGAGCTTGCGGGTTGGGTATCGATTCGCTTCAACAAATCACCGCTGACGGTGCACTGGGCCACGATCGAACGCCTCCAGAGCCACCCCTCCCACCGCGGGGCTGGTGTCGGCGCTGCTCTGTTGACCCACGCAGTCGAACACGCTGCTTCGCTCGGACTGGAGCAACTGGTATTGGCCGTGCGGGGAGGCGAGAATCTCGAGCCCTTCTACGAACGATTCGGATGGCACGAAATCGGCCGCCAGGTCGGTGCACTGCGATTCGGCGACCGCGGTGACCGCGACGAGGTCCTCATGGCGATCACGCTCGTACCGGGCACTCCCGGCTGCTGAGAGCTCAGCTGACATTGTCGGTGATCAAGATACGGTTCACCAGATCCGGGGCTCTCTAAGCAGCGGGATCAGATTGGTTCTTGCCGTGAGGCTGCATGGTGATGCAGGCGCCGGGTAGCCTGGCAGGATGCCGGTTCAGCTGTTTGTCACTTGCCTCGTAAACAGTCTATATCCGGGTGTCGGCAGGGCGACTGTCAGACTGCTGGAGCAGGCAGGCTACGAAGTGGAGTTCCCGCTCGATCAGACTTGCTGTGGCCAACCGGCTTACAACGGCGGGTTCCAGTCCGAGGCCCGGGCGCAGACCAGGCAGACCCTTGATGTGCTCGACGCCACCGACGGCCCGATCATCGTCCCCTCGGGATCGTGTGCCGCGATGCTCATCCACCACAGCAAGGAGCTGGTCGCCGGAGACGCCGCGTATCTCCTCAAAGCGGAACGCGTAGCCGGCCGCACCCGGGAGCTGACGCAATTCCTCGTCGAAGACGCGGGGTTTGAACCGGCGACGGTCGATTGCGATGGGTGCACCACCACCTATCACGCCTCGTGCCACGGTCTGCGCTGGCTCGGGGTGCGGGAGCAGCCGAAGCACCTTCTCGACGAAGCGGGGATTGACCGTGTCGAGCTGAGCGGTGAGGACGAGTGTTGCGGCTTCGGCGGTCTCTTCTCGATCAAGGCACCAGAGGTCTCGACGGCGATGATGGATACGAAGATCGAGCGCATCGAGGCGAGCGGTGCCGACATTGTTGTCGGCGTCGATGTGAGCTGCCTGATGCACATTGGGGGCGGCTTGAAGCGTCGCGGGAGTACGGTCGAGACGAAGCACATCGCCGAGATCCTGGCCGGGGAGCTCGAATGACGAGCTTCCGCGAGCGGATCCAGGATGCCTTCTCCGAGGGGGTTCCCATCGCCATCGATCGTGGGGCACGGGGTCATTTCGAGCACCGGCAAGAGGCGGCGGCCGCGTTTCCCCAGATGGAAGAGATGCGCGATCGGGCCCGACAGATCCGTGCCGAAGTGATCGCAGACCTCGACGTTCATCTGCGGCAGTTCGCAGACTCCGTCGCTCGCAACGGGGGAAATGTGTTCTTCGCCGCCGATGCCGACGAGGCCAATGAGTACATCGTCAACCTGGCAAGGGCCGAGGGTGTTTCCCGGGCGGTGAAGGTCAAGTCGATGGTCACCGAGGAGATCCACCTCAACTCCGCTTTGGAGGCCGCCGGAGTCGAAGCCGTCGAAACCGATCTTGGTGAGTTCATCGTCCAGCTCGCAGGCGAGACCCCTTCTCACATCATCGCTCCCGTGCTGCACAAGGACCGCTACCAGATAGGGAGATTGTTCGCCGAGAAGCTTGGTGTCGCATACACCGACGATCCGGGCGAGCTGAACGATATTGCGCGTGGCTTTCTCCGGGAGCGGTTCCTCACCGCCGGGATGGGGATCAGCGGAGCCAACTTCGGCGTCGCTGATGACGGGTCGATCGCTCTGGTCACCAATGAAGGCAACGGCCGTTTATGCACGACTGCGCCGCGAATCCACGTCGTAGTCATGGGAATGGAGCGGCTGGTCCGCAACCGGGCCGATCTCGCCGTGATGCTCGAGGTGCTGGCGAGATCGGCAACCGGCCAGGGACTCTCGTCGTACACGAACATCGTTGCAGGTCCGCGCAGGCCCGGGGAGCCGGACGGACCGGACCAGTTTCACGTCGTTGTCGTCGATAACGGCCGCAGCGCCACGCTCGGGTCCACGATTGCCGAGATTCTCTTTTGCATCCGTTGCGGCGCCTGTCTCAACGCATGTCCGGTATACCGGCACATCGGTGGCCATGCATACGGCTCGGTGTATTCAGGCCCGATCGGGAAGGTGTTGACACCATCGCTCTTCGGGCTCGAAGAGTGGCATGACCTGCCTGCAACATCTTCGCTGTGTGGCGCTTGCCAGGAAGTGTGCCCGGTTCGTATCGACATCCCCAAGCTGCTGGTCGAGCTGAGGAGCCAGAGCACGCACACTATGTCTCCCGGGATCCGGGGCGGTCTCGCTGCGTATGCCTGGGCATCAACTCGCCCAAGAGTGTTCCGGGTGCTGACGCGTCTTGGAGCGATCGTCGGGAAACTGTGGAGCCGGGATGGCTGGATGCGTCGTGTCCCTGTGTTACAGGGTTGGACAAAGGAGCGGGAGCTACCCGCCCCGGCGTCCGAGACGTTCTACGACTGGTGGAGGAAGCGTGGAGAGTGAGGCCTTCCTCGGCAGAGTGCGTGCGGCGTTGCGCGGGGCCGTTCTTCCTGACCCCGATGGCCCGGGACAGGTTTCGCCAATCCACTTCGACGACCCGGTCGCGAGATTCGTCGCGCAGGCCGTGGCCGTGTCGGCGGAGACAACCCGTGTCGCCAACCCGGCCGAGGCTTTGGAGGCTGTTGCCGGGATCATGGGGGAGACGAAGTCGTTTGTTGCCTGGGATGGTCTTGATTCGATCGTGCCGGGCTGGGAGGAGCATGTCGCGGCCAACGGGCTGAGCCGGGTCGACGCCGCTGTCGGCGATGCCTCTCGTACCGCCGATCATGACCGGGTAGGCGCTGTGACCGTTGGTATCACCGGCGCCGACGTAGCAATCGCCGCAACGGGGACGGTGATGCTGGCACATAGGCCAGGCCGGCCTCGCTCTGCATCTTTACTCGTCGAGCATCACATCGTCTTGCTGCGCGTTGATCGGATCGTCCCGTCGCTGGCCGAAGCATTCGAGCGCGTCGATTGGGGTACGTCGAATGTGGTCGCGATAACGGGGCCCAGCCGCACCGGCGATATCGAGTCGATATTGACGCTCGGTGTGCATGGGCCCCGCCATCTGCACATTGTGTTGATCGGTTGAGGTCCTACTGGCTCAGCGAGGTTGTGGTGAAGACCCCATCGCTTAGCTCGCCGTAGACGGTCTGCTGGGCATCGGTCCAGGTGACATCACCCTCAGAGCTCAACCCATCGGGATCGATCGAGTCGAGACTGTCGAGGATCACGGAGTCTCCGCCACACTGTGGGGGGAACGACTCGGCGAGCGCGTCGCAGAGGCGAATCTCGCCACCGGATACGACGACGAATCCCTTGACCGCCAGGATGCCGTCGGCGGTGCCCGCAATGGCATCAGCGACGGTGAGGCCGCCATCGACGGCCATGCCACCGTCGACGACCACGTCGTCGCCGCCGGGCAGGTCCTGCGGCTCGGCGTTGTCACCCGGGATGTCCTGGCAGTTCGGCTCGCCGGCGAGACAGGTGGCATCCATGGCCGTGGGTTCGTCACCCGTGTTGACCGGGAGGTTTGCGGACGACGCCTCGTCCCCGCTTCCGCAGGCAGCAACGACCAGGGCGAGTGCGGCTATCAACAGAAGTACTTTCTTCATCTTGTTTCTCCTTCACAGTCTCTGTTATGGATCTGAGACGCTCGACAGACTGCTCGAGGTTCCCGATCTAGCCGGAGATCGATGGATTTCGGTTCTCAGCCTGGGTAGCTATGGTCCGTGCAAGACAGCGGATGCTTCCGCTGCGCACGGGACTGTTCCGGCAGCGTCGTTGAGTTCGAGTTTGTTTGCTCCGAGTCGGCGGCCGTAGAGCGGTTCTGGGTGCATACAAGCGTGAGCGATTCTGATCGCTCCGGCAGTTGGATCGGTTGATTCCAGTTCGCCTTGCCCATTGGTCGCGAGCATGAAGAGTGCTCCCGACGTGATATCAGCCAAATAAGACAAGGGAAAGGGACAATATGATCGGGTTCAAGACCTGGCGGCGGCTCTCGTTCGTCGTCATGCTCATCGCGCTCGTTGCCGCCGCCTGTGGTGGGGGAGACGACGAGACGACAACCACCGCCGCATCGGGGGCTACTACTACAGCCGCGGGCTCCGGTGACAGCATGATGATCGCCGACAACGTCGACCTCTCCGGCATATCGGTGACGGTTGGCTCGAAAGACTTCACTGAGCAGCTGGTACTGGGTGAGTTGATGGTCGAGGCCTTCAAGGCTGCCGGTGCGGACGTCACCGACAAGACCAACACGGGTGGCACCGCCGTGGCTCGGGAGGCGTTGCTCAGCGGCGACATCGACGTGTACATGGAGTACAACGGCACTGGATGGGCAGTCCATCTCGGCCAGCCGGACCCGAGCACCGACCCGGCAACCCTCACCGAGAACGTCCGCAAGATGGACAAGGAAGTGAACAGTATCGACTGGATCGGTCGGTCGCCGTTCAACGATACTTATGGCTTCGCCACCGGCCCCGATTTCACCGATTCGAACGGCGGCCCGTTCGACATGCAAGGTATGGCCGACTATCTCGCAGCCAATCCCGACGCCACTGTGTGCATGGAGTCCGAGTTCCCGAGCCGAGACGATGGTCTGATCCTCTTCGAGAACGCCACCGGATACACGGTGCCCGAGTCCCAGACCAACATCCTCGACACCAACGTCATCTACAACGAGACGGCGAATGGCAACTGCGACTTCGGCGAGATCTTCACAACCGACGGTCGGATCTCCTATCTCGATCTGTCGATCGTTGAGGATCCCGGGATCATGATCCTGTACAACGTCTCTATGACAATGCGTGACGAGGTCTATCAGGAGGCTCCCGAGCAGTGGGACAAGATTGCCGACATGCTGCTGAGTGGTCTCGACAACACCACGATGGCAGAGCTGAACAAGCGTGTCTCCGTCGACGGGGAAGACGCCTCAGCAGTGGCCCGCGACTACCTCGCACAGGTTGGGCTCATCTGAAGCTGACAATCGATTCGAGGGCCGGGGCGATTCGCCCCGGCCCTCGACGGTGAGAAAGGAGCAGATCGACAGTGGAGTCGTTGACCAGCTGGTTTAGGTATATGGGGCACCGGCCGGGTGAGATCTTCCGTTTGACGCTGCAGCACGGCTGGTACGTGCTATCGGCGGCCCTGGCAGCGGTGGTCGTTGCGGTGGCGGTCGGGATCCTGGTTCGACATCGCCCCATCGTGCGGGAGATGGCACTCGGCATCACTGCCGTGTTTCTGACGATCCCGTCGCTTGCCCTCTTCGTCATATTCCTTCCGTTGCTGCACCTGGGTTTCTGGCCGACGTTCGTCGCTCTGTTCATGTATGCGTTGTTGCCGATCCTGCGCAACACGGTGACCGGGCTCAACGAGGTGAGCCCCGCAGTGCTCGAGTCGGCAAAGGGAATGGGGTTGAACTCACGGCAGCGGCTGTGGCAGGTCGAGATCCCATTGGCGTGGCCGGTGATCGTTGCCGGTATCCGCGTCTCGGTGTTGATGACCACTGGAATTGCCGCCATTGCCGTTCTCGTCGGCGGCGGCGGACTGGGGCACTACATCCAGGACTCGTTCAATCGTTACCCGCTCCCGAACTCGGTGGAAGCGGGGTGGACCGGCGTCGTCTTCACGATCTTGCTGGCCCTCTTCTTCGATGCGGTCATCAATGGCATCCGCAGACTCACAACCCCCGCAGGCATCAGATGAGCAGCAAGGAGCCCCCAGCGTGACAACTCGACCAGAACAAGCCCTCATTCATCTCGATGAGGTCACCAAGATCTACCCGGGGACCGAAACGCCCGCGGTCGATTCGCTCACGATGGACATGCCGATCGGTGAGATTCTCGTGCTGGTGGGGCCATCCGGTTGCGGCAAGAGCACCACGTTGCGGTTGATCAATCGCATGATCGAGCCGTCTTCGGGCAGGATCTTCTTCGAAGGCGAGGACGTCACGGACGTCAACCCCGATCGGCTGCGTCGTCGCATCGGCTATGTCATCCAGCAGATCGGTTTGTTCCCTCATCGCACGATTGCCGAGAACATCAGCACCGTTCCCCGGCTGCTCGGCTGGGAGAAAAGCCGTATCCCGGCAAGGGTCGATGAGCTTCTCGAGATGGTGGGTATGGACCCGGCCACGTACCGGAACCGCTATCCGAAGGAGCTGTCGGGTGGTCAGGCGCAGCGTGTCGGCGTGGCCCGGGCTCTCGGTGCCGACCCGGACGTGCTGCTCATGGATGAGCCCTTCGGGGCCATCGACCCCATCACAAGAGACCGGCTCCAGAACGAATTTCTCCGTCTCCAGGCGGAACTCAAGAAGACCATTGTCTTTGTCACCCACGACATCGACGAAGCGATCAAGATGGGTGACCGTATCGCCATCTTGAAGCAGCAGTCCGTGATCGCCCAGCTCGATACCCCGGAGCGTATCCTCGCTCATCCGGCAAGCGAGTTTGTGGAGAATTTCCTCGGCGGCGGGGCGACCTTGAAGGGTCTCAACCTACGGCGGGTCCGGGAGGTCGATCTCTATGACTACCCGGTCATCAGAGACGGAGTCAGCCGTGAGCAGGCACTCCAGCAGCTTCGAGCCTCCGAAGGCGACTACCTGCTCATGCTCGACGCGGAGGGGCATCCCATCCGGTGGATCGACGAGGACAACGTCGATGATCCATCCGTTGCATTGACGGATGCCGGCCTCACCGTCACCGTCCTGGTGGAGCCCGAGGACACTCTGGCCGACGCCCTCGAGTACATGCTGCAGTCAGCACACGGTGTCGCTTGTGTTGTCGACGGTCGCGGCCGCTTCACTGGGGCGATTCGTCTCGAGACCATCATGCGTGAGATCGACGCGATGCAGGAGGCAGCGCGCCGTCACGCCGTCGAGCGGCGCGCCCGGGGGGCCTTGCAGTGATCGGAGATACTGAATACACAACCGGCGGGACGGGGGCGCCCGGGTGGTTCTTGAGCAAGGTGCGAGCCAGAACCGGCGATGTCGGGGATTGGATCGGCCTCATCATCACCCCGACCATGGCAGTGATCCTCGGTGTGGCGATGTTGTTCGTCTGGAACAATGCCACCATCGATACAACGACCCACCGCATCATGGAGAGTGCCAAGGTGTGGAAGCAGATCACGGGTCATCTCTACATGACCGCCTGGTCGACGATCCTTGTCGTCTTGATCGCGATCCCGCTGGGCATTTTCCTCACCCGTCCTAGGTTCAAGCGCTTCTCCGGACCGGTGTTGACCTTTGCCAGCTCGGGTCAGGCGATCCCCGCCTACGGTCTGCTGCTGCTGTTCTACATGTGGCTTGGCACCGGGCAGTGGCCCGCTATCGGTGCCCTGGTTCTCTACGCGATCCTGCCGGTGCTCCGCAACACCATCGTCGGGTTGGAGCAGGTCGATGAGGCCGTCATCGAAGCGGGCCGGGGCATGGGAATGTCAAAGGCCCAGGCTCTGCGTCGCATCGAGTTGCCGCTGTCGGTTCCGGTGATCCTGGCCGGGGTCAGGACGGCGCTGGTGATCAACGTCGGTATGGCGGCTCTTGCCGTCTTCCTCGGGGGCGGCGGTCTCGGCGAGACCATCGTGAGCGGGCTCAAGCTGCAACGCAACGTCGCCCTATTCGAAGGCGCCGCGATGGTGGCGATGCTGGCTCTGCTGATCGATTGGATTGCAGCTCTAGCCGAGAGATACCTACGGCCAAAGGGTCTGTAGTTTTGGAGCAAGCCCCGAGAGGAGACGAGTTCGTGAAGATCTGCGCATTTGAGCCATGCACCTGCCCGGTGGACGAGACCATCGACCATTGCGGTCCGACGTGTCGGCTTGGGATCGGTGAGCGGTCGGAGCCGTGCAAGTGCGGTCATGCCGACTGCAAGGTCTCGATAGGCGACAGCGGATCTCCCATCCCCGATTCGAGGAAAAAGGGATGATTCAGTTGAGTAGGCCCCGGGAGACCAGGGCGCGCTCTAGCTGTTGCGGATCGATAAACAGGATGGTCTCGAAGCCGAGTTCGGCCGCCGCCGCGATGTTCTTCGGGTTGTCGTCGATAAAGAGACACTCTGGTCCGGTGCGGCCGATACGATCGAGCAGTATCCGGTAGAGCCGGTGGTCCGGCTTCATCACCCTCTCCTCTCCGGAGACGACGATGCTCTCGAATAGGTCGAGAAAGCCGTAGCGAGCGCGTGCGACCGGGAATGTCTCGTCCGACCAGTTGGTGAGGGCGTGCACCTCATACCCGGCCGACTTGAGCCGGCGCAGGATCTCCAGAGTTCCCTGGATCGGCCCGTTCAACATCTCATCCCAGCGATGCCAGTAGGCCGTGATCAAGTCGGCGTGCTCCGGGTATTTGGCGGTCAGTTCGGCCACCCCATCTGCCCAGCGCACTCCTGCGTCATGTTGGGCGTTCCATTCGGGGGTGGTTACCTCGGCGAGGAATCGTTCCATTTCATCCTCGTCGGTGATGAGCTTTCGAAACATGTGGCGCGGATCCCAGTCGATCAGCACCGCCCCGAGATCGAAGATGATGGCTAGAGCGCCAGGTGAGGTCCGCGTCATGGCCCGCACTCTATGCATGACCGTTCGATATGTGGCAAATCGGGGTATTGACAGGCGAGGGTTGAGCGCGATATATATAGATTATCTGATACGCCATGAAAGGAGTGATGATGCTGCGCATGGATCCTTTCGAAGAGATGGATCGGGTGCTCAATACTTTCGGTGGCCGCTGGCGTGGAGGGATGATGCCGCTCGACGCTTTCGAGAAGGACGGCGTCTACACCCTTCGCTTCGACATCCCAGGTGTTGACCCCGACAACGTCGACCTCACCGTTGAAGGCAGCATGCTGACGGTCACCGCGGACCGTCCGATCGAGGAGACCGAGGGTGCGACCTGGCTGCTCCGGGAGCGTCCCTCCGGCACGCACCGCCGCGAGGTCAAGCTCGGTGACCGGCTCGACACAAGCCAGGTGAAAGCCAGCTATGACAACGGTGTGCTCACTGTCGAGCTCCCGATGCGCGCCGAGGCGAGACCGCACAAGGTCGCAATCAAAGGAGGTGACAAC
>Ga0307423_1000386_pt1 | contig 29781 bp, 27 predicted proteins | sample SalMarWE160310MG_FD_202154 | JGI IMG/M metagenome (GOLD analysis project Ga0307423, IMG submission 202154) | Salt marsh sediment microbial communities from the Plum Island Ecosystem LTER, Massachusetts, United States - WE1603-10 | ecosystem: Environmental > Aquatic > Marine > Intertidal zone >... | reverse complement strand
CTGCTGCAATTGCATGGCCGGCATATCAAGGAGATAAGGGTCATGAGATTATCAGAATGGATGGGCGAATCAGAAGAAATGCAGGAGTAAGTCTTAGTGAGAAGGTGTCTGTAGCTCGTGCAAATGAAGAACCAGCTAAGAGTGTTACATTAGCACCGACTTCAGTACCAATCCGACCAGAACCAAGGTTTGAGGAATTTGTGAAGCGAAAACTCCTCAACTGTCCTGTGACCTTACAGGATACTGTATTCATTCCGATTCTTGGAAGAGCTATACCTTTCAAAGTAACTTCCATAAAACCCACAGGAACTGTCGTTGTACAACATTCGACAATCTTAGCCATTGCTGAGAAACCAACAGGAGATGTTATTGGCGCATCTACAGTGACCTACGAAGAGATAGGTGGTTGCGCTGATGCAATCCAAAGGATCAGAGAGATGGTAGAATTACCGATGAAACATCCTGAGATTTTCAAGAGATTGGGAATCGACCCACCAAGAGGCCTCATTCTTCATGGTCCACCAGGAACAGGAAAGACACTGCTTGCAAAAGCTGTAGCGAGCGAGTCCGAAGCCAATTTTGTACACATCAATGGTCCTGAAATTATGTCCAAATTCTATGGTGAATCCGAACAGAAACTCAGGAAAATCTTTGAAGAGGCAGAAGAGAATGCACCGAGCATCATATTCATAGATGAACTAGATGCAATAGCACCAAAGAGAGAAGATGTACAAGGAGAAGTTGAGAGAAGAGTTGTTGCTCAACTACTTGCAACAATGGATGGTCTCAAGTCACGGGGTCAAGTTGTTGTAATTGGTGCAACAAATCGAGTTAATGCATTAGATCCAGCTTTACGAAGACCCGGACGTTTCGACAGGGAGCTTGAAATTGGAGTTCCAGATGAAACAGGACGCTTAGAAGTGCTTCATATACACTCACGAGGGATGCCACTTACAGATTCGGGTGATCTTAAGGTTGATCTACAACTTCTTGCCAAGAAAACCCATGGATTTGTAGGTGCAGATTTGCAAGCTCTTTGTAGAGAGGCTGCAATGAAGGCATTGAGACGGTATCTTCCAAAAATCAATCTTGAAGAAGAGGAATTACCACAAGACGTGCTAGACCAACTAGAAGTCCATAATGGTGATTTCATGGAAGCTATGAAAGAGATACAACCATCAGCTGTAAGAGAGGTCTTCATTGAGGTTCCTAATACACATTGGACTGACATCGGAGGATTAGAAGAAGTCATTCAAAGATTGGAAGAAGTTGTCGAATGGCCACTAAAGAAACCAGAATCTTTCAAACGCTTAGGAATCACTCCTCCGAAAGGAGTATTGATTTATGGACCACCCGGTTGTGGAAAGACACTACTTGCAAGAGCAGTCGCCACTGAAAGTGAAGCTAATTTCATTAGCGTAAAGGGTCCCGAACTCATTTCAAAATGGGTGGGAGAAAGCGAAAAAGCTGTCAGAGAGATTTTCCGAAAAGCACGAACGGCTGCACCAGCAATCATATTCTTTGATGAGATTGATGCAATTGCGCCATCACGAGGCGGGGGTGGTTCAGGTGATTTTCACCATTCAGAGAGAGTCATCAGTCAGCTTCTGACAGAGATGGATGGACTAGAAACCATGAAAGACGTGGTTGTAATTGCAGCGACAAATCGTCCAGAATTAATTGACAAAGCACTCATTCGAACAGGTAGATTCGATAGATTTGTCAATGTTGATGCACCAGATAAGAAGAGCAGAAAAGCTATTTTCGATATCTACACAGCAAATATGCCTCTAGCTGATGATGTGGATATCAACAAACTAGTAGAAGCAACAGAGTACTATGTTGGTGGAGATATTGAAGCAATCTGTAGAGAAGCAGGAATGCGAGCTCTCAGAGAAGACATGGAAATTGAAACTGTTGCGGCTAAGCACTTTGACGCAGCTCTGAAAGATGTACATGCCTCCACAACTAAAGAAATGCTTGAGCGATTCAGAAAACTGGACCAGATTCTTCGAAGAGCTACAGAAACTGACTCTGCAACTGCATCAATGTACGGTTAATATTGGATAGTGAAAATGATGTCAACTTGGAATGCAACTCCCTTAACAAATTTGGTAGTTCAAATCATTAAGAAACGCCATGGGGTCATCCTAGACGACGAGCTAATTCGAGCATTAAAGAAAGAAATTGGAACCGAGCCCAGCGAAGCAGAATTGAATGCCGCATTATTAAAACTGGAAATAAATGGTCTCGTGCATGTCGGTCAGATAACAAAGACCAAGCGAAGGATTGAAGTGATATCCGAAGGAACTGAATTCCTTGCGGTAGATGAAGACTAATTAAAATTTACTGCAGGTGCAGGTTCAATGACTGGTAAGCGAGTTCTGGCAGCAGGGAAATTTGACATCCTTCACTTAGGACATCTTGCATATCTCGAACAAGCTAAAACTCTCGCAGGTGAGAATGGAGAACTCGTCGTAATTATTGCTCTTGATAAGATAATAGAGAAAGAGCGTGGAGCCCCGCCTGTATTTCCTCAGGAGCAGAGAAGAAGACTTGTAGAAGCTCTAGGATTCGTCGATAAGGCACTCCTAGGTCTTGATACTGAAGACCATGCAGAAATTGTCATTCAAACTAGACCAGATATAATTGCTCTTGGTTATGATCAATACACCAATTTAGAACACCTTGAGCAGCGTATCTCAGAAATGGGGCTCAAAACTAAAATTGTACGTCTGGAGAAAATTATAGCAGATGGTTTGAATTCATCAACTAGTATTCGCAAACGGATTATTGATTTCTATAAAGAGAATGGCAGTCCCCAATGACCTCTATATAATGAGTTCGCCTCGTGACTCTGCAGCACGATTTAATGCCGCTTTTCTTTCTCTTCTATCAAACTCCCATCTCCAAATCACAAAGGCTCCTGCCGCTAGAACTCCCAGAAGTATGAATCCGTAGACAGTATTCCAGTTGTGGGGAAAATGTTTTCCAAATTCAGGTATTGGCCCAGAAATGAAGTAAGGCCAATTTACAACCAATCCAAGGAGATACAATAATCCTATCAGCGCCATCTCTTTCATGTAAGCAATTGCATGTTTATCAGTCTTGAAGAGTAATACAACAGGGCCAAGCCAATAGAGATACCAGGGCATTACCCATCTGAACATGAAGAAGAGTATGAATGGAAATGCGTAAAGATACAAAGGAATTAGAGATCTCAGTTTGTCGGGTAACGATTTCTCCAAAAACTCCTCTTTTTCGGGAAGAAATATCTTAAATGTAGATAGCATGAAGAATGAATAGATGATTAGAGGAATTAGAGCTGGAGGCCAGAAATAAGAATTAGGTGGGCTATCTAAGACGGGAGTACCTATTGTGAGACCTGGATACATCGGATTCACAATAAACGTACTATAGCTTGAAAGATTCAATAAATGTGACACTAGAGAATCAAAACTGGCACCCATGAATACGGGAACTACAGTCAGAAACATGGAAGCAAAGAACCAGATTGATGAAACAGGACTTATAATGAGAAATGCAGGAAAGGCAACGATTGGGTAGATCTTTGTCTGTACAGCTAGACCAAGAGTAAACATAGACTTTCCTCGTTGATTTTCTTTCCAGAGAACTAACGACATCAAGAAAAGACAGTCTACTATGGGTTCAAGCTTTCCCCCACCTGCAGACATGACGAGTCCATAAATGAAGTAACCTCCAAAAAACATTCTTGCCCAATGAACTTTGTAGAGCTTCTCACGAAGTAGAATAGCAATCAAAGCGAGATTTAGATTGAAGACTAACACAAGAAGAAAATTCAACCACAATGGTTGTAATCCACCCGCGCCAGGAAATAGCCACGTAGCTATTGCAAAAAATATCAACCCAAAGACGGGGTATTCATACTTGACCCCACCAAGATATGCAGGTAGTGTATGATATCCATCATTGAATCCCATATTGGCCATTTGAGGTGATGATGCCAGTTCGGTATCATTCATGTCATAGACACTGAAACCAAAAATCCAGAATGCTTCTCCATACATTTCGTTTCGGTTTCGATCTCTTTGAATTATAAGAGTATCAGCAATTGGAATAGCAATCAGGGATATGACTAAAGTAAGTACCAAGTACTTTCTATGTTCATAGATGCTAAGACTAATCGCAGCGAGCATATCCCTAACAACCTGTGGTGGACGCACGCACCCAGTATATTATCTTTCCTAGCCGACTTTAGGTCTGTGCATGACAACCGTAATATACTTCATTCATCACGACGGCGTAACATAGCTGCTGAATAATGGTGGAATCAGAGTTGGAAGAGATTATCAAGAATAACAGGTCCTATGCTGTTGCAGCATGGATTTTCATACCTATTGTTACTGTTGTGTTTGAGTGGTTATGGAATGGATACCCAACTGGTATGTTGTCTACAGAGGTGTGGTATGTTTTACGATATCTCATCCTTTTCTTCCTTCTTATTCTTACAACCAATATTACGTTCAAAAAGCTTGTACCAAGATATCGCAGAGGAAGAATGTTGGCTGTTGGCATTCTCTGGACACTTCTCTTTCTTGTGTTTGACTTAGTGTTTCAATACTATGTTTTTGCAGCTAGTCCGGGTGAAGTTCTACTTGACTACAATATCTTTGTTGGTAGACTAAGAGGCCTTCTTCTTCTTGTGATGTTATTTGGCCCCTTCTTCATGGTTCGTACATATATTGGAGACCCTGATCTGTTCAGTATGCCAATTGGGAAGATGGCAACAATTGGACTTCTGCCATCTAGTTTGAAGATTGCATACTACCGTCGCAAGGGAGCTGAGATTGGTGAGGGTGTAAATATCAGTCCTTTGGCAATACTAGATTGCAAGAAAATTGTCATTGGAGATCATGTGGATATCGGTATGGCTTGCATAATAAGAGCTAATGAGTTCAAAATAGGCAAGTATTCAAAACTGGGCATGTTGGTAATTATCGATACCCACAAGGTTACAATCGGAGAAGAAGTGACCATTCAAGAGCAGGTATACATTGGGGGTCTCAAGACTGATAAGTCTACAATTGAGATTGGAGACCTCTCAATGATATTTGCGCAGAGCGTGATTAATCCTACTCATCCTATCAAAATAGGAAAAAGGGTGGGTATTGGTGGCTCAAACTTCTTGTTTACTCATGGCACCTGGCAACCTATCCTAGATGGGTTTCCTGTAGCTTTCGGGCCAATTACCATTGAAGATGGAGTATGGTTCCCATGGAGAGTTTTTGTTCTTCCCAATGTGCATATCGGAAAAGAGGCAACTATTGGAGCAGGATCTGTAATCAATCGTGATATTCCTGCGCGTAGTTTGGCTGCAGGAGTCCCTGCGAAGGTACTCAGAAAAGATGAGGAATATATCAAAAAATACACTGACAGAGAAAAACGTGATATTCTCAAAGACATGCTTATCGAACTTGTAGGATATTTACGCATCGAGGACTGGCAAGCAACAGATCCAATATTAGATGAGGCTTATGCGAAGACTACTTTCCGGACCCCATATGGACCTTCATCAAAACAGGACAACCATGTGGTATTCATGTTTGAGGATAAAAAGGAATACTGGAACATGATAGATGAAAATTCTTTCGTGATTACTCTATTTCCATTAGATTCGGAACGAATCTCAAGTTTGGAGCAGGCGGGTTCTTGGTGGTTTGATCTTGCTAACAGTACATGGGGTGGACAACGAACCAAGGTGAGTCAGGTGATAAATCTCTGGCTTTCAAGATATGGTCATTGGATGAAGTATTCTTCATAAATAGGTGAAATATCTGTGAAGATTTCTAAGAGTGACTATTACAGGAATGAGATGGACATTCAATATACACCACCTGCAGCTATGCAACTTGGAGTAGGTTTGGGTCTAGTCGAGTACATTCCATTTCAGATTCGTGACTCGCTCGTTTCACTTCTTTCATTATTTAGATCCAACCCATCAGATGGTTCTAAGAGACGTAATTTTCCCATTGATGATTTAGCAGATAGGTTGGACTCCACAACTGAGGAAAAGCGAGAATTTTGGCAAAAGGACTTTGGAGTCATAATGACCCACGACGTAGATACACGCGAGGGATATGAATATGGACTTTCAAAATTTGTTGAGATGGAGAAGCAAGAAGATATTGTTTCAACATTCAACATTGTGCCAAGTTCCCCGGCATATGATTTAGATCCTGATCTAATCACCAATCTTGTTCGCGATGGGTTTGATATCGGAATGCATGGACTATACCATGATGGAAAATTTGCATTTCTATCAGATGATGAACAGAGATCTCGTATCTTTGATGCAGCAAAGAGAGCAAAGGAATTGAATTTACCTTCAACAGGCTATAGAGCTCCATGGCTTCACAGAACAAAGAAGATGGTTCAATATCTGACTGAAGCTGGGTTTGAGTGGGATTCTTCATTTCCTGATACAGATGATTCTACCCCTGGTTATGCAACAACAGGTAGCAGAACCATATTCCCGTTTTATCCATTATATCGTGATGGAGAAACATGGAAACAGAGTTCCATGCTTGAGATACCAGTTTCAATGCCTCAAGATTGGTCTCTATTGTATTACTATAAACTCTCAGAAGAGAGTATACTACGAGTCTGGAAAAAGAAGATGGAGTATATCAAGTCGAAAGGTGGGATAGCAGGATTCATTGTGCATCCAGATCAAGAGGACTTTGGACATCCGAAACATCACAATGCATACCGTTCCTTACTTAAAACCATCAAAGAAGCGGACCCAGAATTGATTACTTGTAGTGACCTTGCAAAGCGGTGGAAGAAAAAGTTCCCTCCGGTGCTAAACTAATCTTATGTTAGATAAGTAGGACAGGGCCAATTATCACATTCGAGACAACCAACGCATTTCTCTTCATCAACGCTGATTTTACCTTCATCCAGATTCAGTGCTCCGTATTCGCATTGTGGGACACAGGATCCACAAGCCTGACAGAGTAAAGCTCTCTTTATTGCACGTTCTAGTTTCTCCGTCAGTTTTTCCACTGCTCGTTCATCAGGCCCACGAACAACAACCGAACCAGAACTAAAGAGAGAGATATGATTCTCTCCTGATACATTTCTAAGAACGCCAAGTTCTTCTGACAATTTTGTCTTACCAAATATTGGCATGATTTTTGATACTCGATTGAGATCAAGACCTGCTGTGAATGAACCTTCTAGACTAAATCCAGACTTTGTACAGGGAGCAACGCCCTTGGTTACATTCAGTTCAATATTTTCTCCAGGACTTTGACGAGTTGCTGATATCTGTAGACCCAATTCGTTGACAAGATTCATCTGTCCTTGAGGCAGGGTCTTCCATCTCCAAAACCCAAGTTCATACCATTCATCAGGAAATCCATATTTCTCAGCCCATTCACGCATCTTTTGCTCCCATCTTTCATGAAGCTCAGGGTGAGTTTCCCGGAGACTCTCAAGTTCCGCGAGCGGTGAAGCGGGACATAGATAACATCCCATTCTGTGATATCCACGGTTGTACAATGGATTGAAATCTTCATTCTTTTGAAAGGTATACAGCCATACTTCTAATGCGTTCCAGTTCTGTATGGGATTCGCGGATACCTGTCCTGGGACCCATGGATTCTCAGTGACTCGTGGTTCAATAGATCTTTGAAATGATTCTAGTTTTCGTTGGCCCATGAATGATAGTGTTTCGTTTCCAATCATCCCTGCGATGGATGTTGCAGCAGGACCTAGCTTCAGAACCTTGCAGCACCATCGAAAGTCCCTTGCAGGAGGGCCGAAAATATCGATTGATTCCCAGAACTGGTCTCCAGCTTCCTCTCCGATAATTTTTACATCACGTTTCTCTGCAAATGATTTGATGAATTGAATTGTTTCAGGGAGTTCAAGACCTGTATCCATAAAGAATATCGGAGGACTCTTCCCCGTTGCTTCTTCAACTAAGAGATAAGCTGCAAGAGAATCTTTGCCTCCACTAAAACCAACCACTAGCGGTAGGTCTCCATTCCGTTCGATAACTCGATTAACAAAAGATGTTGCTTCTTTCTCAATATTTGCAAGGTCTTTTTGATTTGCTCTGACTACATCGTCCCAATTCGCTTGTGTTTCATTCAATCTTGACTCCTCAGCAGAATCAGATACTTCTCGTATTTTCACTGCAAATCCTTTGGACCCTTGAGCCATTTCTTCGCCGCTCATTCGAGTGATTCCAGAACCAACTACCGATCCATCTGAGTCAATAATCCAAACATCATCATTAACTTCAATTCCAGAGTCGCAACCTTGTACTCCCGGTAGCATTAGATTGGCTCCGTCCTTCAAATATTGGAGTACTCCATCGTGGATTGACACCCATTTCTGTTTGCTAATCTTCCCTATTCTGCGAGCGCCTTCATGAGAGAGAAGAAATGTGTATCCACGTTTAGGGATATCAAAACGGAGCCGCCCAACAACATAGCCATCTACAATGATTTCATACATCGCATCAAGTGACGATACTTTATTCATGACAATTGTTTTTGAAGATGGAAGTAATGCTTGGCCTATGTCCTCTCCAAATTGTGCATCAATTGCATCAATAGCTCGTTGAAGATGTCCATCCATTGCTGGAAACGGGTCTCCAGGAGGAGAGATATTCACTTTTCGTGCTTGTGAGCCACAAACACTGCACTCAGTTTCTGCAATTCGCGGCACATTGCATGTATCACACCAGAAGAACCTAATCTTAGTTAGATATGGTGCATGTCCTCTGCGAAATTTCTTGCGACTATGTTTTCCTCTAGCCAGTTGGTACATCTCCTAGTGTTCTACTCGAAATCTGCAGATGTTCTCATTTTCACCTTTCGATAGGGATGTTTAGTTCTTTCAGTAGTTTAGGAGTGGGATTCCCATCTTTGTCCCATCCTCTCAGAGAATAATACTCAGGCAGCATTACATCAATCTGAGCAACTCGATTCCGAGAAGCTCCTTCTGAAAGAGGTGTGGAGAATCTAGGTGGGAGAGAGTCATCACTTTTAGTGAATCCCTCACGAATATTAAACAATCTCTCAAGATTCCAGATCCGAGAGCCAATTTTGAGTAATTCCTTTCCATCAATTGGTAATCCCGTTCCAGCTGCGACAATGTCTGCATAGTCATCAACTGACCAAGCAAAATTTGTGAAGCGACAAACTACCATAGAGTCCATCGCAGCTGATAGATTCTGATAGAGAATCACTAGATCTGCCTTTCCTTGCGTGGTATCTCTGTCAACAAGCACTGGACTACCCATTACTTCTGGTCCTATCAGGTATGAGCGAAGGTGGCACCCACCTCTATTGGACGTAGCATACCCTAGAGCATGCCCTTGGACACCACGCGGATCGTAAGCTGGTATCTCAAGACCCTTGACCTGCATTGCTAGTTCGGGAGCACCATAATGCTCAGCAAAGATCTTTGAACCCTTACCTAAGTGAACACCAAGACCTCGAACGTAAGCGATATCCTCAATCAACTCGAGAATTCCTGTGGTATCACCAAACTTGAGTGAATGTTCTAATTTTCCTCGTTGAACTAGTTCCATAGCGCAACCTATGGTACTACCTACCGATATCGTATCAATACCAAGAAGATTACACTTGTCATTTGCAATAGCAATCCATTCAAGGTCATTTATTCCACATTGTGGACCAAGAGACCAGATGGATTCGAATTCAGGACCACCAACATCTTTTCCACCAGCATGACTCATACGCCCGCAGCCAATTGGGCATCCATAACAGCTGTAATTCTTACGAGCTAAACGCTCTAGAAGTTTTTCTCCTGAAACACCGTCTGCATCATTGAAAGTACCTTCTTGGAAATTGTGGGTTGGAAGCATTCCAAGTTCGTTGACTACACTGACAAGAACAGGGGTTCCATAGACTGGTAGTGATTTATCTGTGACTCCGTTCTTCTTGATAAGGCGTCGAGCACGCTCAACAGCTAGACGAAGTTTCTCTGGTTCTTCAACTCCAGGTGATTTTGTTCCTTTAGCTACTATTGCTTTCAATTTCTTGGAACCCATTACAGCGCCTACACCACCACGTCCAGCTGCTCTGTGTTTGTCCGTTATGATTGCTGCGAGGTTAATCATATTCTCACCCGCAGGGCCAATGCAGGCGACTTGGGCTCTATCGTCAGTGGCTTTGATCAATTCATCTGTTGTGACGCCGGTATTCATCCCCCATACTTTAGAGGCATCACGGATTTCCACTTGGTCATCATTAATCCATAAGTAAACAGGTGAATCAGAGGCTCCAGTCACAATGACCGCAGCGATTCCAGCACGACGCAGTTGATTGCCAAAATAACCTCCAGCATGTGAATCAAATATTGTACCAGTTGCGGGAGATTTTGTGATTACAACGAAACGACCTCCGGTAGGTACCGATGTTGATGTCGAAGGACCTACAGCGAAGATTATCCAGTTATCAGGTGATAATGGGTCGATTCCAGGAGCAAGATTGTCATAGAGCAATTTAACGCCAAGCCCTCGACCTCCAAGGAATTCTCTAATGAGATCCTTGGGAATTGGTTTTCGGGTTACTGTCCTGTCGCTCAATGATACATAGAGAAGTTCAGCCTTAGAATATTGTTGAGAAGTATCCGACATACATTATTCCTCCTAATCTGTGAAGACATTGTGCTCCTTATCCGGGCAGGTCAGACATCGTTGTTTATACCAAAGATAGACATCTTTGGGTTGTTTTGCAATATTTGCCATCCTACTCGGGCATGTCCAACAAGGTTTGTCCGGTTGCATCCAAGAATCACTATATTGAGCCCAACGATAGTCTTCAATTATTCCAATCCCTGAGCTGGTTCCAATTCTATTTGCTCCAGCATCGATAAGCCGAAGTGCTTCCTTGAATGTACGAATTCCTCCTGCGGCTTTGACCCCCATTTCCTTTCCAACAGTTTCACGCATGATTTTGACATCGTGCGGCGTAGCTCCCATTGGACCAAATCCTGTCGATGTCTTGACGAAATCAGCCCCTGCGTCTTTACAGAGCAGGCAGGCTTTGATCATCTGGTCATCCGTCAAGAGCCCGGTTTCCAAAATGACCTTCACATGAGCATCACCAGAGGCTGCTACCACTGCTTCCACATCACTTTTCACGAGATCGAAATTGCCATCACGAAGTGCGCCAATATTCATCACCATATCTGCCTCATGAGCACCTAATGCTACAACCTCACGCGTTTCCATTGCCTTAACTGATGATAGGGTTGCTCCCAGAGGGAATCCAATAACACAACATACCTTTACTGAACTATTTTTGAGAAGCTCAACAGCATATTCAACATGGACTGCATTGATACAGACTGCCGCAAAATTGTAATCCATCGCTTCTTCACAAAGTTGTTTGACTTTGCTTCGTGTCGTTTCTGGTTTCAATACAGTATGATCAATTGTTTGAGCAAGTTCTTCCACAGTAAGGGGCATATGTATACCTCCAGAGGTGAAAGAGAGTCATTTGACACTATTAACCCTTCGAAAAGGGTCCTGAATTGTCTTACCGTGTTCCAAGGTAAGATTTGATGTCGTCAAGGACTTCTTTTTGGAGTCTTATGACATCGTGAACCTCAATTTCTTCAGCGTCCTTAACAACAGAATTGAGTTGTACGACAGTACCTACAGCATCCACTTTTGAAAAATCAATTGGGAATTCCACTTCCGCGCCTTTCACTATGAGCTCCGAACGAGTTGGATGGAGCGCTATCCTAATGCTTCTAACAATACCAATCCTTCTAGCACGGTTATCTAGAACTTCTTTTCCAATCAATCTACCGGGCATACTTAGCTCGTAAAGTTCGGCTTCTATACTTGCCATTGGTTCTTTTGTTGTAGAGGTCATCTCATCTGGGCTCCTTGTACTGTATAATGTAATTGTAGGAGGCTTTTTACAGTGAGTATTATCAAATGTGTGCAAGAAACCAAATCTTGTGAGGTGCAATCGTGACAGTTGCTGAGAAGTATGTAGAGATGCCATTGATAAAAGAGAATTCAGTGGACTACAGATCTTATCAGGTAAATCTTGCAGACATTGCAGCTCACCAGAGTACAATGATTGTCCTAAGCACAGGACTTGGAAAAACCGTGATAGCAGCCCTAGTCGCTGCAAAACGACTGTCCGATGTACCAGAATCCAAAGTCCTATTCTTAGCTCCGTCACGACCCTTGGTAGACCAACAGGCACGATACCTGAGACGTGTTCTAGATCTTGAGGATGATCTTGTTGTATGCCTTACCGGACAAGATTCACCGGATAGTAGAAAGACTTCATGGCATGATGCACGTGTAATTGTCATGACTCCGCAGGCACTACAAAATGACCTGATTCAAAGAAACTATGATCTATCAGAAGTATCATTGATTGTCTTCGATGAAGCACATAGAGGTGTTGGAAATTATGCATACACATTCGTAGCAGAGCTCTATGAACGCCAAGGAAAATCTGTACGATCTTTGGGATTAACCGCTTCGCCGGGTCATCAAGCTGACCATATCAAAGAAGTCTGTGAAAACCTCAGACTTTCACATGTAGAAGTCAGAAATGAATCAAGTGGAGATGTGAAAGAGTATATTGTTTCAGTGGACTCAGAGGTACACTATGTCAGATTATCATCAGAGATTGAAGTCCTACGAGACATTTTGTATTCCATCATGAACGATTATAGAGAACCAGTAGTAGAACATGGGTTCAGCCTTCCTGATGCCAGAAGGCTGACACGAAATGAGATTCTTCGCACACAAAATGCGGTCAGAAAAGAGATTGGATCATATACTAAACCACCAAAAGGGCTCTTTTTTGTAATTAGAAATCTTACAGCACTAATACGAACAGTGCATCTCTTGGAATTCATTGGTACACAGGGTTTGATGCCTACTCAGCGTTATATCCAAGGAATCTACGAAGAGATACGAAATAAGAAGACCTCAAAGGGTGTGAAAGATCTTGTTTCTAAATCGGAGTTCCAGCAGTTTGAATCATTACTTAATGCCCTGATTGCAAAAGGGCACAGACACCCAAAGGCAGACTCACTTCTTGAGATCGTAAGTGAACAATTATCGGTCAATCTAGATTCGCGGATTCTAATTTTCACGCGATTTCGTGATACTGCTGTAGAGGTCACAGAAACCTTGGACCAGCTTGATGAAGCACGAGTAAGTCGATTTGTTGGTCAAAGCTCACGAGGATCCGACAAGGGCTTTAGTCAGAAGAGGCAAGTCGAAGTTCTGGAAGGGTTCAGGAATAATGAATTCAACATCCTTGTGGCGACACAGGTTGGAGAAGAGGGGTTAGATATTCCAGAGTGCAATCTGGTCATCTTCTATGACTGTGTTCCGTCAGTAGTGCCCTATATTCAACGAAAGGGCCGAACGGGTCGTCGTGCACCTGGAAGAGTTGTGATTTTTGTTGCAAAAGGAACTCATGATGAGTTCTATCACTGGAGTGTGATGAGCAAATTGAAGAAGATGCCAAAGGCTCTCGAAGAGGTAGAAGATGACGAAAAGGAAAAACAGACAAGCCTTGAAGAGTTTGTTATAGATGAACCTCAGGAAATCTCCGAACCTCTAATACCAATCGCACCTCGAAAGGAAGATGATAAAGTTAGACTCATTGTGGATTCACGTGAGCTACCTACGGCAGTTGCTCGTGAACTAGCTCGTTTGGACGTACAAATTTCAGGTGAAACTCTTGAGATTGGAGACTATATTGCTTCAGAAGATGTCGCTATAGAACGAAAGGAATCGATGGACTTCATACAATCGCTAATTGATGGACGCCTCTTTGTTCAACTCAGCGCTCTCCGTTCAGCTTATCGCAGACCTGTCCTGATTATCGAGGGAGAACAGATTATTGGTTTACGGGCTGTGAATCCAGCTTCAATTTATGGTGCACTAGCATCAATCGCAATCAGAATACAGGTACCAATTATCTGGACAAGAAATGCAGAAGAAACTGCCAATGTATTGTATCGTATTGCGTATCTTGAGCAGGTGACATCAAGCAAACCACTTCGTACCCGTTCAGGCGATAGCAAAGGAACTGATGCGGAAGCACTAGAATACATTCTATCAGGATTTCCAGGTGTAGATACTGTGACGTCGCGAGCTTTGCTCACGGAGTTTGGTACTCTTGAGAAAATCTTCTCCTCGGACAAAAAAGATCTACAGCGTGTAAAAGGGGTGGGCCCAAAAATCGCTGGAAGCATTAAACGTCTTCTTGAGAGCGAGTACCCTGCATATAAAGAAGAACAAAGTGAGTAGATGGTATCAGTATACTTTGGGATTCTTTCCCTCGCCCATACGATAGGCTTCTCTGAGAGCATCAGTTATTTTGCGATTAATTTCCCAGTAATCTTTGTAGTCTTTTTCACTAAGACGAACTAGACTGAGAATTCTGCGAAATACAACATAGAGTTTAGGATCGATCTCACAGACGTCTCGAAGATTCTCCTTTGCTAATTCAAGACCTCTTAGATATAATTTATCACGTGTCGTAAATTGATCTGCAATTTCTTGTACCTCACTCTCACTCGTAAAAATGAAACCAAGGTCGCGCATTGTAGTGACAATATCAAGAGTTTTGTTTAGGTCAGTTCCATTTCGTTCTTCAAGACCATCCATGTCGCCAGTGGTGATAAAAACATTCTCAGCTGTGGCACGCCATAATTTCTGCATGATATGACTGTCCCCATTCCCAGCTGGTTCATAACCATCTTGAGCAACCAAGCCACATTTTTCAAGCTCTTTAATGTGATATCTCACTGTCTGTGGTTTAACGTCTCTCTCAGGGTCTTGACTTGAAAGGAATTCAACCAACTCTGTAGTTGACATACGACGGGCTCGTAACGCATGAAGAATCTGTCTTCTATTCTCATCACTGAGTGCTTTGTAAGCATCAATTGCTTGCCCTCCTGTAAGAATCCTAAGCGTGTCCAACAGATTTGAACTCTCCATAGAATATTGCTGCGTTCCCAAATCTTGAAAATCTAAAATATTATGACGCCACGACAGCTAATAGCCCTTGAGACTACTAGTGTCGATTCGTCAAATTACGTTCCATGTACCCGAATTATGCAGGTACATAGATCCATTGGCGCATGTCCTGTAGACAGGGTACACGCTTGATTAGTTGTTTCTTCAGAAGTTTTCTCAGTGCATATCTGACTGTCCTTGGTGCAAAAGACACTTTGTCAAGTAGCTGCTTTGGTGTTACACCGTCTTGACCACTGTGTCTAAGAATGTCTAGGACAATCATCTGGCTCTTAGTGAGCTTCATGCTCTTGAGCTCTTCTTGAAGTTCGATGTCGCTCATCATTTTATTGTTACCTTCCCTTTATGATAGGTTAATTCTTGACTCGGACACTTCGAAACCGAAATTGCCTAAATCAAACAGTTATTTATGTTACAAAGTTGCTTATTAATCTATCGCAGTTTCTGGACATTATATCGCAGTGCAGGACTGCGATAATTAACAATGTTAAGTCGCTAATTTTAAGAAAACCATCATTGAAAGAAAATTCCTGTACTTGTACAAAGCAGATTTGCAATTTGAGAGTGCATTATTTGTATCTACAAAGCCTTTAATGTCACAGAAGACAGGAGAATCTCGACTCATGATGAAAAAGGCAGTCATAATGGCAGCAGGTGATTCCACTAGGATGTTACCACTTTCTGCAAATCAACCAAAACATCTACTTCCAATTGCTGGAAAACCATTGATATTCCATACCTTGGAAGCATTACAAAAGGCAGGAATAACGGAGGTTCTCATCATCTATGGATATCACAAAGAGAAACTCAGTCAGGCAATAGAATCACAAGATTGGGAAAAAATGACTGTATCATATGCTCATCAAGAGGAGCGAAAAGGTACAGCTCATGCAGCAGGGTATGCTCGAGAATTTGTTGGTGATGACTCATCGATTCTGATGAATGGAGACATTTTGATGGGGCCAGGAAGTTTTGAGGGGCTCATTTCATATCATCAAAAGGGGGGATATGACCTTACTCTATCAGTAAGACCTGTGGATGATCCAAGTGCATATGGAGTCGTTGCTGTCGAAGATGGAAAAGCCATCAAACTGATTGAAAAACCAACAAAGGATCAGTTGGTGAGTAATCTAGTAAATGCAGGACTCTACATTGTTAGGAAATCGCTAATGGATGCAATTGTCAAGACCAAGCCCTCATCCAGAGGAGAGTATGAAATAACAGATTCCATTGAAATGATGATTGAGAAGGGGAACGTTGGCAGTTACTCACTACCATCATGGTGGTTAGATATTGGAAAACCATGGGACTTACTCGAAGCAAACAAGATGATTCTAAGTCAGCAAAAAGGTACGATAGATGGAACAGTGGAAGAAGGAGCAGTCATCAAGGGTGAAACTACCATCAAGAAGGGGGCACTCATCAAAGCTGGAGCGTATATCGAAGGTCCTGCAATAATTGGGGAGAACTCTGTTATCGGGCCAAATTGTTACATCCGTGCACATACTGCTATCGGAAATAATGTGAAAATTGGAAATGCTGTTGAGATTAAAAACAGTATAATCATGGATGGTACTAACGTCGGACATCTATCTTATGTAGGAGACTCGGTTATAGGAAGAGGTTCTAATTTTGGAGCTGGAACTATCACTGCAAATCTGCGCCATGATAATGGAAATGTCAGTGTCACTGTAAAAGGCAAACGTGTTTCTTCGGGTAGAAGGAAACTTGGAACGATTATTGGTGACAACGTGAAGACCGGTATTGGAACTTCAATCTCACCAGGAGTTGTTCTGCATCAAGGTGCAAGAACTGGTATTGGCGTCATAGTTGACAGAGATGTTGAACCGTTCAATCTGGTGATTGCTAAACAGAATCAAAAAATAATAGAATTGGATAGAGAGTGAAAGTTTTGCCTTCAATACCGGTTAGAGAGTTCAATTCAGTAATGAAAGACTTTAGCCGAGTAGATGTACTCTTTGGATATTGCTATCCGTCCACATATCGTGCGGGAATGACCGGCCTTGCATTACAAATTCTCTATTCAACCCTGAATGCTAGAGAGGATACATCTTGCGAGCGATACTTCAGGCATCAGACTCAGTCTCCCGCAACTTCTGTCGAATCAGGAAGACGGCTCAGGGACAATCATATTATAGGATTCACCCTCACCTACGAAGAGGACATTCTCAATCTCATTCAGATGTTAGAAACAGGGAACATTCCAATCCTTGCAAGGACCCGAGGTGATGATGATCCAATCGTCATTGTTGGGGGACCTGTTGTGAGTGCTAACCCAGAACCCTATGTCGACTTCATTGATGCTTTTGTAATTGGAGAGGGAGACCTCGTTGTTCATGAGATTGTTGACAAAATACGAGATGCAGAGTCTAGAAACGATGCGATCACAGCATTATCCTTGCTGCATGGAGTATATGTACCATCTGCAAATCCTGAATCCGTAGGACGAATTGTGATAGAAGATCTTGATTCTCTTGATTACCCAATATCTCAGGTCGTACCTGATGTAGAAACCGGTTCCAAATTAGAACCTGTCTTTGGAAAATCATTTCTCCTAGAAGTTACTCGTGGCTGCGGACATTCATGTAAGTTCTGTTTAGTTGGACACATCTGTCGTCCTCGAAGAACTCGTTCTTTATCTAAGTTAAAAGAACTAGTCAGAATGGGTTTGGAGCATACTCCAGTAAGGAAAGTTTCACTGATAGGGTCATCATTAGGAGATCTTGATGGTTTAGAAGACCTAGTGTGTTGGATTGTGGATCAGGACATTGCTGTCTCAGTACCATCACTCCGTGCGGATTCTGTGAGCGCCAAAATTCTCGATTGTCTAGTGAATGGAGGTCAACGGACTTTAACTATTGCTCCTGAAACAGGTTCGTCAAGGCTGAGGAAGGAACTGGGTAAAGGATTGTCTGATGATGCAATTGAAAATGCTGTAAAACTAGCTGAAGCAGCAGGATACAACTCACTGAAATTGTATTTTATTATTGGATTACCAGGTGAAACAATATCCGATGTAGAGGATACTGCAACAATGATTCGAAAAATTGCACAAAATACGAAGTTGAGAGTCACTGCAAGTGTTAATCCCTTTATACCAAAAGCTCAGACTAGATGGCAAAAAGAGCCCCAACCAGAAATCAATATTCTAAGGGAGAAAATCAAACAGATAGACGAGAGTGTCAAAAATGTTCCAAGAGTCACTCTTGAAACTCTTGATCTGAGAGGAGCGAGAGTTCAAGCAGCACTATCGATTGGGGATAGGTCTCTTGGTGAAGTGATACAACTTGCGGCCACGTATGGTGGATATGGGGGTTGGAGAAGGGCTGAGAAAGAAGCTGGTATACCTTTCCTTACAATAGCTAATAGTACAGACCACCTTTCAAAGGGATTTCCGTGGGCGTATATAAGTGAATGACACTTCGATATCGTCTTGGTAAACCTCTTAAGTCAAATAATGGAATTTACACTACAGAAGCAATGGTCTCTAGTGACCGAGGCTTTCAGGTGAAAATCAATGTCTGAAGACGAAGAATTTCGTCGGAACTTCCCGGCTCTAAGCAAAGAACTAGAAGAGGGAACAGCACAAGCATTACCAATAGATGGTGTTCGAACGGTGTCAGAAGAATCCGAATCCAAAGAAGAGGAGAAGATTGCCTACACTCCAGATGTTATAGATTACATACGGCGCTGTGATACATTGACTCAGGCAAATGAGATTGTCGACTTCTTGGCAAAACAGGGAGAAATTACTGCAGGCCAGGCAAGAGCAATCAAGAGCCAGCTCAAATCTGATGGTATTCGAAGTTTTGGCGCTAAAAAGGAAAAGGACCATTACTTACATCATGGTCTCGAATGAAATCCAAAATTTCAACAGCTGAAGGCAAAAAATCTTCACAGTGCCATATTCCAGAGAATATTTTCTAGTAGTTTAATACTAATTCTGAATCATTAGAATATAGACTGTGAGCCGGTCTATATATTTTCGAGGGCAGGGGTAAGATGACAGTAAAGAAGAAGAGCCCAACTAAGAAGCAACTTAGATACATTGAGGATTTCGTAGCAGGTAGATTAGAGAAGGTTAATCTAATACCGTGGCAGGAAGTATGTAAGTCATTGGCACCACCACATTATGATAATATCACACGTTCCAAATGGTTTGATGAAAACAAATTTCGAGCTGATATTGGAAGAGATGTTGTTGAGTTCGTTGATGAAATGATTGCAGTTTTTCAAAAAGATGATAATCTAGAAATGATTCGAGTGTCGGATATCAAATCTGCGATTGTAAAAGGAGTAAGGAGAGCAGAGAAAGACCAGAATATTACGAAATATTTGTTGAATGATGTGAAGTTTGCTACACTGCGAACAATTGTCGGATGGGTCGATTATCCCAAGAAACTAAGAGGAGAGAGATCAGTAGGAAAGAGAGCAACACGCAGAGGACGAAAGAAGGAGAAAGGTAAACATACACCTCCACAAGTTAACATTGTTAAAGAGTGGGAGATTATCAGTAATGATACAATCCGGATCACCTCTGCAATTATAAACAACTATTTGCATCCTTACCAAAATGTCGAATTAGAGGTTGACTTTGGACCCAATCTGGTAGTTACAAGTGTTTCACCCTTTAGTTGGTTGCCTGATGAAAAAAGAATACGAATTGGATATCTCGAAGCAGGCCTTGGAGTTGAGCATCTTGAAACAGAGTTTAGTATTGACCTGAATATTCGAGAGCGTGTAGAAACATACACCATCTCATGTAAGGTCCACTTTGATAATTGCGATAAGGGTGTACGAGATGTTTCAAGGATAAGTAGAACTTCCATAAGCCTAAGCTAAACCCAAATCTCAAGATTTCCCAGTTTCATAACCAAATCACGTAGATGTATAGAATGAGTCCATGTAACCAGTTCTCTATGGGGGTTTTTTTGTTTCAATGCATAATCTGCAAGAATTCTGAGCAAATCTCCTTTGAACCCCGTTACTCCATGAATTTTGTGACCATTTTTACTAAATGCAGATACAATTTCATGTGAAGAAGGAATGCAAAGCATAGTATCTTCAGAGAGGGCTTGATTGAATCCAATTATTGTGGAGTTACTTTTGCTCTTCCATTCTTCACCTAATGTTAGATAATACTTCTTACCCAAGGCAAGATAGACCAAATCAAAACCAGATTCCAACAATTCTGCAAAATCCGAAGGAATGTTCAACCACTCAGCACGCTCTTGAATCTGGAACTTTCTCATTTCCGAAAAGCTGCAATCATATGCTGGAAGCGTATCTTTCTCTTCAACAAGTCCAAATCCAGCAGAAATTATGGAAAATTTCACGTCTGTTTTCTCTATCCGTCGGAATAAATCAACCCCCTTTACAAGTTCTCGATTCTGATTTCCTATGTACAAATCACGAACTCTAGCAGTAAGGTAGTTTGATTTCTCACGCCATGTTATAATGTCATCCGGTGAAGCTAAATCCTTGCATGTAGGAGAGATGGTTGATTGAATCAGTTTCTTCTTGCCACAACTTCCGACCACTAAGATACGCAAAGCAATGCCTCCACTGAGAGGTTATACTCTGCTGCGCTGATTAAGACAACGCAAATCTATGTTGACTTGTAGAGGTTCTGGCTCTTTGCCCAAGAAATTGTTTCAGGATCACAACGCTTGAGTTCTCTCTCTGGAAAGTCACTAAGCAAGTCCCAACCAATATCTAGAGTCTGCTCAAAGGAACGGTCTTCGAACTCACCTTGGTTGATGAATTCATTTTCAAATCTATCTGCAAACTTCAAGTATTTTTGATCTCTCTCTGTCAGTGCCTCAGAACCAACAACAGCTACTAGGTCACGTAGGTCTCGACCTTCTGAATATCCGTAGTAGAGTTGAGCTTGTACTTCTTTGTGATCAAATCTTGTCATTCCCTCACCAATACCTTCCTTCATCAGTCGGCTTAGTGAAGGACCAGGATCAATTGGTGGATAGATACCTCTTCTGTGTACGCCACGCCCAACAATGATTTGCCCTTCAGTAATATATCCAGTAAGGTCAGGGATAGGATGGGTCATATCATCTTGAGGCATCGAAAGGATTGGCATCTGTGTAATTGTACCTTTTCGACCTTTGATACGACCTGCACGTTCATAGATTAGACTCAGATCTGTGTACAGGTATCCAGGATATCCACGACGTCCTGGGACCTCAGATCTTGCAGCACTAATCTCTCTTAGTGCTTCTGCATAATTAGTCATATCTGTTAGAATAACAAGAACGTGCATATCGGATTCATAGGCTAGATACTCTGCAGCAGTAAGTGCAGCTCGAGGAGTAATGATTCGCTCAATTGCTGGATCATTCGCAAGATTCAGGAACATTGCTGTATGTTCAAGAGCACCAGTTTCTTCAAACGAGTCCTTGAAATATTGCGCCTCTGTTGCAGTGATTCCCATAGCTCCAAATACTATAGCAAAATCACTATCTTCTCCTGGTATCTTAGCTTGACGCACAATTTGTGCAGCAATACGATTATGAGGAAGACCAGAACCAGAGAAAATCGGTAGTTTCTGACCACGCACAAGCGTATTTAGCCCATCAATCGAAGAAAGTCCAGTCTGGATTGGTTGGCGAGGATATTGCCTTGCGTATGGATTAATTGGGGAACCATAGATATCCCAGTGATCTTCAGCAGTGAGTGGAGGTCCCTTATCAAGTGGCATTCCTGCTCCATCAAGAACTCTTCCAAGAATTTCTGTAGATACAGGAAGATGCATTGTTTCTCCAGTAAATCTAACTGCGGTAAGGTCAGCATCAAGACCGCTAGTTCCTTCAAATACTTGAATAACTGCTCTACCTCGACCGGTTTCAAGAACGGTCCCTGTTAGCAATTCACCATTTGGTGCACGGACCTTGACTACTTCATTGTAAGATACATCATGTGTATTTTCTACTACAAGAAGCGGACCGCTTACATCCGAAACGGATCGATAGATAATAGAATCAGTAGACATTTGAGAAACCACCTATGGGAAATAGCAATTCTGTACCAATCCGTAATGGATGTCGAGTTTTAAGAGTTACTAAGTACATCTCAAATAACAAAAGGAGCAAAGTGAAAATAGGAAAGTACTGCAAATAGAATAAGAGACCTGATTATCAGAGACTTCCCTTTTATTTCTAGGTCTCCTGCTGCTTTAGTAAAATAAAGAATTGCACCAGTAAGTAGGCAAATGGCACCTACAAGGTCGCCAATCCACACCATTGTATAGATTATGTCAGCATCCGGCATTCCAACCAGATTTGTCCAAGCCATAGTGGCATTTTCGAATGTGACAGGTTCTAGGGTGGCAACCTGTGCTAGAATATTAATTACTATTGGTCCTCCAAAATAGAGGAAGAGACCAGCTACAACCATAAATTTTCCAAATCCATCACCATATGTTGTTGTGTAGACTATAAAACCAATCAGCAGGAAAATCAAGTATCCACGAATTGCTAATGCATAGAGTACAGTGAGTATTTGATCCAAAGTAGGAAGCCAGAAGTCAGGTAGGTCAAGTCCGAAAGGGAATTGAGCCATCGACAATGAAACGGTTTCTGGAAGCATTGAACTCACGATATGTTGTAATCATCGTGTAATATAACGACCACTCAAAGTAATTCAGACTGAAGAATTCTAAAATCCGCTTGCATCAGACCTTTTACATCGGGAGAACGTAATGCTGCTGCTGGATGAAACGTCATGAAGTAGGTCCTGCCTTGAGCCTCAAAGAACTGTCCATGTGATTCAGTTACCTTCCAAGGGCCAACCATTGAAGAAATGGCAACACTACCTAGAAGAATTATTACTCGAGGATTGATCAGTTCAATCTGTTTTTCTACGTATGGTCTACATAGTTCTATCTCTGTTTGGTTGGGACGCCTATTCTTTGGGGGTCTTGATTTGAGAACAGAAGTGATGAATACATCATTTCTAGAGAGACCTATCTCTTCAATCAAAGATGTAAGAAATTGGCCAGACCTACCAACAAAGGGTCTTCCTGTTTCATCCTCTTTTGCTCCAGGAGCCTCTCCGATAAAGAATAATTTGGCATCTGAAGAACCTTCTCCAGGAACAGCATTGATGCGTGTCTCATGTAGAGAACAAAGGCTGCAATTACGGATTATCTCATGAAGATCATCCAATTTCTTATTGCGTGTCATTTCAACATCCTACTGTTCAGGTAAAGGGATAAAGTGCACGTAAATTTAAGCCACTGGTTCGGATAAGAGCCCAGATTCAGAGAGCTCTTGGAATAGGGATTGAAATTCACGTTCCATTTTCTTTTCTACAGCATCAATCTGTTCTTCATACGTGTCCCAAGGTGTAATCTTCATCCGTGCAATATTGTCCAAAACACTCAGATCCAAGATTCGTCTCACTTGAACTCCCATTTTGACAGCTGCAGCCATCTTCTGACTAAATCCGATGATGACTCTGAGCATTCTATAGGTTTTACCAATAGGGCAGTATGTATCTATCTCATGAATGGCACTTTGTGTGAGAAAATCTTCTTTGATCATGCGTGCAGCTTCAAGAGTAGCCCGTTCAGATTCAGGAAGCGCATCAGGTCCTACAAGCTGTACAATCTCACGTAATTCTTGATCTTTCTGTAATATTGCAAGTGCTTCTTTGACTAGTGCTGGCCAGTCATCACCGAGATTTTTTCTATACCATTTATCCAGAGTTGTAAGATACAAAGAATAACTGGTGAGTGTATTGATTGCTGGAAAGAATCGTCTTGCTGCTAAGTCTTTGTCTAATGCCCAAAACACTTTGACAATCCTTAATGTAGCTTGGGTCACTGGTTCTGAAAAGTCACCGCCAGGAGGCGATACTGCCCCACACATTGTGATCGAACCGAGTCTATCATCAGAGCCTAGAGCTTGAACTCTACCTCCACGCTCATAGAATTGAGCAAGACGTGAACCGAGATATGCTGGATAGCCTTCTTCTGATGGGAGTTGACCTAGTCTACCAGAAATTTCACGAAGAGCCTCAGCCCACCGTGAAGTGGAATCTGCCATGAGGGCAACATCGTACCCTTGATCTCGGAAATATTCTGCAAGTGTTGCTGCGACGTATATCGATGCTTCTCGAGCAGCTACTGGCATATTGGATGTATTTGCTATTAGAACAGTACGTTCCATAAGGGGTCTCCCTGATTTTGGATCTTTCAGGTGAGGCCACTCCTCAAGAGCCTCAGTCATCTCATTTCCACGTTCGCCACAACCAACATACACGACAATTTGAGCATCCGCCCACTTCGCAAACTGATGGAGGGTGACTGTCTTCCCTGTACCGAAACCTCCAGGGATTGCACCAGTACCACCTTTTGCTTGAGGCATGAAAGTATCAATAACACGTTGTCCTGTAAGAAGAGGGGTATCCATTGCTACTCGGTCTTTGAATGGCCGACCTATTCTAACAGGGGTACGCTGCATCATAATAACATCATGAATATCGCCATGTTCATCTTTTACTTTGCAAATTGTATCAATTACTGTAAATTCACCTTTAGAAACGATTTCCACGACTTCACCCTGCACACCGACAGGAATCATGATCTTTGAAGTAATGATACCTGTTTCAGGAACTTCACCAATAATATCTCCAGGTATGACTTTAGCTCCAACATCGATTACGGGTGTGAATGTCCATTTCTTCTCTTTATCTAGTCCTTCGACATTGAGACCTCTTGATATGAAATCGCCAGATAGCTCTTGCAATTTAGGAAGTGGTCGTTGAATACCATCATAAATGGCTCCAAGAAGCCCAGGACCTAATTCAACGGAGAGGGAGTCTCCCGTGGATATGACTGGTTCTCCAGGTGCAATACCAGATGTTTCCTCGTAGACCTGAGCAGTAAACTCTTCGTCACCTACTTCGATAACTTCACCAATCAGTTGTTGATGTCCAACTCGTACTACCTCATACATACGAACAGAGGGTAACCCCGAGCATTTTACAACTGGGCCTGCAATGGTTTCGATTCGTCCTGTTGTTTCAGTCATAGTTTGTCGCTCCATCATGTCGATGTTAGATATTGATTTCAATTCCCACGGCACGTCGAATGAGTTCCTTCAATACTGCTTCGTAAGCTCCAGTAGAGCCAGTTCTATCAGAAATCAGTAAGATAACTGGAACAGGAGACGCAGAGAGTTCAACAATTGTGTCTTCTACCTGTTCAGCAAGAGGCTCTGTGATGATAATTAACCCCATGCTCGGGTCTCGAAAGAATTTGTATAGCAATTCTCTTGTTTCATCAGGAGACTTGGAGGTTGCACATTCACTGACTCCGACTAACCGAAATCCTGTGACTGTATCCCTGTCGCCAATGACAGCAATTTTATTGCTAGACATGCAATCATCCAACTAATGTTGACTAGCGCAATGCTTTACAAGTCTGCTAAAAAGCGTTTGGAAATCGACCGCTGCTAGATTTTGCCGTGTCAACTTGTAAACTCTGAGATTATATGTTGCTCCTCAACAATTGTCCAACAATAGAGACATTTGAGCTGAATCGGTTTACGTGATATTACTTGGTACTTGCTTATAATGGGTTCTCGCTCTTTGTTTGACACACATCGCGGATTGGGACATCTCATGATATCTGTAAGAGTTTCAGGTAACTCGACACAGTACTTGTTAATGAGTTTATCATTCTCGATGAGATTGATAGTTGCTTCTGGCGCTACAAGAGCAATTCGAGCTACTTCTTCGTCTTTGAGAAATCGATGTTCAACCTTGACAATATCCTTTTTCTCAATCTTGCCACTTGAAATGTTCATCGCAAGACTTACTACATTACCAGTTTCACCGGTGATTCCCAAGATCTTAAGCACCTCTAGAGCTTTTCCTGCTCTGATATGATCGATTACTGTCCCATCATGAATCTTCACGATTCTAAGTTTGTCATCACCAATTTCACCAGTCATGTCCAATCACTCGCATGTCCGTTCTCATATCATTCCGTTTTATTCCTTGTCGTTCATTAGCATATTCGAAACACAAAGGCGAAAGTTGATATGGACTAAGGATTGAACACTCCCAGAAGACGGTGATATGGTCTTGGTTCTAGAAGGTCTTGGTAAATCCCTAAACTCTGCTCTGAAGAAACTCTTTGGTGCAAGCGTCATTGATGAGGAACTTGTAAAGGAACTTGTCAAAGACATTCAGAGAGCGCTGTTAATGGCCGACGTTGATGTCAGTCTTGTGATGGCAATTACACAGAGAGTACAGGAGCAAGCATTAGACGAGAATCTACCAAGAGGTGTTTCTCGAAGGGAACATATCATTCGTGTAGTATGGGATACTCTTGCATTCTTCCTTGGAGAAAAACCCGTACCACTCACTATCCATCCAGGGAAACCGAATCTTGTGATGATGGTAGGTATTCAGGGGTCGGGAAAAACCACTACAATTGGTAAACTAGCCAGATACTATCAGAAGAGAGGTATCAAGACTGGAGTTATTTGTGCAGATAATTTCAGACCGGGAGCATACAGCCAGTTGAAACAGCTAGCTGAGAGATCGAATGTACCTTTCTGGGGTGATGAGGGAGAGAAGGATGCGGTCAATCTAGCGAAGAAAGGATTCAAAGAACTGAAGAACAAGGGTATAGAATTGATTCTCTTGGACACATCAGGAAGACATAGAGAAGAAACAAGTCTCATCAAAGAGATGCGAGATATCTCAAAGTCAGTCAAGCCCCAAGAAATCATTCTTGTTATTGATGGTACTCTTGGACAGCAAGCCGGAGTTCAAGCAGAAGCATTTCGTAAAGCCACTGAAATTGGTTCAATCATAGTTACAAAACTGGATGGTAGTGCCAAAGGTGGTGGAGCACTATCAGCTGTAGCAGCAACAAAGGCACCAATCAAGTTCATTGGTCTTGGAGAAGGCATGGATGCAATAGAACCATTCAACCCTACAAAATTTGCAGGTCGTCTCTTGGGAATGTCTGATATTCGAGGTCTGGTAGACAAGGTCAGGGAAGCCCAGATTGAAGTTGAAGATGATGCTGTAAAACGTATCATGAAGGGACAATTTTCCCTAAAGGATATGATGGCACAACTCAAGCAATTGAAGAAGATGGGACCTATTGGAAAGGTCATGGAAATGCTTGGTCTTCAGTACAAACTACCTGAGGGAATTGCTGAGGTTCAGGAAGAAAACATGAAGAAATGGGAAGTAATTATGAATTCCATGACGAAGGAAGAGCTCGAAGAGCCTAAACTCATCAAGGCATCACGGATCAAGCGCATTGCACATGGTTCAGGTACATCTCTGAAGGATGTGAGAGACCTGTTGAAACAACATGAACAAATGAAGAAAATGATGAAGCAGATGGGTAAGCAGCGTCGAGGAAGAAAAGGTGGTATTCCAGGTCTTCAGGGATTACCGGGCATGTAATCTGGAATTGATTTCACAATGAGGCATTTCCTAATTCTCTTTGGTGATATTCCCATTAGCAAGGCATCAGTGAAATCAGGTAATAATTCCCCAGAAGTGGTTACTGCTGCAAGATGTGTGAATGTGGGTCTCTTCATTTCAGGAAATTTACGACGAGATGTTGTGATTTCTCTGGCGAAAGGATCATCTGATGATTTGAAAATCATTTCATTTTTGGGTGCTAATCTTAGACGTGTTTCACCTGATGAACGTTCAATCTCTTTCTTTCTCTTGAAAGCCGCATCAATTACTGAAGACCTAATGATAGATTCTCTTAAGACAATGGATAATGGAATTGAAGTGAGAAGGACTAACTTGAAGAAGTTCATAGAATCCGTTGCTCCAGCGAGAGCCTATCTATCAACTCCAGAAATCACTACTGATTTTATTGATGATACAAAATATGATAATTCACTTCTAATCTACCTTAATGATGTTCAATTCGAATTAACTGAAGAAGATGCTACGTGGATACTGGACAATCTACCCCATTTTCCGCATCCAGAGAGATTCATTCTGGATGTAAATATGATAGTTGATTTGAAGAAAGCTTCATAATGGCATTCTTTCCAGAGTATATTTGACTCCTATTGCCGACAAACGTTACTCCAGAATTCGACAAGCAACGGATTATCTACGAAGAAACGGAAGACTTAGCGCAGCGGATAGTAGAATTGGAGAAACTTCTTTCTCTTGCCCCACGCCATAAAGGTGGGGAACGAATGGTTGGAGATTATAGGAAGAAACTAGCTCAGCTCAAAGCACAACTTGAAAAGAAGCGAGAGATGGATAGAGCCAGAAGAAGCGGCGGCGGAACTGAAGAGGGAGTAATTCGAAAAGAAGGTGCTGGACAGGTCTGTCTGATTGGTGTGACAAATTGCGGTAAATCAAGCATCATCAATGCAGTGACAAATGCAAAATTCGACATAGGAGACTATCCATTTACTACGCCGATTCCAACTCCAGCAATGCTTACTTTGGAAGATATTAATATTCAACTGGTAGAATTGCCAGGAGTGTTCAAAGGAAGCAATGAAACAGGAATCGGGCGGCAGGCTTTGTCTGTAGCTAGAAACACCGACTGTATCGCATTGGTCGTTGATTTGACACAAGATATCGACATCCAAATGAAGATAATTCTTGGTGAATTGAATTCTGCAAGAATCAGGTTAAACAAGGAAAAAACTGCTGTCAGAGTAGAAAGAGTCGGTCTGGGTGGGCTCATGCTTTATGGTGCTCAGAACTATCAGGGAGATATTGAAGAAGTAATGGAATATCTGCGAGCACGTCGAGTTTCAAATATCATTGTCAGATTCCAGAAAGCAGCAACCTTCGAACAACTTGTTGATGCAATGGATTCCAGTGTTGCTTATGTTCGTGCAATGGTGATAGCTACCAAAGGAGACGCCACTGGTTCCGAAGCCAGATATCAAGAGCTAGAATCGAAATACAGTGAGCGATTTGACATAATTCCAATATCTGCGGAAAGAAAAGAGAATCTTGATGGTATGAGCTGGACACTCTATGAACATCTAGATATTCTAAGGGTATACACAAAGATACCTGGAAAGAAAAGGGAAAACAAACCTATTGTCCTACCAGCAGGTTCAGTGGTCGAGGACGCCGCTCGTAAAGTCCACAAAGAGCTATTTGTCGAACGATTCAGATCAGCAGTCATCCTTCGAGATAATGACAAAATCAAGCGAAGGGTAGTAGGTCTAAATTATCCACTGCAAGATGGTGATGTTCTTCAACTATCACATAGCTAGAGGATAAGGAGCTTGATGCCCATGGAATTCCCGAATCTTGTTGTGATTCTAGTCGAGCCTGAACAACCGGGCAACGTAGGATTTGTCACAAGAGTTCTTGCTAATTTTGGTGTTCATGAATTGAGAATTGTTGGATGGGACCCACGTGAGGATATGGTAGCGCAAATCTACTCTGTACGTGCTCATGAAATCTTAGATTCTGCAGGGATTTACGATGATTTGCCATCAGCATTGGAAGATATTGAAGCAGCTTGGGCAACCTCAGCGCGAGCAGGCAGAAATCATAGTGTTACACGAGCTTTAGTGCCCCTAGAAGAGCTGCCTGATCCAACATCACTCGAAGGGAAAGTTGCTCTTGTCTTTGGTAGGGAGAGTTCAGGTCTCACAAATGAAGAACTGGGTCTCTGTGAATTAGCATTCACAATATCTACATCAGAAGGATATCCAAGC
>Ga0307423_1000385_pt1 | contig 29782 bp, 27 predicted proteins | sample SalMarWE160310MG_FD_202154 | JGI IMG/M metagenome (GOLD analysis project Ga0307423, IMG submission 202154) | Salt marsh sediment microbial communities from the Plum Island Ecosystem LTER, Massachusetts, United States - WE1603-10 | ecosystem: Environmental > Aquatic > Marine > Intertidal zone >... | reverse complement strand
GGTAGATTTTCAATTAGCTTCTTTCGTCTCTCCCAGGTTCCTCCCCATCGTGTCATCTGACTGAGTAGATCAAGAATCTCCTCACGTTGATTTGTAAGGGTATCTAAATTGGTCATTATATCAGTCACTTGTTTCCGTACGATTATTAGTTCCTTTGTGGCCCTAGTGAGTCTATTCTGAAGTGGTGCCGTCGAAACCATTCCTGAAGGTACTAACTTTGGATTACTAACTATCTTTCTTTCTTCAGGTACTATGACATGTCCATCTTGAGAAACAGCTCTTAGATTTTCTTTTGTTGCTAATCTTGTAGCTGTTTTCAATGTCTTAGTTAGTACGAAGTCTCCAATGGCTCTCTGTAACAATTCCTGTGTTTCAGGATCAACATTTAGATTATCCCAGAGCCATCCCTCTACTCCTGATGAGCTTTTGAGTGTCGGTCGTATGTAAGGTTGTTCTGAATCTTTCAATAGAATAAGTGGAGAGGGTGCATCTGAATTATCTCGTAGTTTTTGAAGGATCTGGAAATCATTTTCTTCTGTGACAATGAAGGCAAATGCTAGATTCTCTGAAAGGACAGACTCGACTGCAGTTGCAATAGAATCATCCACGCTGAAAACCTCTATCAACGGACCTGTGACTGATTCCAACTTGTGCTCCACGATTGCATCTTTCAGTTCACGCACATTTTCAGGGACTCTCTTTGAGGTTTCTGACAATCGCACATTTAGGTCATCAATCTCCTTCTGTAGAGTCGAAACTAGACTACTCTTTCTAAATCGTTCTTCATTGAGTGTAGCTATCTCTCTCTCGAGCTGCCCTTTTCGACGAGCTAGTTCTTTCTCATCAGACTTTTCCATGACTGTCCAGACGTGCGACCACTTGTTTTCAATAGCCTGAAGTTCTGCCCCCTCGACCTGAACCCTTTCTCTTACACTTCTCAGAAGCAAGTCCTTTCCTTCAATTTCAGCTTGAAGTGCTTTGTATCTGCCATGTGTTTCTGCTCGCTTGGTATTCCACTCTGCAAATGCTTCGAGTTCATCTCGAATCTTGGAACGTTCTTCCTCTATCTCTTCAATCTCTTCACGATACTGCTTTTGTTTTTCCATTGTAGATTCTTTTGTGGAACTTATTCGCTCGATATCTTCTTGGAGTTTCTCTTTTTGCTTCTTTTCAGAATTGACGCGTCTCTCTAGTTCACGAAGTTCACTTACTTGTTGTTTAGAGCTTCCTTCTAATCTTGCAAGATTCCTTTCCTCTTCCTCTATCTTTGCATCGATTCTACCTATTTCTACTTGAAGGTTAGAAAGCACAGAATTAAGATCGTCATTCTCAGACTCATTGTCAGCGATACTAGATTGTATCTGGGTTTGCTCTTCGAGAATCGAAACAAGCCCTGATTCTTTCCCTTCGATTTCATCCTTGACATTCTTCACTTTCTCAGTAAGGTCGTCAAACAACGCCCATTTCAAATCGTATTCTAGAGATTTTTCTTGTTCGAGAAGAGATCTTTTTTTCTCCAATCTACTAATATCGTGTTGGAGGAGCTCTAGTTCACGTTCCACAGATTTTGATTCTGTGAGTGCGGCTTCCAATCTGTGTCGGCTTTGAATAACCTCGGTTTCTTGGATGACAATCCTATCTCTTAATCCATCAAGACCTGTTCCTTCCTCAACAAGACGCCTAACCTCATGGGGGTCCATCTCTCGGATTGCGTTGATTCTTTCTTGCGGAATGAAGACTAATGGATTATCTGTATCCAGCCCAAAGGCGTCAACAATGTGTCGCAATTCTGCGGCTTTGACTCTGCGCCCATCCACGTAAGCTCTCGGAATGCCATCTCTATCAATCTTGCGTAGGAATTTCCGATTCTGACCATTTACGTTGACCGTTACTTCTACTTGGGCTGTACTAGATCCGTGACGTATGAAGTCACTCCATTTAGAATAACGATTTTCACGTTGATTTGACCCTAGAGCAAACTTGAGTGCATGAAAGATTGAAGTCTTCCCGGAACCATTGGGACCAGCAAGCACTGTGAGCCCTTTATCAAACTGGACTACTCCTGAGTAGAATGAGAGGAAGTTATCCAACTTTGCAGACACAATGTGTGCTCTTACTTTACTCAATATCGTTCCCCTTGTTAACGACCCATTATTCTCTGAAGCCTATCACTACTCTTTTTAGCTCTAAGCAATCTTGTAAGTCTGTCCTCTGGACTACCACTCAATAGGTATGGGTGCCTTGCTAGAAACTCCCTGTCATCCTTTGATAGAGGCATACCATCGTTCAATACTTCTATTACTCTTTGAGTTCCTGCGTAATCTTCTCCAACAGCCATCAAGTATAGTTGGTCTAGAAAATCATCAGGATATTCGCTACTTAGTGCATCCATTGGCGGTTGCATAGTACCTCCGGTCCTTCTAACAATGGAATCAAGAAATCGCGGATTACTTAGCGGCACTACACCACTTTTCTCAATAATCTTCTCGATCTGCTCTCGAGGTATTTGGCCAGCATCAGAATTTTCTGACATGAATAGAGATACTGCTAATCGCTTCATGCTAGCAAAGCTCCACCCATCAGTAAGTTCCGCAACAACTGTCGGATCGATATCTTCTCGCCCCTTCAGAATCTGTTCGAGGATGCGAACCCTATCTTCAAGCGAAGTACCTTCGATAACATAGGTCCTGTCAAACGCTGAGAGTAACTCTACATCAATATCACTTGGTCGAGTTGTTGTACCTACTATCAAGACCTCTTCCCCATCCCAACTAGTTCTAGTGACCTCATCGAGAAGGATAGCTGCTTGGTCACTATTACTTGGAGCGATTGCATCCACCCGCTCTACCAACATTACTGCTGGAGAGTTTCTTCGTGCGAACTCAAACCCAACTCTCAGTAACTCAGAACCTCTTTTAGCCTCATTGAGAATTTCCTCCATTTTGAACCGTACCATCTTTAGTGGTACCTCTCGGCATAGATGATGAGAAAATGCTTCAAAGTCTGTACCTGGTGGTCCGATAAGGAGCACTCTGGCACCAAATTCCAAACCTGCTTCAGACATATTCCGTTTCATGCTATCGAATCGATTCATCAATGTATGATGTTCCATCGCTTTTGTGATAACAGAATACTGACTTATTCTCTCTACAGGCTGATTTTCTGGTTCTGTGAGCGTGACTGCTTCTGTATACGTGCGTTCTTCGACCAACTTGTATCCCCACTGCTTAGCCTTTCGGCTTGTTTCGTGGAACCATATTACATCTTCGGAAAAGGTATTACTGGCGCGCGGTTCAAGGAATTATCTAGTAATGAAGCGCTATGAACCCTTTGTTTCCTCAATAACTGATTCGTGATATTGTTCTGGAGTCTTTCTCTTTCTACGCCAGTATGTCCATATAATGACACAGGGCCAAACAATCAGCATCCAGATGATAATGTCTCCAATCGTGCAAAGCATAAGATTTGTCCCAGACGGGTCCAGCCAAAGTTGACCAAGACGTATCAGACGGATTAATGGGTATACTAGAATAACACCAAAAAACCTCTTGAGTAGAACTCCATCCACCTTGCAAGCATAATCTGAACCTATGGCTGCTCCTACAACTAATCCAATGCCAAGTGCAGTACCATAAAATAGGAATGATGAAATATCTGCGGTTTGTGGGATGATTGCAAAATTCATGAGGGTTCCTGCAGTAGAAGTAAAGAGCATTACAAACACTGATGTAGCTGCAGCTACAAGCATTGGAGTTCCCAGAATTAAACACATTATTGGCACGAAGAGTGCTCCACCTCCCAAGCCTAACATGCTAGATGCAATACCTGTGACAAAAAAACCGATGCTTGCTAAAAACAATCTGAGGTGACTATTACTACTGATATTATATTCAGAAATCTCACACGGATTATCAGTTATTTCTGATCTCCGTTTTGTGAGCAACATCATCACTGCTACAGGGAATAGGCTTACCCCAAAGATTACACGTAATAAATAGTCATCAACAATCATCGATTTTAGAATTACTCCAATAAACAATCCTGGTACTGCTAGGCCTGCAATTAGAAAGCCCACTTTGACCATTGTGGGTTTCTTTTCGTTTCTGAAATATCTTATCGAACTCGGGACTGCTACAAAAATTGCTGAAAAAAGAGAAATTACAGTTGAAAACTGCGCAGTTAGACCGAATATGATGATGAGAACCGGTGTTTTGAAGACACCTCCTGCTATACCCACCATGGATGATCCAAGTCCAATGAGAAATGAGATTGAAAGAACAAGAGTGAACTCAAAAACGATTTCTTGCATACAACGTTCTCCCCACACCGAACAAATTCATAAAATCTTGCTGAATCGTAATCAGACGTTGTCAAATCTACCTTCCATTTAAGTCAAGAGGTTAAACCAATAATATTGATTCGCGCCTCATATGCGATGTTCATAAGCATTATTATATCACAACAATGTAGGTAGTGTTACTTTGAATATTCCATCGGATAGGCTGAGAGAATTAGTTAACAGTGTAGTGACCACAGTTGAGAGTAGAGGTCTCTATGTTCACTCTACTGACCTGGAAATCAAGTATACTCCTAGCAGCAAGAGTGCTAATACCCAAACAGCTAGGCTCCCTCTCATAGTTGGGTCCTGCGTACTAAATGCACTAGTTCCTCGTTCTGCGATGCTGTTAGTGGGCGGTCATGGTGGAGGTAAGACCACACTGGCAAAGATTCTGGGTCGGATGATGACCGGCAAGAGCCTTGAAGAAATCGAGGATGGTATTCTTCGAGGACACCCTCAACTCACTGAAGAGAAAATGGTTGCAACACTTAAACCAGGACCTCTTATGAAAGATGGAGTTGAAGTTGTAGTCTGGCGTTCATTTGTAACTGGCTTTTGGAAAATCATAGATGAAGTAAATCGACTTACTCCACATTCTCAGAATATCCTGCTCTCTCTTCTCGCAGAGGGTGAGGTCAAATATTACGATGAAGTAAAGAGATGTGATGAGTTCTGTCTTTATGCTACACTCAATCCAGCTGATCCAGGTACTTTTGAAATGGGGCCTCCCTTCCTTGACAGATTTGGAATTGCTGTACCAATTACTATGCCTACTGTGAGTGACCTTGAGCTGATTCTCACATCCAGAGACGATCGATTGTTTGGTTATGATGAGTTGTGGCAAGTCCCAGCTCTGCTGACTGAAGAGAATCTCTTGACCATCTGGAATTTGGCTGACAAGATCCCCGTGTCCTCTGAAGCCTCTGAATACCTGAGATCTATTGTTCGAGAGTTTGGAGCATGCATTCGCGGTGACAAGAGTCAATCTTCTGGGCTTACAGTAGAGACAGGTCTCTGTGATGGTTGCCATTTCAATACAGCAAAGAGTGTTTGTAACAAAGTGATAATTCCTCTAAGTGTCAGAGCTGCGAAGGATTTGAACAGGTATGCAAAGGCAGCTGCCTGGTTAGTAGGAGCTCAGGAAGTGAGTATAGAAATTGTGAAATCCCTCGCACCCCTTGTATTTTGGCATCGAACCCGTTTCGTCAGAGATGAATTGGAGCGAGCTCCATACTACGGTGACATCTATGCTTTCACACAGTACCTTGTTGAACTGGCTACAGCTAGATTCGTCCAGAGAGGTGCCGCGATAGAAATCATTGAGAATATGAAGCAGGGGAAGCAATCGAAGGAATCCCTTGATAAACTCAAAGAAATGGCTAAGAGCGATCTTCTTGTCCGACTTGATTATGCTCAATTTGCAAAGGAGTTAAAGAAATCAAAATATGCAAAGACAGTACAAAGTATTGAGAGAGGGATTAAGGTTAAGGATGTAGACAAACTTACAGAACTACATGAAGAATTGCTTCGTGATACAGACTTTCCTAACAGAAGTATGCTTCTGAAACAGACAATCGATGCGCTGCATAAACTTACACTTACTCAATTTGAGTTGACATTTGAACAATGGCAAGACATCTGGACTACAATCGGTGTCCGATATCCTAAACTTACACCTGTGCTGAAAGAAACACTTACGCCTCCCAAACGGAAAGTTCTCAGGGTAGATGGGCTCACCTTGGTAGTCTACGTGACTGGTGACTCTCCTGAATCCTCAGTATTTCTTGAGATCTCTGGAGGATCTGAGGCATTGAAACTGAAGAACGAATTGGAGGAGCAATTGAACTCATAGGAGCTTGTCCAAATGGAATCTTCTCTCAATGAACACACGGGCAATGATATCCTCAGAGTAGTTGCTAGGCAAGCATGGTCTCACGCAATACAAGATTTCTATCATCCTCCACTTCCTCAACCGGAGATTGAATACAACCACGAGGTTTCCAGTTTCTTCTATATTGATTCTGATAGTTGGACGGTTCACCTGAACACAGCTGGAGTTCCTGTGCACATGCTAGCATCCGATGCTGAACAATATCTAATATCCGTGTGTCATCACGAGATTCAGCATTACCTCCTCTGTCCATTTGATGGTGTTATGAATGGGCGAATGTTTACAGCAGCTCGAACACATGTGAACGATGCCACAGCCATGTTTGTCTGCAATTTGTACGCTGATCTTGTTGTAGATTCCAATTTACTTGGAAGATTTCCGACCCTTACTCATGAAAGGATCAATTCTTCCATCCATGATTCTGCGGTTCGAATCCATGATCATAGTAATCTATGGAAACTAATTGTAACTTGCTACAGAGTCATGTGGGGATTTCCAATTCCTCCCACAGTACAAATTAGTCAAGATATCTTCGATGCTGCAACCTCGATAATAGATATTGCACGAAGCTCCATTGATCATGAACATCGATGGCCCAAGGCATGCGAGAAGATTGCAAAGATAATTGATGAGTGGAACCCTGAAGACGAGGAGGGATTACCTGGCACTTCTTCTGGAGGAGGTAAGAGTGTCACGCAAGAGACTATCGATGGGTCTGAGGAAATGATAGATGTACCGCTTGATGTAGATGCGATAATGGGGAATCCTGTTGAAGCAAGAAATGGAGACCGCGCACAAAAGTGCAAGGACCAACCTGAACGACTGGATTCAGAAGAAGAGATGGAACGACTTGCTTTAGATGTAGAACAACTTGGAGGTGACATCGAAGATCTTCAGGGAGTATACCTTACTGCTGGAGTTGGGTCAGAGCGAGCTGCATGGACACGTTTCTGGTACAGAGCAAAAGCTCGAGGAGAAATAAGATTTGAAGTGGATACAGAACGTCTGAGCGGGTCAGTACCACTTACACCCGAAGTCTGGAGACTTGATGATCCAATTGAAGAACTTGATATCGTACTTTCTCTTCAAACATTCCCCGTTCTGATTCCTAATCGGACAACCCGAAAATGGCAACAATTTGAAACCTCAGGAGCAATGATTTCGAAGTCACCTCCTGACATGTTGATTGTCATTGATTCATCGGGTTCTATGACTTGGTCAATGCGAAAACATGCAATTTCTGGAAATTACCACACTGCTCTCGTTGCTGCATTTGCAGCTATGGACTTTGCCTTTCGGCGGGGCTGTAGAGTGTCTGCAATTAATTTTAGTGATGGTGCTCAGATATGTGGCTGGTCAAAAGAACGAGCACCTGTAGAGCGAGTACTTCTCTCATACCAAGGTGGAGGTACAGTAGCCCCTGTGAAGAAGATTATAGAAGCATGCGATAAAGCTGAATCCGACGTGATTACTCTGCTCATTACTGATGCCGAAGTTGCCAATTGGAAACAGATGGTAAACGCTGTAGAAAAACTATCAAAACGAGGACATAAGCTCTTCATGTTTCACATCAGCGCTGGTAAAAGTTCGCGCACCACTAAGATTCATGAAGTTCTCTCTAAAGCTGGAGCCACAGTGTACCCAATCAACTCAGTAAAGGACTTGCCTGGCCTTGTTGTGCGCGAAGTTCATTCTGTGTACAGAAAATGAGTAATCAATGCTGAACCCAAACTTTTATCTCGGACCCGAAGTGGCACACGGTTTGAGTCCCGCTTCACAAATAGGGTTTCTTAGAGGTCTTAATCATGTACGAGATTGTCGACAAGAAAATACTCAATGAAGTTACGAAGATGCTGGTTGTACAAGCACCTGAAGTTGCGCGTGTTTGCAAACCCGGGCAATTCATTATGATTCGTATTAATGAAACTGGTGAACGTTTCCCACTAACCGTTGCTGATTTTAATCGTGAGAAGGGAACCGTAACCCTTACCTTTCAGGAAGTTGGGAAATCCACAAAACTTCTTGGAAGTATGAATGTTGGTGACAAGATTCAGGACTTTATAGGTCCTCTTGGAAGACCATCTCCTACTGACAAAGTCTATGGTACTGTAGTCGCAGTAGGTGGCGGATGTGGAAGTGCTATTGTCTATCCTGTTGCAAGAGCATTCAAAGAGGCTGGAAACAAACTTATTGTCATCAATGGTGCGAGAACAATGGACCTTCTCATCTATAGAAAAGAACTCGAGAAGATCAGCGATGAGTTCTATGAAACCACTGATGATGGAACATGTGGGACTCATGGATTTGTCACAACAGTACTCGGTGATTTGATCAAGCAAGGCAGAAAGATTGACCTCGTTTTTGCTGTCGGTCCCGTACCAATGATGAAGTTCGTTGCTAAGACCACTGAAGAAGCAAAGATACACACTATGGTCAGTTTGAATAGTATAATGGTAGACGGAACGGGTATGTGCGGAGCATGTCGTGTCACAGTGGATGGACAGATGAAATTCACCTGTGTCGATGGTCCTGAGTTTGATGGTCACAAAGTAGACTTCAACGAACTCATGGAGCGATTGAATGCTTATGTTGACCAGGAGGCAATTGCGAATGAAGAATGGGCTAAGACTCATGGAGGCGCAAAATAATGGCTGATGGCGAAGCAAAACCAAAGAAAGAGCGGAAACCTCCAACAAAGAAAATTGCAATGCCTGAACAAGATGCCAAGAAACGTAGTCACAATTTCGATGAAGTCGCACTAGGGTACACTGCTGAGCAAGCCATAGAGGAAGCTAAGAAGTGTATGCAATGTCGAAATCCTAAGTGCATCAGTGGATGTCCTGTTGAAGTTCCAATCAAGGAGTTTGTTGGCTTAGTTGTCGAAGGCAAATTCATGGAGGCTGCAGCTAAGATTAAAGAAACAAACAGTCTTCCTGCAATTTGTGGACGTGTCTGTCCTCAAGAAACTCAATGTGAAGCATCCTGTATCTATGGCATTCGCAATGAACCAATTGCAATAGGTAGATTGGAGCGATTTGTTTCGGATTATGCTCGTCTTCACGGTGAACCTCTACCTGAACTACCAGGCAAGATTGGGAAGAAGATAGCTGTAGTTGGTGCTGGACCTGCTGGCTTGACTTGTGCTGGCGACCTCATCAATATGGGCTACGACGTTACGATTTTCGAGGCTTTCCACAAGCCGGGTGGTGTTCTCATCTACGGTATTCCTGAATTCCGGTTACCAAAAGATGTCGTAATGGCTGAGGTTCAATTTCTTGAGAAACTTGGTGTTGAAGTCAAGTTAAATCATGTTATTGGAAAGATTAGAACTATTGCAGAACTTATGGAAGAAGACGGATATGCTTCAGTTTTCATAGGTAGTGGTGCAGGAGCTCCAAACTTCATGCGAATTGAGGGAATGAACCTGATTAACGTCTTCTCAGCAAACGAGTTTCTGACTCGAGTGAACCTGATGAAGGCATACGAATTTCCAAAATATGATACACCAGTAAAGATTGGTAAACGAGTCGCAGTAATAGGTGGCGGTAATGTAGCTATGGATGCTGCACGAACATCACTACGACTTGGTGCTAATGAGGTCAAGATTGTATACCGCAGAGCCCGTGAGCAACTACCTGCGCGTATTGAAGAAGTTCATCATGCAGAGGAAGAGGGTGTGAACTTCAATTTCCTAGTGAATCCGATCGAGGTTCTTGGCGATGAGAAAGGCAGAGTCATTGGAATGAAATGCATCCGCATGGAACTCGGTGAACCTGATGATTCTGGTCGTCAACGACCTTTACCAATCGCAGGTTCTGAGTTTGTTCTAGATGTGGATATGGTAATTGTTGCAATTGGCAACTCACCAAACCCGATTATTCCCGAATCTACACCTGGCCTCAAAGTCTCTAAATGGGGTACCATTGAGATTGATGAAGAAACTGGAATGACTGATGTACCTGGAGTGTTTGCCGGTGGCGATATTGTCACAGGTGCTGCGACTGTGATATCTGCAATGGGTGCAGGTAAACGTGCAGCAAGAGGTATCCACAACTTCCTCAACAGGGAATAGAATCATTGGGGGTCTTGATGATCCCCACTATCACTTCTCTACATTAATTATGCAGAATACACTGGATTCATCAATTTCTATAATCTGTGCATCGACATCCAGTTGTCTCACTAAATAGTCGAAATCATCTGAAGTGTAGGTCGTCGCCTTGAATCCATCCTTACAAACGATGATGCCATCCTTTGTCTTTTCAAAATCAATCTCTCCTATAAGATCAGCATCTGCTTGCATCTGGAACCAGTCCAATCGATGTTTCCAGAATTTAGGAGAATAACTTGAAAATATGCAGACTCCTCCAGTTTTCGTTACTCGAATGCTTTCCTGTATCAGCTCTTTAGGGTCTACCTTGAAAGCCGAAATTCCATTTTGAATGCAAACCACTTTATCAATTGAATTCTCTAGAAACGGTAGCATCTCTGCACTTGCTTGTAGCAAGTGGCATCTTGGATTGTTCTTTGTATACTCGAAAGCAAGTTCAAGACTTTCACGAGAGGTATCGATTCCTATCACCTCTGAAGAATGGGGACTAAGTATTTTCAATACTCGACCGTATCCACAACCCAACTCAAGAACAGAATCGGAATCATCAATGAATTCAACAACATAATTTGTTTCCGAAATCAAGTACTGTTGCACTCTTTTAGGAGCTATCTCATAGCACTGTTTCAAAAGATTTGATGATAGATTCTTAGAGTAGTATTCGCTCATCTTCAACCTCTCATTGGGTATCATAAGCACATAGCTATTATTCCTCAAATCACCTTCATTTGCACATTTGTCCATTGAATCAATCGACAAGAAGAATAAATGGGTTTTGTTCCACTTTATGCAGTGAAGACATGCATTGATATAGCAGCCAAGTCTAAGACATATTATTTCCTGAAAGAGTGTGATGTGTAATGCAAAAAGATCCAATCACTACCGATGAGATGCGTTCACTTGAACTCAATGCTAAGTATCTTGGAATCTCACACAGCTATCTCATGCAGATAGCAGGCAGAGAAGTTGCTCGTGTAATTACTGAGAATGAGGAAGTTGTAGACAAATCAGTTGTAATCTTGTCAGGTCTCGGTGGAAATGGTGGTGATGGTATCGTAGCTGCAAGGTATCTTGATGAAGATGGTGCTAAAGTAGAGGTTTTTCTCCTCGGCCATGAGAAGACAATCTCAAATGAAGATACACGAGTGAACTGGAATATTCTGAAGAATCTTCAACGTATTGTAATATCTGCACTCACGACTGAATCGGCTGTAAAATCCTGTAAAGCCATAGAGTCTGCTGACATCATAGTCGACGGACTAATGGGATTTGGGCTCCATTCCAATCTTAGAGAACCTTTGTTGACCGCGGTGAAGATGATCAACAAATCAAAAGCTATCAAATACTCAATTGATATTCCTACTGGCATCGATTCTGATACTGGCGAGGTTCATGGAGATGCGGTAATAGCTGACCACACAATCTCTCTACATGCCACTAAAGTTGGATTGACAAAGGCTCAGAAATATACAAGGAAAAATCATATTGTCACAATTGGAATTCCTAAAGAAGCAGCTTACATATGCGGGCCTGGAGACCTCTCTCCTTTCAACCGACCTCGCAGTTCTTCCGCTAAGAAAGGAGATTCAGGTCGAATTCTTGTAATTGGTGGAAGTGATGTTTATTCAGGAGCTCCAGCACTTTCTGGGATGGCTGCGTTACGAACAGGTTCTGATCTGGTTAGCATTCTTGCTCCTGAACCTGTTGTATCTGCAATCCGTGAGTACAGCCCAAATCTTATGGTGACAAGTCTGCACACAAAAATCTTGCAACCAGAATCTGTCGACACTGCGTATGAGCAGATACTCAAGAATGACGTTGTCGTATTTGGTCCTGGGTTGGGCACTCATTCTGAAACACTAACTGCTGTGAAATCTCTTGTACCAAAGATTATTGATGCAGGCATACCGTTAGTACTTGATGCAGATGGGCTCAAGGCTATCGCATCTTCTCGCATTAAGCTGAATCCTGATAGTGTTGTTCTCACACCACATTGGGGCGAGCTGAAGATACTTCTTTCTGTAGATATGGGCGATCCAAAGCACCTAGAGAATCGAATCAACAAAGCCATCGAAGCTGCAGGTCAATACAACTGTGTAGTTCTATTGAAGGGTCCTGTTGATGTAATCGTTCATCCAAATGGTAGCTACAAGTTGAATCGAACTGGAGTTCCTGCAATGACCGTAGGAGGCACTGGAGATGTCCTAACAGGAATTATTGCATCACTTCTCACTCATAGAGGAACTGCATTCCAAGCTGCTTCAGCTGGCGCATTTGTTTCTGGGCTTGCCGGAGAATTGGCTGCACGGGAGCTTGGGGATCATCTAGTTGCTACTGACTGTATAGAGAAGATACCTGATGTATTCAACAAATTCTAGGACAACTTATCCTACGACTACTCGATTATCGGCATTTGTTCCAAAAGTTTCCGAGCTAAGGTCTTGTTCTCTGGAGTAACTGGAACCCAAACTATTCCAACATTAGGTTGTCCGTAGAGAATGACCGATCCTTCTGGTGCCAAAAGAACGGCAGGAAATCCTAGGAGGTCCTCTTCACCATCAACAATAACTAGTGTCGAACTCATCTGATGAATCGCAGTATCGATTACTGACCAAGCTTCAGGATAGATGACCGCTGCAGGATTGTAAATGAGATACTCCTGTGGAGCATTGAAATCTTTCTGGTAAGTTCCCCTTTTTGTGGTACCATCAACTATCATCACTTGAGGAGTATATCCTTCTTCCAGAATTGTTGCAGTAGTAACATCTCCAACGGTTATCACTAGACTGATTGATTCATTCTCAATTCGTTCCGCGACACGTTTCTCCGGAGGACCATCCTTTACATCAAAGACCTCTCCTTTTGGTGACTTCAATCCAGAACGCCCTTCAAATCGGAGAAGTCGAGGTGGTTCTGTCGTTCCTCTCAATTTGCAACCGAGTCTATCAATCTGACCATTCCGGATTCTTGCAGATGCTATTTTCTCTCCATCATTTGCTCGTACTGGTTTTAAGAATTCGATGATATCTTCCACGCCGAGTTTCTGTTTCCTAATATCTAATGCCCCTGACTGAATCTCAGTGCAGCAAGGGCCCTCGTACATCAAAAATGTCGCATCTCCAGCAATAGGGAGTAGCTCTTCATTCTTTGTAATCGACTTGACTTCAACGATGTCTTCTAACTTGCATTTAATGAGATATTCTTTAAGTCTGTCAACTCGTAATTCAAGTGGTTGGATAAGATTCTGGAGTTCCAATCCTTTACCAACAAGTTCTCCATCTGTCACTGCTGCTACTGGATTAGGCATCTCCACCAATCTATCAATCATCACCTGATGTCCAAGATGTAGACGGTCGAAGAGATTTAGAGCCCACGTTTCCATTTGACTCACTACTTTTGTATCGTTAACTAGAACACTTAATATCCTTGGTTTCATCTTCAGTTTCAACTACAAGGGATGTATTCACTGGTGAAGATGCTTGCAGTAGCAGATGTACATTGTCCGAGATATCTCAACGAGTTCAAGGACTCTTTGGCAACACTTAGTGAACCTGATATCTTCTTGTTTGCTGGTGATATGATTAATCGCGGAAATGCTTCTGAGTATGCATCTGTGCTTAATGTAATTGAAGACACTCTTGGTACAGGATTTCCGATTGTTGCATGTTTTGGAAATGAAGAATATAATGAGGTACGAAAGGATATCCTCTCCGTAGTTGGTGACCGGGTGCTCTTTCTGGACGAAAAATCAACAATATTAAATCATGGTTCTCTACAAATTGGAATTGTCGGCACACAAGGGTCTCTTGACAAGGCTACCAGTTGGCAACGAACGAATGTTCCCAGTGTCAAGGGTGTTTTTGAAAGACGTGCAAAACGTGCTGCGTCGCTTTTGAAGAAATTTGAGAAGAAAGTTGACAAACGCATTCTTCTAATGCATTATAGTCCTTGTTTGGAAACATGTGCAGGTGAAGACGAGAGATCTTTCTCATGGCTTGGCAGTAGGAAATTCTATCGAGTTATTCGTGACCAGTCTCCTGACCTCGTCATCCACGGACATGTTCATAATTCAAAAATGCATAAAGCCATGATTGGAACGACGTTGGTTCATAACGTGGCATTACCCGCAGTAGGTTCCATCACTAAACTGAATCTCTGGGATTGAAATACATGAGAATTGCTGCAGTTGGAGATATCCATTGCCCAAGATTTCTCTCCGAATTTGAACGGTCTCTCCGAGAGATAGAAAAACCCGATGTTTTTCTCCTAGCAGGTGATATTGTAAATCGTGGGAAAGTAGACGAATACCCATTTGTCGTCAATAGTATTGACTCAATTCATGGGCGAGTTCCGATTATCGCTTGTTTTGGTAATGAGGATTACAATGTGTTATACCCTGAACATCAGCTTGTCGAACTAGTAGGTGATCGAGTAACATTCCTTGATAACTCAACAGCAACTCTTTCAATCAGAAGTTCAATCCTTGGTGTAGTTGGAGTATCTATTGTTAATGAGACTGCAAAAGAATTAGAAACAATCGAAACTATCTTTGAAGAACGTGCTAGAATTATAACTGAGCTTCTAAGGAAACTTACAAATGTTGCAAATTATACTGTTATTTTAACTCATTATAGCCCACTTGTAGAAACAGAAAATGTGTTCTCGTGGTGGTTTGATAAAGCTATGAAAGATGCTATGCCCTCTTTAATTATTCATGGTCACATGCATGATTCAACAATAAACAGAGTGGTGGTAGAGTCCACACCTGTTTACAATGTGGCTCTACCAGCTGTGGGTTCAATCACTGAAATTGTTCTCCAAGATTGATTTCCTACTCATGTCCAGTAACTTTCATCACCGGTTCAAATTTGTATCCGTAGACGATGATGCCTCCAGAACCAAATTCCTTGATCTTTCGGAAGCATGCACGAACTCTCATTCCAATTTTAACGTCTTCTGGATCAACATTGACAATCTGTGCAGTGAGCCTAGTACCTTCGTCTAGCTCGACCTGAGCTATCACGTAGGGTATCTGACGTTTGAAATCTTCCGGAGCTTGGCGGACAATTGAGAATGTGTAAATCTTTCCTAACCCCTTGAATGTATAAAGCTCAAGTTTTCCTTTCCTTCTGCACGTTGGACAAACAGGTCGTGGTGGGAAGTAGTATGTGTTACACGTTTCACACATATTACCCTCAATCCTGTACATTGCTCTGATTCTTCTCCAGACTTGTGCTACACCTTGTTCTGCCATTTGATATCATCTCCCAAGAATGTGAACTATGCTAGTGGCACCTGTACCACCAATGTTCACTGCAAGTCCTTTCTCTGCTCCATCTACTTGACGCTTGTCTGCTTCGCCACGAAGCTGTAAGCACAATTCGACTATTTGTGCTACTCCAGTTGCTCCTACTGGATGTCCTCGTGCTTTAAGCCCTCCAGAGGTATTGACTGGGAATTTACCCCCAATTTCAGTAATACCCTCTTCTAGGGCTTTACCACCCTCACCTTTCTTTGCGATGCCAACGTCTTCAGTAATGATTATCTCTCCAATTGAAAAACTGTCATGCAATTCTAGAACATCTATATCCTTGAGTTCAAGACCTGCTTCATGAAGTGCTGCCTTTGTTGAGGATACAACAGCATCTAGAGTAGTGATTGATTTTCTATCGTGTAATGCAAGAGTATCACTACGTTGCTCTGATGATTCAATGTAGATTGGCGTATCTGTGTATTTCTTAACAAGATCTGCTCTGCATATTACAAGACCTGCAGCTCCATCAGTTATTGGTGCAGAATGCAAGATTCGTAGTGGATCTGCTAGTAATCCTGATTTCATCACGACTTCAATTGGAACAGCACGCTGGAATTGAGCAATTTCATTGTGTACCGCATTTGCATGATTCTTCACGGTAGGTAATGCGAGTTGTTCTTCTGTAGTACCATATTCCATCATGTGTCTTCGTGCCATGAAAGCATAGAGCGCAGGGAATGTAGCGCCAAACATGCCCTCCCATTCCCAATCGCTTGCGACCGAGATTGTGTTCATTGCTTCTGTCTGATTGACATCACTCATTTTCTCGCTACCGAGAACAAGCATAACATCATGTTCACCAGATTTGATTGCCATATACGCTTGTCTTACAGCAGCACCACCACTGGCACAGGCTGCTTCAACGCTGTATGCTGGAATATCACCAAGACCACCCATATCCACTGCGAGAGCGCCAAGATGTTCTTGACCTGTGAATCTGCCAGCACTCATATTTCCGATGACCATTCCATCAATATCTGCACCGGGGACTCCTGCGTCAAAGATTGCGTACATTCCAGCTTCAAGAGTGATATCTCTGAGGTTCTTATCCCAAAGCTCTCCAAATTTTGATATTCCAACTCCGGCTATTGCTACGTTATTACTCATTTTTTCAACCTCCTATCCAAGAGCCTTGATTTTACGTCTGAACTTAGCATATGTCGCATAGTCCACGTACGTTTTTCGTTCAACATAATCGTCAACTGTTGGAACTTCACCGCGACGGTCTTCAATCGCATCTTCAACGGTTATTGAGAAAGCATCACTTCCTGCACCAGAACCATAAGCTACAACGAAGATTTTTGAACCAGGTTTAGCAAGGTCTAAGACTCGTGCTAGAGCCATCATAGCTGATCCAGAGTAGGTGTTTCCAATCTGGCGGACAACTAGACTGTCTTCAAGCTTTTCCTTAGGCACACCAAGCTGTGCACCCATTGCGACTGGGAACTTGCCATTAGGTGAATGGAAGACAAAGTAATCATAATCATCAATTGTTGTCTTCGTCTTTTTGAGCAATGATTTTGCTCCTGCTTCAACATGTCTAAAGTACGCTGGCTCTCCAGTGAATCTAGCACCATGACTTGGATAATCTTCACCCTCTCGTCGCCAGAAGTCTGGTGTATCTGTGGTGAATGAAACTGTTTCTTCTATTGTAGCAAGTGGGTTCTTGGACCCAATTAGATAAGCTGCACCACCTGCTGCTGCTGAATATTCCAAAGCATCACCAGGTCTACCTTGTGCAGTGTCTGAACCAATTGCCAGACCAATTTTAATCATCTTAGATTTTACAAGTCCCATGCACATTTGGATTCCAGCTGTACCTGCTTTGCATGCGAATTCAAGATCTGCACATGTCATATCATGTGTGCATCCAATAGCTTCAGCAACCATTGTTCCCGTAGGCTTTACTGCGTAAGGATGTGATTCTGAACCTACATATACTGCTTCGATATCTCTGGGATCGATCTGTGCTCGTTTAACGGCGTTACGTGCAGCCTCGACAGAAATAGTGGCTACATCTTCATCGGGTCCCGGTACTGATTTTTCAAATACACCAAGTCCCTTACCGATAGACCCACTAAAATCACCCCAGACTTCCGCAATGTCTGTGGTCTTAATCCTATAACGTGGGACGTATACTCCATATCCTACAATACCAACCATATGCAATTCTCTCCTTATACAACAAATCGGTGAACGTCGAATTGCGTTACGTCATTATTTTACGGGTCTTCTTCCAAGGTTCTTATGAACATTGCGCTGACACCGCCAATTTTGTAACGACTATTACCGATTGTTTCCCATTTCTTTAGTATTATGCCGACGAAAGAAAGAGATTGTTCCAGCTATTTATGGCTAACGACACCACAATGATAATCGTTGACTATAGCATAGCGCTTTGTCGATGTATGTCATGTGAATTAACCTCATAAGGTTCGCCGCAAATACTCTATCAGTGGTTCTAATGTCAGACGTACTCAAGGAGAAACACATTCAAAGAGTAATTGTGGAAGAGTCGAAAACAGTTGCGAAACTACTTCTTGACCTGAAGATTTCCACAGACCATGTTGTACTTGTTGAAGGCAAACGCGTGCCTTTAGATTTTCGAATCGATGGAAATGAGACTGTAGTTATCCTTCCACTCATTACTGGTGGTTAGTCCTCGGTTTTTGTAATTTCATTTCGTCTAAGAATTTTTGAATAGCAGGTTGCAATTCTTTCTTACTGAGCTCTCTCATTTCCTTCACGTGTTCTCGTAAAGATTGGGCAAGCATTTTTGAGGTTCCAGAGCTAAATTGCGTTGCCCGTTTTGGAGTCATTGCAACTTCTTCTGGTACTCCTAATTTCATTGCCAAATCTCTAAATACCAATTTTCTCGACGGGGTTTTATTTGGATTGATATTCAATGCGGCAGGTATTGTTAGTGCTGTCTTTACAAATTCTTGATCTAGGAAAGGAAAGAATGGAGTGACTCCATGATATTTGATGACACGAGTGTCTCGTTGGATATTTGCCTCATCAGTAATTGAAACATCTGCCCAGAGAGCTTCCTCAACTTTTTCTGTACCCTCAGAACTTAGTAGTCTCTCATACCTTGCATATCCCGCGAATAATTCATCTGGACCTTGTCCTGAAACAAGTAGGGGATAACCTCGTCTTTGTGCTTCTTGTGCGGCGATAAAGAATGGAATTGAAATCTCGACGTCCATACGTTTTCGCGTCTTAATCGTATGAACGACTGTTGGAAGCACATTCCATAATGATTCTGAGTCAATTTGCACTTCGATGAGATTGAGAGACATTACCTCTGCTGCTCGTGCTGCCACCCTCTCATCATGCGAATCTTTGCAACGAGCGGTAATGAGTAGTGTATCATCACATATTTTACTCGTCATATGAGCTGCAAGAGCGCTATCCACTCCTCCAGAGAAGAGTACCGCACATCTCTGCTCTCTACGTAGAAATTCGAAAGATTTCTCTAAGTGAATCCTCAATAACTTCAGCACACTCTCAGGATCTGCGTCGCGTTGTACCTCTGGACGCACTGCAATGCCTGACATTGAAACCCAATATCCTCTGATTGTTGCTATACCCGATTTTCCGAAGGAATATCTTGTTGACTATGTAGGAACGTCTTGAAGCATAACCTGCTTGACACCGGTAATCTTGTTCAATCGTTGATTGAATGCTCCGACTTCAACATTCAATTGTTGAGGCGTAAAATAACACTCGTAATAGCATTGGTCAGCTGCTTGGCAAATTCCACTAGTAAAGAGAATATCCTCAAGGCCGACTTCCATGAAGACCATTGTGAGTTCTTCTAGAAAGCTCTTACTGAGTTTATCAATCACGAGTTTTAGATACATTACACGTGAGCTATCAACTGGGTACATCTTTACATTACCATCTTTCATTATAAGAATGGTCAAACCATATTGATGACCGATTTTCTCGATGAAATCTGCTGGTAAAGTGATAGTGTCACCTTTCTCAATTTTTAGAACCCTTGCTTGAGTCATATCGCCCTTGGTCAAATGTTTCTGCCTCCGGACAGTCAGTTAGCATCTTGTCGGTCTTGATTATATCTCTTGTGGGATGTTCGATTTATTGCCTAGTTCCACCAAACCATCTGCGAATCCTTGTTAACGCCTCAATTTCTGGCTTTTCAACCACACGGAGATTCCATTTGCGGTCTGCATCACTTACATATTCGAGAAACGCAACTTCTCCTCCAGAACGAATTCTTTCCATCTTTTGGAGTTCACCGATTAACCATGCTTTTCTAGAAACAGGCATTCTTGCTGTTGCTCTATCAAATAGTGCTGGATGCAGATCAAATATCAAAGCTCTTTCTTTCATATATTCAAGAACGCCTTCCTGGAGAGCCGTGCTAATTTTTTCTCTGTCTGTGAAAAATGAAGCTGCTACTGACATATTTGGAAACTTTTCAGGAATATTCAGTGCAAATTTAAACGATCTATTGAATTTAGATAAGTGTGTCGCAGCATCCAAGAAGAGTACCGTTTCGGGTTTTCCTTCAAATTCATCTTCAGATATATCAATGTCCGTGTGAGACACATCACCTTCCTTGTCAATCATGGACTGAATGAGCTGATCTGTAACAGGAGGAAGGTCTTCTTCTGTTATTCCTTCAATTGATTCATAACTCATCTCATCAGCATCAAAGTCTCGCGTATGCTTGTCTTTCTTCTTTTTGTCAGCAACAACTTTTGGACGTCTGTGTGGTGGGATGTATCCAATCTCTTCCACTAAATGCTGCAGCACCAGTGGGAGAAACAAATCATAAAGGGTACCTCGTGTTTCAATTACTAAGAGTATAGGTTTGAATGAGCTCGCAGCTTCGATCAGACCTGATTTATAATCTGTAGAATCATCGAAGAACTTTCTGAGATTTACTTCAGAGTAGCCCTTCTGAACTCTCTCATTCCATTCTAGATAGATGTCTTTCATTTCTTGCTTTCTACGGTCTTTAACAAGACTCATGAATTTCCCTAGATACTTTACACCTCGAGTTACTGCAGTTGTCGGACTGATGAACACAGTCATTAATCCAACAGCTTCTCCAGCATACTCACTAGCTTCTGTACTTCGAATCTTTCCCATTACCTCTTCTGTTAGAGAAGGTGGGCCTAATTTTTCCACAAGAACTTCTATCATTCCCGCGAAGTCTTCAAAGATTGCATCTGCAGGTCCAATTATTTCTCCAACAGGTGATGCATCTGATAGAACTTCAGAAAATACATTGGGTCGCTTTGCAAGCCAACTTAGAGGTATCTTTAATGATTGAAACTCGTGAAGCCATTCTCGCTCTGTATCTTTTGGTCCAAAGTAAAATTTTGTTGAATCTGGAAATAGACCCTCAAATATTTCCATGAATTGTGCATATCCCGCTTTTGTACTAAGCCCCATCTCTCCCTTTTCCATTGCGTCTACAACTAGAATGAGGCTTGCTTCTTTCTTCTTTGCTAGTTTTGCAGTAGTTAACATTACCTGCTTTGGGGAGAGATATAAAAGATCACTCTCAGCATATGGCGCATCGTAAAATGAGAACAATCCTAGACGTTTCCACTCTTTCTTTGAAAGACTTGCATTTGCCAGATGTGAGAACCATTCATACCCTCGTTTGTACCTTGGGATTGACTCTTCATCGATATCGGAATATGCCATACATTACACCTTAATGGGACCTGAATGACCCTATTGATTAGGTTTCAGTAGAGGAGTGATAAAGTTTTGTCTCCATCAATCCATTCGGACACTGACAACTGCAATCACAAAGGCTACTAGAATTACTCCGATAACTACAACGTATCTCCAGTCAAAAACGAATCCTCCTGGACTATACGGGTCTTCTGAACTTGCTAGAATACTGGCTGCATTCCCAATCATATTCAGCATTTCACAAGCTTGTCCAGCATATACTAATGAACCGACTTCAGCTCCTGGAAGAAAACCCCATGAACCATCTTCAACTTGACAATTCAAGATGAAATCTTTCAATGTAGTTTGGTTGATAGAAACAATACTACCTGATGACTCGAGCATTTTTAATGCATAGTAAGTAGACACGAAATTCGGGTCTTCTGTATCAACTCCTTCCTCAAAGCCACCAATGAAATCCTTATCAACGTAGTTCTCGACTTGTCTAGCAAGGACCCAGTCGGTTGCAGCTTGAAGTCCGGGAACCGTGCTTACACTTGGTAGTAAGTCAAGTGCCAAGATACCAGCTGCTGTCGCAGTAACTCCAATTGTGTCTGATTCAGGGCTTAGCTTGAATCCGTCACCACTACGACAACTATTGATCCAATCAATTGTTGCAGTCTCGTTAACAATATCCCATGCATTAAGAGATACATCATAGGTATTAAGATAATCAATAATGAAAAGCGCTTGATATGTACTTACGATTTCAGGATTCCAACCTGGAACTGCGCTGAAGGCACCATCTGCTGTGTAGGTGCGATTAAGCTGTACTAGTAAAGCATCCTTATCGATATCGATTGCAGTGATTCCGGGATAGTCTGCTTGAGCCTTCAGAAGATCTAGTAGAATTATACCCATCATGTTCATTTTCATTGTAACAGGACCGAGTAGATATTCACTAAACCCTCCGTATCTCTCATAATCGATACCGGTTTCGTTACCTTGGCTATTTGTTTCCCATTGTCGCAAAATGAGTGAATCCAGAACTTGAGTAAGATTGACCTGCGGTGGCCTGGCATTGAGACTTCCAAGTTCGTTTAGAGCTAGAATCGCTCCATAAGTGGCATCAACTCGAACGACATTGTCACTTGGAGGACTATACCCGCCTCTTACACCATCATATCTCCCTCTGATATAGGATGTTAGGGAATCCGATCTACTTGCTGCAGCTACAGGCTGTGCTGTTGCCGCTACTAACACGAGCATAAATGCGAATGCAATTGTAATTACCTTGACCCTTTTCATGTCGACATCCCGGTCAAATTTTAATGCAGCTGAGAAGGTGTACTCAGCGTGTTGAGCATCGGACTGGAGGGATGTTATTAACGTTTCCCATGAACAGGAGTCGTACTATCAGCTATTTTAGTATCACTTTAATCATCAAACTTGTGAACGAAAGTTACAATTATTTGATAGGTTGAGGGGTGGTATACAAATGACCGCTAAAAGTGAATCTCAACTACGATATCAATTATTGTCAATTCGTTTAATCGCAGGTATGCGTTTCATCAGACTAGTATTTTTCCTGATAATTATATCGACAATGCTTTTCGAATTTTTTATCATCCTTCAATGGGCTTAGATCCCGTACTGCTATCAGTATCTACTCCTATAATCATTCTTGAGTTCCTCTTGGATTTCTTATTGTACTGAGAAAGATTATGATACTCTATCCTGCAATAATTTACACATTTCTTGTCTTTTTGGGATCTTTCATGTTGATTAGCGGATCACCAAACAATATTACACTACTGGTTCCTTTCCTCTCTACCCTTGTGGAATTACTTATGATAACATTTCTAGGAATAATGTGGATAAAACGAGAATGGGTGTATGATCACTCCGATTAACTCATTCCACAAACTGATAAGGAGCACTTCAATTGGAAATATTGGCAGTCGATGAGGCCATTATTGCTGTCGGAGCGTAATGCGATGAAGAAACGGTGAGCAGCTGAGACTTGCCACTCCTTCTTTTCCCTATGCGTAACCTATTGGACCTCTCTGAAGTTGTCGAATGTAAGTATAGGCTGAATCTGCTGCGATTGCGCCATGTCCTACAGCAACTGCAATCTGTTTCATGGACTCCACGACATCTCCTGCTGCAAAGACTCCAGGAATATTAGTAGATTGTTTTGCACAAACGAGAATTTCGCCTCGTTCATTTGTTTCTACACCTATACTCTTTGCTAAAGCGCTCTCAGGTTTTGAACCTAATGCAATGAATACTCCTTCTATTTCAAGAGTTGTCTGTTTGCTGGTCTTTACATTTTCAAGAATAAGAGCATTCACAATGTCGTTACCTTTAATCTCTTTTACAACAGAATCCCAGATTATTTCCACATCTGATTTGAATACATAATCTTGAATAATCTTCTCAGCTCTGAGTTCATCTCTTCGATGAATTAGATAGACTTTCTTAGCCACCTCAGCTAGATAGAGTGCTTCAGTTACTGCAGTATTTCCTCCACCAATAACCGCGACGGTCTTATCCCTAAATAGTGGGCCATCACATGTGGCACAAAATGAGACTCCTCGACCAGTTAGCATTTCTTCACCAGGAACCCCCAGGTGTTTGTGACCTCCCCCAGTTGCTATTATAATGGCTTTAGCTCGGTAGACTCCTCTGCGCGTATCCAATAGGAAATCTCCCGCTTCACCATCACGTTTGATATTACGTACATCGGTGATTTCCTTGATGAATGCACCACACTTCTTCACTTGTTCTTTCATTTTAGTTGCAAGTTCAATTCCTACAATGAATGTATAACCTGGATAATTCTCAATGCCAGGACTTGTAGCTTGTGCCCCACCAAGGACTTTACCCTCTATTAGCAGGGTCTTGAGTCCGTATCTCGCTCCATAGATAGCTGCTGTCATTCCGGCTGGTCCACCACCAATGACAATCAATTCCCAATCCAAGTCTTCAGTCATTTCAATTTCTCCCTTGTCTTCGTCCTTAGTGTGCAGTGAAAAACCATCATTAGTGCTTAATCATTCTTTCCTGTGTGGCATTCGATTCCTATCGCTGTTATTTTGTCACATTCAAGTTGGGTATCCGGTGTGATTTCGACACGATGTGTCGGTTTTAACAAGTCCGATATTCGTCTGAACGTCACTTCTCGTATTGGCATATTTCCCCTAAGGTTGAGGAATGCTGCCTTCCGATAGCGTTCTGGGTCGTATCTGAAGATATGTCCTGGAGTTACAACCAATACATGGTCAACCTCTACAAGATTTTCCCACGGCCATGCGGAGTCATTGAATGATTCTATAATGATGGTATCAGCTGACTTCTCAATCTCTCCAAATGCTTCTGAAACAATTGATTCGAATTGCTGTTGTTCAAATTCCTGAAATGTTTCAAGGCTATCTGCAGAGAGTATGCTTGAATTGTGAGATAGTTTTCCCACTTCATCAAGACCTAAAATTACAATCTCTTCTTCTACAAGTGAATCTGCAACGAGCATTGTTGTATCAAACTCATTGTCGACTGGTCGACTGAATCTTTGCATCACTAGAATAGAACTTGCCCCAGCCAACCCGAGGCTCGAGCGTATGTTTTGAAGCGGTCTCTCGATTCTAGCTGGAACGAAGAGACTGTGAATTGGATTTATCAGATACAGATCATTGTTGATGCCAAGTTCTTCTTTGATACGACTAGCATCTTTTGATACAAGTTTCCCACTATCTAGACATCGCTTAGTATGTTCAAAGTTGTACCAGTAATTATGGCCACTAATAGGTTTGAAATATCCAACAGATTGCCCTGATTCTTTCAAGTGTTTTCCCAGATTAATAGCAAGACGAGTCTTTCCGGAGTCGAAGGAATGTGCACCTACTATCAATATTCTGGACATTTCAAATACATCTCTGAAAAAGAGAATGAGTGGAGCCTTGCGGCTCCATTTCATCTGTGCATGTTCGATATTACATCATTCCGGGCATGCCGCCCATGCCGCCCATGCCACCACCCATTCCACCGGCACCTGGTGGTGGACCAGCAGTAGCTTTTGCTGCGATGACATCGTCTATTCGGAGTATCATCTGAGCAGCTTCTGCGGCTGCGCGAATTGCTTGGCTCTTGACACGAGTGGGCTCGATTACTCCAGCCTTCATCATGTCGATGCTCCTTCCCTTAGTGACATCAACACCAAACCACAAGCCTGTGTTTACCGAGTGTTCCTTGTTCAGGTCTGCAATAATGTCAATGGGGTCATGACCACCATTCTCAGCGAGAGTCTTAGGAATAATAAGAAGTGATTCAGCAAAAGCTTCGATTGCGAGCTGCTCACGACCACCCACCTTGTTGGCGTAGATCTCTAAGCGCCTAGCAATTTCTGTTTCTGTCGAACCGCCACCTGCGACATATGTTCCATCCTCGACAACGTTTCTGACAACACAGAGTGCATCATGTAGTGCTCTATCTGCTTCATCAACAACATGTTCAGTACCACCGCGAATAACGATGGATACTGCCTTAGGATCTTTACAGTTACGAACATAGACAAGCTTGTCGTCGCCAATTCTGACTTCTTCGACTATACCAGCTACACCGAGAGAGCTTGCATCTAGCTCATCTAAGCTTGTGGCTGCACTTGCGCCAGTGGCTTTGGCTAGCTTCTCTAATGTGCTCTTCTTTGCTCTTCGGATTGCCATAATGCCTGCCTTGGCTAAATAGTGCTGTGCAACGTCATCAATGCCTTTCTGGCAGACGAGAACATTAGCACCTGTAGCAATGATCTTTTCAACCATATTTTTGAGCATGCGTTCTTCCTCATTGAGGAATGCCTGAATCTGGTCTGGGCTGTCGATTTTAATTTCTGCATCGAACTCGGTCTTCTCGATTTCAATGGCTGAATTAACGAGAGCAATCTTTGCACCTTCTACCTTCCTTGGCATTGATGCATGTACGATTTCCTTATCGATAACCATTCCAGTGATGAGCTCGGTTTCAGTGAGGCTCTTTCCTTGCTTCTTGATAACCTCAATCATATCAATATCAGCTTTAGTACCACCATTGGTTTTGGTTGCAACCTGAAGCACTGCATCGACTGCAATCTTTGCAAAGTGATCCTTTGAGGCAGATACTGACTTGCTGTTCATTGATGTTGAAGCAATTCCAGTGAGGATTTTCTTGTCCATCCCTTCCATCGATACTGAAATAGAGTTTAGTATCTTGGTTGCCTCCTCAGCAGCTTTCTGATAGCCACCAACGAGAATTGTTGGATGGATTTTCTTTTCGAGTAACTCTTGAGCTCTCTTCAAAAGTTCACCTGCTATAACAACTGAGGTTGTTGTGCCATCGCCTGTTTCCTGATCTTGACTCTTTGCAACTTCAACAAGCATCTTAGCTGCTGGGTGCTGAACATCAATCTCTTTCAGGATTGAAGCGCCATCGTTTGTAATTGTCACATCTCCGAGACTGTCAACCAACATTTTATCCATTCCACGTGGACCTAGAGTTGATTTAACAGCGTCAGAGATAACAATACCAGCCATGATATTGTTCTGTTGTGCGGACCTGCCGCGAGTTCTTGAAGTACCCTCTTTGAGAATGTAGATGGGTGTTCCAGATAACTGTGCCATTTTGAATCCCCTAACGGTTTTTTTTCGCAAGCTGCTTTGATATCTATTACAAAGTAGTCTGCTATTCATTTGCTAAAACTGTACAAGCACTTCGGCTTGTACTGCTAATAAAACTGTGCTAGCTCTTCGCTTTTAAAACTTACCAACTGTCTCTTCTACGAAGAAAACTGGTACGAGTTTATTACTTACAACTTCCTTTTTAGCGATTTTATCACAAAGAGATGTGAGGGAATAATGTTCTTGGCGGAAACTGAGGATTCCGAATCTGACCACGAAAAAGTGGATATTGGATTTAGATTAACTAGTATGATTGGTTCCGTCGCTCCATGGAGTCAGGATGATCCAGACGATCTTCTTGAACTCTACGGTACAAGTCCTTATGTGATAGACATCTTCATGTTTATTGTGACTGTATTTCTACCAATTGGCGGTATCAATTTAATGTTCAACTTTCAAAATCAAGCACCTCAGCTTTACAGTGCATTTTGGTTGGTGCAAAATCTCAATGATTTCTGGTCCATATCCAACATCGGAAAAATGCTATCAACAATTTGGATGACCGTTCCGCTTTGTTCCTTTAATTTTCTCTTCGTCATACAAATCAATCGTTTCTTTTCCAATACCGCATCACGTGATGTGGCTCTTATGTATGGGATTCTGAGTATGATTGCTCCAACTGTGATTACAATTTATTTATTGATTACATACGAATTTCCATTTATCGTAACTCCAATTCCTATACAATTCTTTATTGGCGTTATCCTTCTGTATAAATTCAGAGGCCCGGACTATGTATCGCCTTGGAAGGGGTATTTCTTAGATTGGTCATGGTGGATAAGAAGACGTCATTCGATGCATGATACAGAATCCAAAGTCATTAATCTCACTAACCTGCTAATGCAACATGATGCTGATTGGTTAGAAGGATGGTTGGATGAAGATGTAGAACCATGAGTGCAAATTGGTACAGGATTAAACTCGGAAGAATATTCTCTTCTTACAGGCAAAAGGACCAGCGTATTCAATATCCATTCCGACCTTCTCACCCAAGATCTCACCAAGCATACCACAGAGATACCCATTGGTGAGATAACAGATAGGACCGCATTGTTCCAGATTCTTTGCCTTCACTGCAGCTCTGATTGGACAGTCTCGCACAAGCACATTGAACGATGGCTGGCCCATTTTATCAATAAAAAAATGTGACTCGCCTTCTTTCTCATGCAATTCAATGCTCCACACACCCTCAAATGCTTCGTTTAAGGTCCTTATCGCGCTCTGTATTGTATCTGTTTTTTGAAAATCTATAGCGATCCGTTTACCTTCCTCAACTCCAGTTCCAAATATTAGTCCCTTGGACGCTGGACCCAGTAACTCCATGATACCATTGTTGATTGTAGTCAATAACGAGAGATATGCATCAACTCGCTTAGATTCACTGTCCTTAGATACTTGCATCGCTTCGGCTTGTCGTGTGAAATGAAGATATAATTCCATCGAGTATAGCATTCCAGTAATAGAACATTCAAGTAGTTATCATATTCATCCGATGTACGATAGTTGGACTTTCGATTTCTTTTTTAACTAATAATTAAGGCATTAAGTGAGGGATTAACGTCAGCGAATGTTAGTGCCATTCAAATCACTGAGTCTGAAATTAAAATAAGAGATGATATATCTGATATAGATTGAATGTACATATAGGAGGCAGTGTTGGATGGATGAAGAGGAAGATTCAGGCCTAGAAATCTATGGGACAAGTCCCGGAGTTATTGCATTCTTTATGATATTGATTTCACTGATTGTACCATATGGGATTCTTCCAACCAATGCTTGGCTTGTACTCTCTGGAGGATTGGATAATCCAGAACTCATGATATATTCGCTTATTTGGGTTTATACTCCTGGATTCTATGTTCCACTTATTCTGATTCCTGTGTTTATGATATTCAATATTTGGTTCACATTACCTTTGACACTATTCAACATAGCGTACATTTGGCAAGTAGTTCGCTATTATAGAGGACACTGCACAAGATATAGTGCCATTTGGATTGGACTGCTTAGTGTTACGATACCAACTCTATTTGGACTTGTTACAACAGGTCTGTTCAATCCCGTCGGAGGGTTTCTCTTCATTGGACCGATTCCACTGCAATTCCTTGCAGGGCTCATTTTTATGTATAAGATTCCAGGGCCTGAGATGACCTCTCCTTGGCGTGGAGATTTAGGTGATCATCACTGGTGGAGTCCAAAGAGGCCAGATTGGTGGTATCGAATGTTCCCATCTTCTGATAAAGAGGAAGAGGAAGAAGCAGAACCAGAAGATAACACCGAGTGGCTTTAAACAGAATAGCACTAAAGGAGTAAGCTACCCTAGCGAAGCACATAAGAATGTCGAGGACAAGAGAAAAGCAATTCTGGGAGAGAATGGTAATAATGGAAATTTCCTTCAACATAGGAGGTGAAGCTGGTCAAGGTATTGACACTATTGGAGACCTGCTCACACAGGTTTTTGTCCAGGCTGGCTTTTACACCTTCACAATAAAAGACTTTGAATCTCGAATCCGTGGAGGATACAACTTCACTCAAATTCGAGTCAGTGACAAACCGATTCATGCCTCAGTTGATCACATTGATGTGATTATTGCTCTATCAAAGGATGCTGTTGTAGGACAGCGAAACAGACTGACCGAAGGTGGAGTAATCATTTTTGATGAGGGAATCGAGTTTGATGATTTAGAAGCCTGTCATTTTTCAGCACCATTGGAAAAGACTGCAAGAGAGGTTGGTGGCAACATTAAGATGATGAATG
>Ga0307423_1000384_pt1 | contig 29806 bp, 20 predicted proteins | sample SalMarWE160310MG_FD_202154 | JGI IMG/M metagenome (GOLD analysis project Ga0307423, IMG submission 202154) | Salt marsh sediment microbial communities from the Plum Island Ecosystem LTER, Massachusetts, United States - WE1603-10 | ecosystem: Environmental > Aquatic > Marine > Intertidal zone >... | reverse complement strand
CGAGGGCGGCGTCCTTCTCGACGTACTTGCGGTACTCGGTCAGCGTCGTCGCGCCAATGCATCGGAGCTCACCGCGCGCAAGCGCCGGCTTGAGGAGGTTGGCGGCGTCCATGGCGCCTTCGGCAGCTCCGGCGCCGACCAGGGTGTGCAGCTCGTCGATGAACAGGATCACCTCGCCGGCGGAGTCAACAACCTCCTTGAGGACCGCTTTGAGACGGTCCTCGAACTCGCCACGGTACTTGGCGCCGGCGATCAGGGCGCCCATGTCGAGGGCCACCAGCCGCCGGCGCTTGAGGATCTCCGGCACGTCGCCGGCCGCAATCCGCTGGGCCAGACCCTCGGCGACCGCCGTCTTGCCGACGCCGGGGTCGCCGATCAGCACCGGGTTGTTCTTGGTACGCCGGGTCAGCACCTGCATGACGCGGCGGATCTCGTCATCACGTCCGATCACGGGGTCGAGCTTGCCGGCGTGGGCGAGCTCGGTGAGGTCACGGCCGTAGCGCTTGAGGGCCTCATACCTGCCCTCCGGGTTGTCGTCCGTGGCCTGATGCGACCCCCGCAGTCCCTGGATCGCCTGCAGCAGGGTGGTCTTGTCGACGCCGTGGCTGGCGAGCACGCGTGCGGCCGAGCTCGACGGCACCGTCACCAACGCCATCAGTAGATGCTCCACCGAGACGTACAGATCCTGGAACTGGGGCGCCAGGGCGGTCGCCTGGTCGAGCACCTGGCGCAGATCTCGGGATGGGCCCGGCTCGGCCGCCCCCTGGGCCGTCGGCAGCCGCTCGAGGTCGTCCAGCACCTCGCGCTCAAGGTCTGCGGGCGGTGCGCCGAGACGCTCCAGCAGGCGCGGGGCAAGACCCCCGTCCTGCTGCAGCAAGGCCAGCAACAGGTGCGACGGCAGTGTCTCGGGGTTGCCGCGATCGGCGGCGAGCTTGAACGCTCCCTGGATCGCCTCCGTCGCTTTGATCGTGTAGTTGGCCTTGGACATTACGTTTTCCTCCGTCGAGCGGCGGCAGCCGCTCCTCCAATATGGAATATGAGCGCATTCTTGTCAAGTCCTCACCTTTACACATTTGATATGATAGTCATCAGATCAAGAGAAGCTCTCCAGGTACGCATGGGGAGTACAATGTGGCGCGCGTACCACGCGGGATGAAGGGGAAAGGTCGAATGGGAGAGCACGACGTTCGTCAAAGGTCCGAGGTCGAGGAGCTGCGTGTCTTCCTCAAGCACCTCTTGAACGACGTCCGCGCCATGGAGCAGATGCTCGACACGGGAGTCATCGAATCGGGAGTACGGCGAATCGGCGCCGAGCAGGAGATGTTCCTGGTCGACGACACCTGGAGGGCTGCACCGATCGCGCTCGAAGTCCTCGAGCAGGTCGGCGACCCCCACTTCACCCCCGAGCTCGCCCTTTTCAACCTGGAGTTCAACGTCGATCCGCTCGAGTTCGGCGGTCACTGCCTCGGCGATCTCGAGCGCCAGATGCAGGAGCTACTGGCCAAGGCTCGGGACGCGGCGCGCGCCTGCGGCGGCGAGGCGGTGCTGGCCGGCATCCTTCCCAGCCTCAACAAGTCCGACCTCGAGCTCGCAAACATGACACCGAACCCCCGTTACCTTGCCCTCAATGATGCGCTCACACGGCTGCGCGGCGGTGACTACCAGTTCTTCATCAAGGGCGTGGACGAGCTCAACTTCCACCACGACAACATCATGGTCGAGGCGTGCAACACCAGCTTCCAGGTCCACTTTCAGGTCGGTCCGGAGGAGTTTGCGCGCATGTACAACATTGCCCAGGCGGTGGCCGGACCGGTTCTCGCGGCGGCCAGCAACTCGCCGCTGCTGTTCGGCAAGCGCCTGTGGTGGGAAACCCGCGTGGCGCTGTTCCAGCAATCGATCGATACCCGGCGGGCTGGCCGGCACCTGCGCGAACAGGCGCCGCGGGTCAGCTTCGGCCGCCAGTGGGTGCGAGCGTCGGCGCTGGAGATCTTCCGCGAGGACATCGCCCGCTTTCGCGCCATCCTCTCGACCGACATGGATGAGGACCCGTTCGCCGCCCTCGCTGCCGGACGTGCACCCGAGCTCAAGGCACTGCGGCTGCACAACAGCACTGTCTACCGGTGGAACCGGGTCTGCTACGGGATCTCCAACGGCACGGCCCACCTCAGGATCGAGAACCGCGCCCTGCCGTCGGGGCCGACTGTGCGCGACGAGGTGGCGAATGCGGCGTTCTGGTTCGGGCTCGTCAGCGGCCTCCTCGAACGCTACGGCGATATCACCCGCCACATGCAGTTCGAGGATGCGCATCGCAACTTCTTCGCCGCCGCCCAGCACGGGCTGAGCGCCCAGCTGGCGTGGGTGGACAGCGGCCTGCGGCCGGCGCGCGACCTCATTCTGGACACCCTGCTGCCGCTGGCGAAGGAGGGGCTCGCCAGCTCTCACATCGACGCCGGTGAAGCCGAGACGTACCTCGGCGTCGTCGAGGAGCGGGTGCGCGCGGGGAGGACGGGCGCCCAGTGGCTGCTGTCCTCGTTTGCTGATATGGGCGGCAAGGGACCCCTTGCCGAGCGCCTCAGCGCCCTCACGGCAGCCACCGTCAACCGTCAGCGGGAGGGCGCTCCGGCGCACCTGTGGCCGCTGGCCCGGCTGGAGGAGAGCGGCGGCTGGAAGCAAAACTACCTGCGGGTCGAGCAGTACATGCAGACCGACCTCATCACGGTCAGCCAGGACGAGCCGGTCGACCTGGTTGCGCAGCTCATGGACTGGAACCGTTCCCGTCACGTGCTGGTCGAGGACGAGGCAAACCGCCTGGTTGGCCTGGTCTCCCAACGCGCCTTGCTGCGTCTCATCGGCACCTACCACCCGGAGCAGATGGACGGCCCGCTCGCGGTCAGCGAGGTGATGCAGCCGAATCCGGTCACCGTGGCGCCGGAGACGACCACTCTCGAGGCGATCGGGCTGATGCGGCGCCATCGGGTGAGCTGTCTGCCGGTGGTCAAGAACGGCCACCTCATCGGCATCGTGACCGAGGACCAGTACATGGAGATCGCCGGCCGCCTGCTGGAGCAGAAGCTCCGGGAGTGATTGCGGTGGCAGGCTCATCACTGCTGCCAGCCGCGATCCGACACCATCGTCCGGCCTCCTGAATCCTGTACAATGCCCCGCAGTTTCATGCGCCGCCCGCGGGGACCGGCCGGTCGCCGCGGCGATCTTTGCGAGGAGGAGGTCGATCCATGAGCCAGCAACCCTTCCGACCGGTTGTCGCCCCCGAGACCGACATGCGAGAGTTCACCGTCAGGGCGTTGATCCTGGGGCTCTTCATGTGCGTCATCCTGGGAGCGGCAAACGCCTACCTGGGACTCAAGGCGGGGATGACGATCGCCGCCACCTACCCCGCGGCCGTCATCGGCATGGCGGTCCTCAAGCTCTTCGGGGGCAGCCTGCTCGAGGAGAACTTCGCACGGACCGTCGGCTCGATCGGTGAGTCGGTCGCCGCCGGTGCGATCTTCACCATCCCGGCTTTCGCCATTCTCCACCTGTGGGAGTTCCGCGGCCTCAACGACTACTTGAAGGCCACCGCCCTGATGGTGGTGGGCGGTGTGCTGGGCATCCTCTTTGTCACCATGCTGCGACGGGTGATGGTGGAGGACCCGGAGCTGCCGTTCCCGGAGTCGGTAGCAGCATCGGAGATCCACAAGGCCGGCCAGCGAGGGTCGGACGCAGCCAAGCAGTTGTTCGAGGCCATGGGCATAGGCGCCCTCATCAACCTGCTCGGCCAGATGGGAATCTTCACTGCGGTTTACGATCACGTGGTGCACGTGGGCGAGATCGGCCGCAGCCTGGTGCGCCTGGGCTTCCGTCGCGACGCCTATGCGGTGTCCGCAGGTGGCGTCTCGACGATCACGGCACCGGCGGTGAGCCCAGCCTACCTCGGCGTCGGCTACATCATCGGCCCCGAGTTGGCTGCCCTCAACTTCGCCGGCGGTCTGCTGGCGTGGGGGCTCTTCGTGCCGCTGCTGGTGTTCTTCATCGGCCCCCACATGATTGCTGATTTCGCCGCCTCCACCGGCGCCAACCCGGCGGCCGAGGCAACCTGGGTGGCGATGGCCAACCAGATGTGGCTCTTCATCGTTCGTCCCATCGCCGTCGGCGGGATGCTGGTCGGTGCGGTCTACACCCTGTACAAGATGCGAAAGAACTTGTGGCTGGGGATCAAGCGCGGTATCTCCGACCTGCGCAAGTCCGCCGAGGCGCACGAGACGACGAGCCGCACCGACCGCGACATCAACTTCAAGCTCGTGCTGTTCGGCGTGCTCGTAACCTTCGTGCTGATGGTGCTCCTGTACTGGTACTTCACCGGCGTCATCGGCGGTGCGGTGATGGCCGCCCTCGTCATGCTCATCACCGGCTTCTTCTTTGCTGCGGTGTCGGGCAACCTGGTTGGCCTCATCGGGTCCTCGAATAACCCGGTGTCGGGGCTGACCCTAGCTACCCTGATCGTGGCCGCACTGGTCATGGTGCTGATCGGCGTCTCAGGCACCCACGGCGTGGCCGCGGTGCTCGGCGTCGCCTCGGTGGTGTGCGTCTCCTCCGCTGTGGCCGGCGAAATGCTGCAGGACCTCAAGGTCGGGCACATCCTCGGTGGTACGCCCTGGAAGATGCAGGTGGGCGACCTGATCGGCGTGCTGTTCGCCGGCGCCTTCATGTTCATTCCCCTGTTCGTGCTCAACGCCTCCAACATCAAGCAGGGTGGCATCGGCTTCGGCGATCGCGCCCTGGCTGCACCACAGGCTGGCCTGATGGCCACCTTGTCGCAGGGGATCGTGGGCGGCGAGATGGCGTGGCCGCTGGTGATCGTCGGGATCGTCATGGGGCTGGCGCTGATCATGGTCAAGGTCAAGAGCCCGATGCTGTTCGCGGTCGGGATGTACCTGCCGCTGGAGACCACGTTCGCGATCTTCGTGGGCGGCATCATCCGTTGGGCGGTCGACTCGCTGGTCAAGAAGCGCAACTACAACGCCGGTCAGGGGGCACGGGTCGAGAACGCCGGAGTGCTCGCCGCCTCCGGACTGATCGCCGGTGAGGCGCTCATGGGCCTGGCCATCGCCGCTGTCGTGTTCTTCAACCAGCCGGGCTGGGAACACCTGATCGAGACGACCGCACTTCCAAAGACGTTCGCCAACGGCCTCTCAGTGGTGTTCATGGCGATCATCGCGCTGTACCTGATCCTACGACCGATGGGAAGGGCCGGATCTCCCGACGAAGCCGCCCCGCCGCCAATCACCATGTGAGCTCCCCTATCGCAGAACCTCGGACCGCCGCCTTCGGGCGGCGGTCCTTGTTTCTCCCGGCCCGTCAGGCCATGGATGCGCGCTGCCGCAGCACACGCCGCATCACCTTGTTGGAAGCGGTGCGCGGCAGCTCGTCCACGGCCACGACCTCGGAAACCCTGAACAGCGGGTTAAGGCGCTGACCGACCAGCGCTCCCAGCTCGCTCCGCAGCCGTTTACCGTCGCGATCGCCGGTAACGACGGCGAACACGACCAGACGCTCGGCCCCCTCGCCCGCCGCCGGGACGCCGACCGCGGCGCACTCCACCACCCGTGGGTGGGACTCGAGCACCCGCTCGAGCTCGGTCGAGGCAACCTTGATGCCGCCGAGGTTCATGGTGTCGTCGGCGCGCCCGGCGGCTTTGAAAAAGCCCCCCCCGAGGGGCACGATCAGGTCCCCGTGGCGGCGTAACATCGATCCGTCGGGGCCCGCCGGACAGCCCGCGTAGTAGACCTCATGGTGGTCGCGGTTGAGCAGCCGTTCCGAGAGACCGATGGAGGGCGGGACCAGGAACACCTCCCCCGCCTCGCCCTCACCCACCGCCCCTCCCGCCTCGTCGAGCACGACCAGGTCGAGGCCCAAGGCTGGGGTGGTGAAGGTGGCCGGTGAGGCCGGCTGGACAACGGTACCGGTAATGTAGCCACCGCCGATCTCGGTACCGCCGCAGTACTCGATCACCGGCGCCCGGTAGCCGGTTCGGCTCATCAGCCACAGGTAGTCCTCGCGACTCGAGGGCTCGCCGGTCGACGTCAGCACGCGCACCCGGCTCCAGTCGGCGGCCTCGCAGGCTCCGGAGGCACGCCACGCACGCACCAGCGATGGCACGACACCGAGTACCGTGACGCCAGCACGCTCGACGAAACGAGCGAAGCCGACGCCGCCCGGCGTCCCCTGGAAGAGCGCCATGGTGGCGCCGTTGACAAGGCTGGCGTAGATCAGCCACGGCCCCATCATCCAACCGATATTGGTCGGCCACGCGACCACGTCGCCAGGCCGGATGTCCTGGTGGAAGTGACCGTCCGCGGCGCACTTGATTGGTGTCAGCTGGGTCCATGGGATGGCCTTGGGGGTGCCTGTGGTGCCGGAGGAAAAGAGGATGTTAGTAAGCCGGTCGGGAGCTCCGGTAAGGCCTTCGAACGGCTCGGCGTGCTGTGCCACGTCAAACCACCCGATGTCGCCGTTGCGAAGCTCAGACCCGCTGCCGTTGGTGATGACGACGGCCGGCGGGGCCCCGGCCTCGACGGCCTTGGCGTAGAGGTCGATCTCCTTGCCACCCCGGCGGAACCGTTGGACGGTGACGATGGCGTCGGCGCCGGCGATCTGTAGCCGCTTCTCCACCTCGGGCGGGGGAAAGCTGTCGGCGATCGAGACCACGACGCCCCCCGCGCTCACCACTCCGAGATAGGCCACCACACACTCCAGCGTCATCGGCATGTAGAGCGCGACTCTCGAGCCCGCGCCGAGGCCGCGCCGCCGCAGGCCGCCGGCGAATCGCTTCACGTGGGCCTCGAGCTCGCCGTAGGTGACCCTCCGCAGCTCGTTCGAGCCTTCGCGGCCGGTGATCACGGCGACGCGCGACGGTTCGGCCGTGAAGCAGCTGTCAACGCAGGATATCCGCGCGCCGGGAAGCCATCGCGCCCGCTCCGGACCGTCGCTGGAATCGAGCACCGTGGCCGCGGGATCACGGAAGACGATGCCGAGGCGTCGGATCGTGCGCTCCCAGAACTCCGCCCGCTTGCCGACCGACCAGGCGTGCAGCTCGCGGTAGTCCGAAAGACCGAGGTCGCTCATCAGCCCGGCAAGGTTGGAGCCTCCCAGGTTCTCCCGCCCAGGGACCCAGGCAGGAGCCGGACCCGCCTCGGCCGGTCGGCCGGCAAACACGTCGTTGAAGAAGGCCCACTGCTGCGAGAACGGGTGCCGGGAGCCGTCGCGGGCTGCCGCCGCGAAGGCAAGCCACCGCCGCAGGCCATCGTCGGCCTCCGCCCCGAGTCCTTTCTCTGGCGTCATCCTCTTCCTCCCTACGCTCCTGAGGCTCTCTCGACATCAGACAACCCTCGCGGCTGCGCGATCGTTCCACTGCTGAGAAGATGCCAACCTCCCCCGCCAATGGCTGTCAAGCGGGGCAATGTTGGGTTCGCCTCAGTCTCGAAACGTCGTACAATTGATAATCGCAGGATGTGACGGTGGTGTGGAACCGCGGGAGGTGGATCATGGCGCAACGAACCCGGTGGCTGGTCGGAGGGTTGATAGCTGCTCTCCTCCCTCTGAGCGCGTGCTCCAAGGCCCCGGTGCTGGGCATCCTCCTTCCGATCTCTGGTGACGCGGCTACCTACGGCAAGAGCATGTCCGACGCCATCCACCTCGCCCTCGAGGAGGCCAAGGCCGACGGTTCGCTGCCGCAAGGGTTCCAGGCGGTGTGGGCCGACTCGGGCTCCGAGCCCGAGCAGGGTGTCGCTGAGTTCAAGCAGCTGGTCGAGCGGAGCGGCGCGCAGCTCGTGATCGGGGGCTGCAAGAGCGACGTAGCGGCCGCCTTGGTCCCGGTCCTCGAGAAGGAAGACACCATCTGCATCTCACCGTCCGCATCGGCTCCGAGCCTGATCAAGAAGAGCAAGCTCCTGTTCCGCTTGTTCCCCTCCGACGACCTCGAGGGGACCCGGGCGGGGGACTTTCTGTACAAGGAACAGGGACGGCGCAAGGTACTGATCTTCAGCTCCGGCAACGAGCACGCGCGCGGCGTCGAGCCGGAGTTCCGTCACGAGTTCGAACAGAATCTCGGCGGTAAGATCGTGGCCCGGATACTCCTAGACGACCCGGGCTGGAAGCGCCAGGCGACCGACGCCCTAACCAGCGGCCAGCCGGACGCCGTGTACATCATCGCCTATGCACAGCCAACGGCGGACGTTCTGCAGTTCCTCCAGAAGAAGCACTTCACCGGCACTCGCTGCGTGACCTCGGCGTTCTACAACCGCGCAGTTTTGGACGCCAACCGGGCGCTCGTCGAGGGCGTGTTCTTCCCCCTGCCCTCATTCGATGCGGACTCCGACGTCAAGATCGTCAAGGATTTCGTCGGCACCTACCGAGAGCGCTACGGCGTGGCGCCGGACATCTTCGCCGCACATGCCTATGACGCGGCCCGCGTCGCTATCTTCATCATGAAGAAGAGCAAGTACTTACAGACCGACGAGATCCGCAAGACGATCCAGTTCGAGCTCACCGACTTCACCGGCGTCACCGGCGCCATCCGCTTCGATGACTACGGCGGCGTACGGCACAACCCGATCATGTACATCATCATGGACGGCAAGGTGCAGAACTTCGAGCGTTACCGCAAGCGCCGGCTGGATGCCATTAGGCAGCAGCTGTTCAAGGAGCTCGCACCAGCCTCGAAGTAGAGGACTACCCGGCCTTCCCGGCCGGTCCTCCGCCGTCTGGCTCCTCATCCCAGCCCGGGTAGGCGAGAAAGCCCTGGTAGCGAAGGGTGCGAACGAACGTGCCGATCCGTTCCTCGGCTGGCTCCACGGCGTCGCCGAACCGTTCCCGCACCAGCTCCGCGACCTCGTCAACCGTGCGGCGGCCGTCGAGGAGGAGCCAGGTGGCGCTGCCGACCTCGTCGAGGCGGATCCGCGGCACCGACAGCCAGTATGAGATGAGGTCGGCGAAACCGCGCAGACCGCGGCTGGTCGGCCGCGGCCGGCTCACCACTACCCGCCCATCCTGCTCTTGCCACTCGGCCAGCCGCACCGGGCTGAGCTCCAGGAGATTGACAGCGGCAAGGCTCGAAGGTGCCACACGGCCTTATATCATGGAAACCCGGGCCTTCCGTCCGGCATAGTAGGTGGAGACTGAGCAAAGGAGGCAAACAGTGGCCACCGAGTCGAGACCTCCCGAGGAAGGCGAGCGAGTCGCGGGCAACGCCGTCGCGGCGCGTCTGAAGCTGGAGCCTGACGACGAGCTCAACCGCAACCTGGTGGAGAACGTCCATCCTCCGGGCTGGGTCAACCCGACGCCCGTTGGGCGCTACAACCTGGTCGTGATCGGCGCCGGCACAGCCGGGCTGGTGGCTGCGGCGGGCGCGGCGGGCCTGGGTGCCAGGGTCGCCCTCATCGAACGCCATCTGATGGGTGGAGACTGTCTCAATGTCGGCTGCGTTCCGTCCAAGGCCGTGATCCGGCCGGGGCGCGCGGCCGCCGACATGCGCGACAGCAGCCGCTTCGGTATCAGGCCTTCGGGGCCAGTGGAGGTGGACTTCCCGGCCGTCATGCGACGGATGCGCCGCATCCGCGCGGCGATCAGTCCGCACGACTCCGCCCGCCGCTTCGCAGATGTGTACGGGATCGACGTCTTCCTCGGCGAGGCCCGTTTCACCGGCCGCGCCACTGTCGAGGTCGGGGGAGCCGAGCTGCGCTTCGGCCGTGCCGTGATCGCCAGCGGTGCGCGCGCGGTGGTGCCGGCCATTCCGGGGCTCGCCGAGGCCGGCTTCCTGACCAATGAGAACGTCTTCAACCTCACCGAGCTGCCGGCTCGGCTGGCGGTCGTGGGCGGTGGTCCGATTGGCTGCGAGCTTGCGCAGGCGTTCGCGCGCCTCGGCAGCGAGGTCTCGATCGTCGAGCGCGGCGACCAGTTCCTGGCGCGAGAGGACCGCGACGCGGCCACCCTGCTGTGCGCGGCCATGAAGCGTGACGGCGTGCAGGTGAGGCTGTCGACCAACCTCGCGCGGGTCGAGGCCCGAGGGTCCGAGAAGGTCCTGTTCCTGAGCGGCGGGGACGGGGGCGAAACGCTCGTCGCCGACGCGGTTCTGGTCGGTGCCGGGCGCGCGCCAAACGTCGAAGGGCTCGAGCTCGAAGCCGCGGGCGTCCGCTACGGCCGCGACGGCATCGAGGTGGACGACTTCCTTCAGACCTCGAACCCGCGGGTGTTCGCCGCCGGCGACATCTGTTTGCCCTACAAGTTCACCCACACCGCGGACGCCGCAGCGCGCGCCGTGATCCAGAACGCTTTCTTCCGGCTCGCCGGCCGCAAGCGGGTGAGCCGCCTCGCGATTCCGTGGTGCACCTACACCGACCCGGAGGTAGCTCACGTCGGCCTCAACGAAGGGATGGCCGCGGCGCGCGGCATCGAGATCGACACCTACACCGTTCCAACGAGCGAGGTCGACCGCGCCATCACCGACGGCGAGACGGAGGGCTTCCTCAAGGTTCACACCAGCAAGGGCGGCGACGCGATCCTCGGCGCGACGCTGGTCTCCCGGCACGCCGGCGAGACCATCAGCGAGCTGACCCTGGCAATGGTGGCCAAGGTCGGCCTCGGCAAGCTCGCGAGCGTCATCCATCCCTACCCGACCCAGGCAGAGGCAATCCGCAAGGCGGCCGATGCCTACAACCGCACCCGCCTGACACCGCGAGCCGCCCGCCTCATGAAAGCCTACTTCGCCTTCAGGCGCTAACCCGGCCCTGCGCATCCCCTTGAGTCAGGTTGTCTCCACGCACGCATGATCCCGGTGGGGCAACAACTGAACCGCGAAGGCGCGAAGAACGCAAAGTTAAGAAAGGGAATATCTTCTTAGCGATGGGCCATCGCGCTCCAGGAAGAAGCTGTGCCCGGCACGCCCGTTCGAACGCACCCTGCTCCGCGGCGTGCTGCGCTCGGATCTGCCCCCCGTGTGCTCCGACAGGTCAGTGAGCCGCTCTGTTCAAAGTCTCGGGAGGTCCGGGCGGAGAGCCCGTTCGCAGCGAGATTCGCGAGACGGGCGTCAGATGTGCGTTTTTTCGCGCCGGAGCACGTCGCAGGCGTACCTGCAGGTACGTTGGAGACGTGCGACAAGCGAAGAGCGCACAGGTGGCCCCGTATCGCGGATTGCAGCCGAACGGGCTCTCCGCCCGGACCTCTAGGAGGCTCCGCGCGTAGTAAACACAGCGGGGATTGTCTTGGCAAGGATCTTGAGGTCGAGCCACAACGACCAGTTGTCGATGTACGTGAGGTCGAGGCGGGTCCAGGCGTCGAAGTCGTCGAGGGAAGCGCGGCCCGAGACCTGCCACAGGCCGGTGATCCCTGGCTTCATCGACAACCGGCGACGTTGCCATCGCTGGTAGCGGGCCACCTCGTCGGGCAACGGCGGCCGGGGTCCGACCAGCGACATATGGCCGCGCAGCACGTTGACCAGCTGCGGCAGCTCGTCGAGCGAGAGACGGCGGAGCACGCGCCCGACGGCGGTAACGCGCGGGTCCCGGCGCGCCTTGAACGCCGGTCCGGCGAGCTCGTTGAGGTGCGCTACCTCGTCCAGCTGGCGGTCGGCGCCCTCGACCATCGTGCGGAACTTGTAGAGCGTGAAGCGGCGGCCGTTGAGCCCGCAGCGGGTCTGGCGGAAAAGCACGGGACCGCTCGACGAGCCCTTGATGACGGCGGCGATGACCGCCATCAGGGGCCACAGGAGAAGGATGCCGAGGGCGGCGGTGGCCAGGTCGAGAGCTCGCTTGACGAACATCGGGAACGGAGCCGCCGGGGTGGTCGTGAAGGTCAGGAGCGGGATGCCCTCGAGCTCCTCGAGCAGGACACGGGCCTTGAGGTGGGGAAAGAAGAGGGCCACACGAGCCCGGATTCCCAGCTCCGAGCACAGCAGGAGAGCGTCCTCGAACTCCTCCAGCTCACGCCGGGACAGCACGAACAGCACCTCGTCCACGACCTCGTCCTGGAGCAGACGGGGAAGGTCCGCCGCGCCGCCCAGCACTGGAAACCCTGAAACCTCGACAGGAGCGTCACCGTCGGGCGCGACAAAGCCGATGAGCCGCAGGCCCCAGTGCGGGTGCTCCGCCAGGATCGTCGCCAGCTCCTCTGCTCTCGGGTTGATACCGACGATCAGCAGGCTCCGGTAGTTGAGGCCCCAGCGCCGGACCCGCCGCGCCAGCAGACGGAGCGCCAGCTTCTCAAGCAGCAGAAAGACCAGGTCGAGGGCTGCGAACAGGGCCAGGAAGGGTCGCGACAGGAAGTCGAGCCGCAGCATCCAACCTGCGGCGGCGAGGGTAAGGGTGCCGAGAACGACAACTTGGGCCACCTGCCACGCCTCGCGGCGGAGGCTGACGGTGCGCCGGGAAGTGTAGGCCTCGCGGGTCACCAGCAGGAGGGTCCAGATGACGAGGACCAGCGGCAGTAGGCCGAGGTAGCGCGCCAGGGGGTACAGCTCGGTGGGGAACAGGCGGGGGAGGAGCTGCGGCGCCAGGCTGGAGCGCACCCACCAGGCGAGCAGGAAGGCGACCGAGGTGACCGCGAGATCCGCGGTCCACACCCAGTAGGCGATCAGCTTCGCGCGCTCCTTCAGCACAGCGACTCCAGAAGGCTCTCGTAGCGGCAGGCCACCTCGTCCCAACGGTACCGCTGGGCCACCCGCTGCCGGGCGCTGGCGCCCAGCTCGTCGAGGGCGACCCGGTCGACGATCAGCGCCGCGAGGAGGTGATCCAGGCTGTCGGCGCCCTCGAACCGGAACGGCCGTCCGGCGGCCCGAACCACCTCGCGGTTCTCCGGGGTGTCATAGTACAGCACCGGTCGCCCGGCCCCCATCGCCTCGACCAACGCGGGATGGGTGCCTCCGACTTCGGTGGCGTGAATGTAGGCCCGGCAGTTGAAGAGCAGCTGCCGGTAGCGCTCACCGTAGATCGGACCCGGGAAGAGGATGCGAGGGTCGTCGATCGCGGCGAGCCGGCGACCCAGATCAGGGGCGTAGGGCGCGCCGCCGACCATCACCAGCGGCCTCGTACCGGGTACGCTGGTGTAGGCGTGTGCAACGCGATCGGGGTTGTTCTCCGGCTCGAAGCGGGAGACGTACAGCACGTACTCGTCGGGTTGGAGGCCGAGCTCGGACAGGGCGGCCGTCCCCTCCGGAGGCCTCAGGTCGCCGCCGTAGGCGATCATCCACGACTGCGCGCGGTAGCGGCGCCGATAGTAGCGGCGGATGACCTCGGCATCGGTGACGAGGGCGTCGGGCATCAGGGCTGCCAGGCGCTCGCAGATGCGGTAGTAGGTGCGCCCGGCCCAGCCCCACTTGCGCCGCTTGCGTTCGAGACCGTCGACATTGAGGGCGACAGGTATCCCGGCGAGCTGGAGGATCCGCGTCCAGGGGGCGTTGGCGGCGTTCAAGAGGAGGACGGCATCGTAACCTTCCCGCGCGGCGTGGAGAGCCGCGAGCAGGGTGTGGACGACTGTCTCCAGGTGCTTGCGGCGGGGCGCCGGCAGGATGACAAGCCGCATGCCCCGGTACGACGTCAGCCCGCGGTCGATGAAGTTGGATCTGCCGTAGACACAGACCTCGTGTCCGCGCGCAGCGAGGCGACAGCCGAGCTCCTCGGCCAGGGTCTCGAAGCCGCCGTAGCATGCGGGGGCTCCACGCGATCCGATGATGGCCAACTTCACGGTGTTTCCACTGGCTCGACCCAACCCCGTTTACGAAACCAGCGCCGTACCTGTCGCGAGGGGACTGTCCGTCGCTCGAGGATGAAGCGCCGGCGGGAGAGCGCATCACGCCGCAGGCGCCACACCTCGCGCAGCGCCGGCAGGGAGCTCCTCTCGACGGCGAGGCACGCGGCGATGACGACGAGATCGCGTCCCAGCCACCACGGGAAGCCGAACAGGTGCCAAGACAGGTCGGCGCAGTGCAGGCGCAGGAGGAACCGGTTCTTCACCGAGTGGGCGTTGATTGCAGCGGCCTGGCGGCGGCCGCGCTCCGGCTGCAGGCCGCGCTCGTGGGCGGCGACCGCGGTCGGCACATACAGGCAACGCCAGCCGCGCCACTGCAGGCGCCATGCAAGCTCGGCATCCTCCCGGTAGGCGAAGAAGCTCTCTGCCAGCACCTGGCCGTCCGGGAAGGCCACATCCTCCAGGGCCCGACGCCGGTACAACGTCGCCGCGGCGGTACCGCCGAAGACCCAGGCGCCACGATCGTACGATCCATCGTCCTGGCGCCCAGCGCCGCGGTCGAAGTGGCGGCCCGAAGGCGTCACCACCATGCCGGCGGCGTCAATGACCGCCGTGGCTGCCAGCTCCGGCCCGCGGGCACGCAGCAGCTTGCCGGTGGCGGAGCCGATGCGGTCGCCGTCGGGCCGTTCTCCGACGGCTGCGAGAAGTCGCGCCACGCACGGCCGCTGCAGCGCGCAGTCCGGGTTGAGAAGCAGCACCCAGGGCGAAGAGCAGGCTCGCAGGGCGCGGTTGACTGCCGCCGAGAAGCCGATGTTGCCGGTGCTTCGAAGAAGCTCGAGATCGAGCCGCTTGGACCAGCTCGCGGCCACGCCCGCCGAGCCGTCCGTAGAGGCGTTATCGACCACGACCACCGCCATGGGCGGGGCCTCCTGTGCGGCCACGGAGGCGAGGCAGGCATCGAGGACGTCGCCGTGGTTGTGGGTAACGACGACTACATCGTACGGCTCGCAGCCCGCTGAGAGGTCCTCCATGTGGGCATCTTGGCACACCCGGCTGCAAGGCAGGAAGGAACGAGGTAAGGAGGTGAGAAAGTAAGGAGGTGAGAAAGCCCCCCCGCCCACCGGAAAGACGCTAGACGCGAGAAGCGAGAGCCGTGTTCCCGCCGGAGCTGCGAGACGAGCGGGTCCGCATGGTACCCGCACGACCGCCGGAGCGACAGAGAACCACCCCCGGGTCTCCCCACTGCCTGGCTCCCCGTCACGAGTGAAGCGCCACCCACCCAGGCTACCGACAACCCAGGCCCCCCCTAACTCCCGCTCGTGTCCTCCGGCTCACTCGGCAGTGCGCCGCGAGCCCGCCACCAGGTGAGGCGGAGAAGGTCACGCAGCATCTGCAGCGAGTGCCGCAGCGGCGCGACGCGTGAGGCCTCGACGTGGTGCCAGCGGACACCGACCTCGCGGACCCGGTAGCCCCAGCGGCGGGCAAGGACCAGCATCTCGACGTCGTAGGCGAACCCGTCGAGGCGCTGTACCGATGCAATACCTGTTGCCAGACGGCCCGGCAGGAGCTTGAAGCCGCACTGGGTGTCGTGCACCCCGGGGACCAGAAGGGCACGGACGAGAAGATTGAACGTGCGGCCCATGAGATCGCGATAGACCGGCTGGCGAACGAAGATGAGGTCGCGTCGCACCGCCCGTGAGCCGATCACGAACGAGTCCCGCGTAGCCTCGGCGGCCAGCTGGTCGAGCTCCTCGATCGGTGCGGCCAGATCGGCATCGCTGATCAGGACCATGGTGGCGGTCGTCGCCGCCATCCCTGTACGAACCGCCGCGCCCTTGCCTCGGTTGCGGTCATGGGCAAGCACCAGGAGCGTGACGCCCGCCGGCAGCTCAACCTCCCGGGCCGCCGCTGCCGTGCCGTCGGTGGAGCCGTCGTCGACCACGATCAGGCCTGCCGGGAGCCACTGCGGGCTGCGAGCCAGATGCTTGGCAATCCGTCGCAGCGACGTGGGGAGGCGTCCGGCCTCGTTGAACGCGGGAATGACGATGTCCAGGGAGACCTCTTGGGCTCCAGCTGCTTCAACCGAGAGCGAGCCGGATGGGGTCATGCCATGGTTCATCGGAGGGTCCTCGCGGCCGCTGCTGTCATGCTCGCGATGGTACAATGCCCCCGTCCTGATTGGCGATCCGGGAGGGAGGTCGGCATGGAGCACACGCGGTGGGAGTACAAGATCATCAACATCCGCTCTGAGAACTACCGCCTCGATCCCGCCTATGACGTCGAGCTCAACGAGTTGGGCGAGGACGGGTGGGAGCTCGTCTCCATCACCGCTATCAACTTCAAGACCGGCGCCACCGACCACATCGGGATGGTCTTCAAGCGCGCCAAGGGCTAGAGGTCCGGCCGCAAACCCCATTCGGCTGCGACCGACGACGAGAGCGTGAGCCCATTCGGCCAAATAGGAGACCTATCACAACCGTCTTGCCCTCAACCGCGACCAGGCGAGGGTGAAGCGCCGCGCAAGACGCCAAGGCGTCTCCCGAGTTCAGTCTTCATCCGCCAGCTCGTCAGCTGCCAGGCTCGTGCCGGCGACCGTGGCCGGAAACCAGTTGCGCCCGCCGAGTAGAGCCAGCAGACCGGCCGAGGCAGCGAGAACGAGGATCGTGATGAGGAGCAACGGCATCCGTACCCGCGGGACCTCGTCGGTGAACGTCAGGCCGGCCAGCAGCATCCCGGGCGTCCCACGGCGAACCACCACCAGCACGGTCGCTGTGGTCAGCCACCAGGCTCCGGCGAGCAGTGCCGCCCATGGCAAGGCCGGAGCACCGGTCCGGTAGCCGAGCACGCGGACCACAGCGAGGGCCGCGGCGCAGGGCACCAACACGACCACCAGCTCGGCCCACGAGGCAGCCAGGAATGACACGAAGGAGGGTCGGGGGTCACCGGGATCATCCGGCGGCTCCGGCTCGGAATCGACCTGGACTTCCTCGATCAGCCGATCCCAGTTGGCAGGAAAGGCAAGCTCCTCCGGCGACGTCTGGGGCGGCTTCTTCATCGCTCCCTCAGGCTCGCGATGAAGATCTTCAGCTGCATGTCCACGGGACGGGTCTTGTAGCTGGAGACGAACTCGAGAATCCTCTTGGTCTCCGCGTCATCGGGCGTAAGCCGCTCCAACTGGCGCAGATGGCCCTCCGCTCCCGTGAGGTTGTAGTTGCGGAGCTCGCTGATGGCGAGGTCGAAGAGGTCGCGCTCGAGCTCCTTGTGGAGCTCGTCGAGGCCCGGGTAGGTGTTGAGGAGCTCACGGGCGAGGTTGGAGGCGGTTTCGTAGTCGTGCTGTTGACGCGCGTGCACGAGCGCTGGGATGCGTTTCTCCTGGGCGGCAATCCGCTCCCTGAGCTCGACGAGGCCACCGTCGTGGGGATGTGCCGCGATTCCGGCTTCGACCAGCTCGTACGCCTCCAACCAACGTCCGCCGTCGTAGGCCGCCTGCGCAGCGGTGGCCTGCTCCGGCACGGGTGTCGGCGTCGGCGGTACCAACGCCCGGCGATAACGGACGAGACGCTGCGCGATGCGGCCGCGGTCGAGCTCCGAGGCCGGGTACCGCTGCAGCAGGTTGATCGCCTCCTCGGCGTGGCCGCCCCGGAACAGCTGCTCGGCGCGGGCCATGGTTCTCTCGAGCTCTTGATGGGCCTCGGCCTCTTTGTGTCCGGACAGCATGCGGGAGCCAAACCACACGCCGACAGCCACGATCAGCACCGCGAGAGCTCCGAACGCCACCTGGAGAATGGGCAGTCTGCGACGCCCGGCGCCCTTCAGCCCGGGCCCGGCCGGGGGCGCGTAGTCGGCTTCCGAGAACAGGTCGCCGGCGGAGGCTTCGACCGCCGGCTGCCCCTCATCGAAGAGGTCGATGTCGAGGCCGTCCAGCGACACCTCGCCTGCCGACGGCAGCGGCGGGACCGGAGGCGGAGAAGCGTCCCCCGGCTTCTCCTTGCCGGCGTCCAGCTGCTCCTTGAGATCGAGGGCTTCGATGTGCTCGGGACGCAGCGATAGAACATCGTGGACATGGCGGCGGGCAACGTCCAGCCGGCCGGCACGTTGGGCCTCCTTGGCCTCCTCCATCAGGTGATCGACCCGCTCCTGGGTCTCCTCGTCTCGGCGGCGGGCCTCCGCGATCGCCTGCCGAGCCTCGGTGTGGCCCGGATCGATCAGGAAGATCCGCGACCAGGTATCGATCGCCTCCTGATAGTCGCCGGTGTCGAAGGCGTTCTGACCGGATCTCAGCAGCTGCTCGATGTTCCGCTCGTCCTGATCGTCCTCCCCGGCCTCCGGCTCGACGTGGGCGATGGAGGGCTGCGCCTCCTCCTCCTCGCTCTGGAAGAGATCCGCGATATCCGGTTGTGCGGCGTCATCTGCCGAGCCTTCCGCTCCAGAGTCGGGGGCTGCAAAGTCGAAGTCCGGCGCCCCCGTCGCCGAGTCCACTGGTCCGAAGCCGCCGGTCCGCTTGCTTGCGTCGGCATACGGATCGCTCCCGGTGTCAAAGCTCGGCGCGGCCTCCCTACCAATCGCCCCGAACGAGATCTGCGCCGGTCCGGCGGCGCCACCGGAGGACTCGACGTGATCGATCGCCGGCGCTCCGATTCCGCTTTCCTGGATGTCCTTGAGGGTCGCGCTGATACCGGGATGATGAGGATCGACCGCCTGCGCCATCATCACGAAGTTGGCGGCTTCCTCACCGTCGCCGCGGTCAAGGGCCTCGCGCGCCTGGGTCAGGTACTGGGCGACCTGAACCTCGCTCTTGAGGGCGTCGCTGATCTGCTTGAGAAGCTGCCGCGCCTCCTGGTGCGCCGGCAGGTCGAGAAGGACCTTCTCCACCTTCTCCTTGGCCTCGAGGAAGCGCCGCTCGTTGAAGTCTTCGACCGCCGATACGAGGAGCAGGTCGGTCTCCTCGGTGGCCGGCGCCTGCAGCTGAGAGATGATGCCGGAGAGATCTATCTCCGACGAACCTGACTCGAGCTGACGCTGGAGATTCCGAGCGGGTTCGAACGACGGGTCGAGGCGGAGAACGAACTCGAGTGCAATGATCGCCTCTTCCCGTCCCCCCTCCTGCAGCTTGCGGACGGCCTGACGGAACGCCGTCAGGACGCGCTCCTGAGCCTGGGCGGAAAGCTCGCGGTTACCAGGGTATGCCATGACGACTCGATGGTAGCAGGAGCGGCGATCCGGCGTCTAGCAGACGCTTCATTCCCCGTCATCTGCGCAGCGACGACCGGCCGGCCGACGCCTCCCGAGCCGGTCGGGGACGGCTACAGGCCGAGCTGGCGCATCTTGCGGTGGAGATGAGAGCGCTCGACCTCGAGGACCCTGGCGGCGGCGGTCACGTTGCCGTCACACTCCTCGAGCACCCGTGAAATGTACTCCCTCTCGAACCGTCGGCGCGCCGCACGCAGGGAAAGAGCCGGGCCACCGACCAGCAGCGAGCGACCCTCCGACGAGTGGTCGGCGAGGAAGCCCAGGTGTTGGGCACGAATCTCGTCGCCGGACACCATGATCATCAGGCGTTCGACGACGTTCTTCAGCTCGCGGACGTTCCCCGGCCACGGGTAGCGGCTGAGGCGGGACATAGCCTCCTCGGTGAAGCTCTTCGGGCGGGCTGCCGTGGAGCGAACAACCGCACTCATGAACTCGTCAACGAGACGAGGGATGTCCTCGGAACGCTCGGCCAGCGTCGGCACCCGGATTGGAATTACGTTCAGCCTATAGTACAGATCACGGCGGAAGCGTCCGGTCTCGATCTCCTCCTCGAGGTCCTTGTTGGTCGCAGCGATCACCCTGACATCGACCGTAACCTCCCGACTCCCGCCGAGTCGGGTGAACCGCTGCTCCTGCAGGACTCGCAGCACCTTGGCCTGGGTGAGCAGGCTCATGTCGCCGATCTCGTCCAGGAACAGGGTACCGCCGTCGGCGATCTCGAACTTGCCCCGCTTGGCCTCGACCGCGCCGGTGAAGGCGCCCTTGAGATGCCCGAAGAGCTCGCTCTCGATCAACTCGGCTGGGATGGCGGCACAGTTGAGAGCGATGAACGGGCTTGCGGCTCGCCTCGAGTGACGGTGGACCAGTCGCGCGACGACCTCCTTGCCGGTACCGTTCGGGCCGGTGATGAGCAGGCGGCCGTCGGTGGGGGCGGCGGTCATGACCTGGCGCCGCAGCTCACGAACAGCGGGCGAGATACCGGTGAGGTTCGGAGCGAGGTCGTCTGTGAGTGTCTCGCGGACACGTCGCTCCAGCTGGGATCGCCGCAGCGCATTGCCGACGCTGACGACGACCCGATCGTAGCTCAGGGGTTTCTCCAGGAAGTCCTGGGCACCTTCCCGGATGGCAGCGACGGCCTGCTCCCCGGAAGCATGCCCGGAGATCACGATAACGGGGACCGGAGGCCCCTGCTCGTGGAGTCGGCGCAGGACCTCGATGCCGTCGATCCCAGGCAGCCAGATGTCGAGCAGAACCAGGTCGACGAGCTCGCGATCGAGGACCTCCAGCCCCTCCTCACCGCTCGCCACCGCCGTGGTGTCGTAACCCTCATCACCGAGGATCTGTCCCAGAAGCTCTCGGATGCCCGGCTCGTCGTCGATGATCAGGACGACGGATCTGCTCATGCCTGCCCCCCGGGTGGCCCATTGGGCTTCGACCGGGCCGCCTCTTCCAGGGCGCCGGCAGCCGCGACCGCGCCGGGAAGCGTGATCGTCACCCGGGCGCCGTGCGGGCGGATGTTGGCGAGGTCGAGCCTGCCGCCGTGGTCGGTGACGACCCGGTGCACGAGGGCGAGGCCCATGCCGGAGCCGCGTCCCTTCGTCGAGTAGAACGGCTGCATCAGCAACGCGGTGTCCTCGGTCGGGAAGCCCGGTCCAGTGTCGGTGACCTCGATCACGAGGTTGGGGTCGGAGGCAGTTGCCCGCACCTGGATCTCACCCTGCTCCCCTACCGCGTCCATCGCGTTGTCGAGAAGGTTGACGAGCGCCTGGCGAAGGAGCGCCGGATCGGCGAGGCAGCGGACTTCATCGGTCGGCAGGTCAACGTGGACCAGTACGTCCTCACGCAGACCCTCGTAAAGGGAGATTGTCTCTGTCAGCAGGCGGTTGAGGTCGGTCGGCCGCGGGTTGACAGCCGGCATGCGGGCATAGCTGTGGAAGGCGTCCACCAGCTCCTTCAGCCCCGAGACGTGGGCAATGATGGCGTCGCATCCGGTGGTCACGACCTGCTGCATTTTGCTTTCGAGACCGGCGGCGTGGCGCTGGATCCGCTCCGCTGCAAGGCGGATCGGAGTCAGCGGGTTCTTGATCTCGTGGGCGATCCGGCGCGCGACCTCGCTCCAAGCCGCCTGCCGCTGGGCACGTACGAGCTGCGTGAGGTCCTCGAGCGCGACCACCCAGCCGCCGCCGTGAAGAGGCTCAGCCGTGACCTCGAGATGACGGACGATGCCCTGCACCTCGATGTCGATCTCACGCGTGGAGTGGGCCCGCGGACGAGTGAGCACCTGGTGCAGTGGCGCGAGCCCTGGTTGGTCCAGGTCGTCGACCGGTCGCCATGTTCCATCGCGCAGCGTCCAACCGAGGAGGCGATCGGCGGCGGGGTTGGCGCGCACCAGCCGCCGTTCGGCATCGACCGTGAGAACGCCGGTAGGGACCGTGGCGAGGAGGGTGGCCAGCTCCTGGTTGGAGGCCAGGATCTCGTCTTCCTTGGCCCGCAGCCGCCGGACCATGGCGTTGAAGGAGTGGACCAGCACGGCGACCTCGTCCGTGGCTGGCACCGACACCTCTTCGAGCTGGTCGCCCTCGGCGACCCGTTGCGTTGCAGCGGCCACCGCCAGCAGCGGCTCGGTAAAGCGCCGGGAGAGGTAGAGACCAACCCACACCGTGGCGAACAGGAGCAACAGCGTGATCGCGAGCAGCACCAGCAGGGTGGTCGAGGTGACCGAGCCCCGCTGCAGCTTCATCTCCTGGAAGGTCGCGTAGGCCGCGGTGGCGCGCTCGAGGTGCAGCAGGACCTCACGCGGCAGCATGTCTCCGACCATGACCACGGTGCCGTCGCGGTTGATTGGCGTCCAGGCTCGGATCAGTAGGCCTCCGCGCCAACGGTCAGCGCGGCGACCGGCTCGGCGGAGCTCGCCGGCTTGGATGGGTGGGAGCGAGCGGGGAATTCTCTGCGGCTCGGTCACAGCCTGGACCAGGTACGGACCGCGGTAGATGGCGATGAGATCGACACCGAGGAGATCGTGCAGCTGGTCGAGGCGCGCTGGGTTGGGGTCGTTTCGCAGCTGAGCCGCCGCCGCCTGAGCCTGGCGGGTAAGACGGTCCTCGACCAGGGCTCGTGCCTCCTCTGTCACGGCGGCCCCGCCGCGCAGGACCTCCTCGACCGGGGCCGAGAACCAGCGGTCAATGGAACGTTGCAGGAAGTTGGTCGCGATCAAGAAGATGAATATCACCGGGATGAACGTCAGCGCAACGTAGGTCAGCACCAGCTTGGTACGGAAGCGGCTGCCGAGGATCCCGCTCCGGCGCTCCAAGGCGAGGCGAATCACGCTCCTGAGAAGGACGAAGAGAAGGACGACGATGAGCGAGATGTCCCAGTACCAGAGGACGAACAAGAGCAGACGGTTGGTGAGGTCGCGAGGGGATGCTTCCTGCGTGCGCTGCACCAGGTAGGCGGCGGCCGCCGCCAACGCCATCAGGGCGAGGAAGGCGACTACCAGGAAACGGTTCTGCCGCCGGTACCGGTGCCAAGCCCGCGCTCGCCGGCTCACTGCTCCTCCCGCACCGGGACCACGGTCCATGAGATGCCTTCCGTCTGCGGCACCACGAGCCAGGTCGTCGTCGACGAGTAGACAGCACGCGCCCGCAGGTAGAGAGCGTGGCGGGTGGGCGGCAGGATGACTCGGAACGGGGGCGGGGCGCGTAGCCAGTCGAGGGCGGCATCGGGTGATGTGGTCTCACGGCTGGCGACGATCACGTCGTTGAGCAGCAGCTCGCACCGGTACCTTCCGGTTACGGGATCGAAGGCTACGGTGGACACCAGCTCGCCCCTCCACACGCGCCGGTCCCACAGCAGGGCCCGCCGGCTACGGACCTGAATCGGGTACACGACGCGGACCTGTGCGCCGGAGGGGAGCGCCTCGTGTAGCGACGCGGGAAGAGGCGAGTTGAGGGTCAGCTGCACCTCGAGGGCGGCTCCGGAACGGTGCAGCTGCACCTCGAGGGGCGGCGACGAGCCCACCGCCAGCGCGACGGTCAGCAGCGTCGCAGCAATGCCCCGCATGGTGTTGCAACTTTACCACACGGTGCTGTAGCCCGCTCGGAGTTCATTGCGAGAGGCTCGGGTGGAGAGCCCGTTCGCAGCGAAATCCGCGAGGCGGGCGTCAGATGTGCGTTTTCTCGCGCCGGAGCACGCCGCAGGCGTACCCGCAGGTACGTTGGAGGCGTGCGACAAGCGAAAAACGCGCAGGTGACCCCGTATCGCGGATTGCAGCCGAACGAGTTTCTCCGTCCGGGCCTCGAAAAGAGGAGGGCACGGACGGCCGTGCCCAGGGAACCGCCGCAGCGGATGCGTGGTCGAGGTCAGACCGCGAGTGCGGGGCGCACTCCCAGATCCATCGGGTACGGAGCAACGAACGCCGTTCGGCTGTCGAAGCCGACCAGCTCCCAGCGCTCGGGGTTGGACAGAATGGCGCGGACGAGGTCCGCGTGCAGGGCGTGGCCCGCCTTATACCCGGTCACCGCGCCTTCCAGCGGGTACTCGAGGAGCGCGAGATCGCCGATGAGGTCGAGCACCTTGTGGCGCACGAACTCGTCGGGAAACCGCAGCTCTCCTGAGACAATCCGTTCCTCGTCGACGACGACGCAGTTGCTCAGCGATCCTCCCCTGGCAAGGCCGCGACTCTTCAGGTAGCGGACGTCCTTGAGGAAACCGAAGGTGCGTGCCGGGGCGATCGCCTGCCGATAGGTCTCGGGCGTGATGACGCCGACGTAACGCTGGAAACCCACGAGAGGGTTGTCGAACGAGATGCGGTAGTCGACCGAGAACGTCTCCGCGGGCTCGATCCGGAGCCACTTTTCGCCTTCCCGGACCTCGATAGTCCTGGAGATGCGCAGGGCGGTTGCCGGGCGGTCCTGGGAGATCACGCCGGCACGGTCGATCAGCTCCACGAACGGCGCGGCCGAGCCGTCGAGGATCGGAACTTCGTTGCCGTCGATCTCGACGATGACATTGTCGATCCGAAGCCCACGCAGCGCGGACAGCAGGTGCTCGACAGTGGAGATGGTGGCATCGGCAAGCCCGAGTCGGGTCGCGTATGACAGCTCATGGGCGTGGTCGACCTGGGCCGGAATGCGTTGCCCGCTCTGGCGGTGGTGAAATACAATCCCCGTCCCCGCGGGCGCCGGGCGCAGCCACAGTCGGCTCGGCTCGCCAGAGTGGAGCCCCACCCCATCCGAGCTGATCGAGCTAGCGATTGTGGTCTGCAAGCGCATGGCACTCCTCCTCCTACACGTTCTCTGTGCAGGGCGCGTGCCAACTCTCTGACAAGACACCAAGACCATTAATAACAATGATTTAGACAGTATAGAATCGATCGCTAAGGGGTCGTGGAGTTGTGTGTTCGCCACATGTGTGGGGTAAATACAACAGTCGGGCGGAGGTGACAGCGCGCGCTGCCGGCGCTCCCGAGGAAAGCCCGATGGGTGGTAAGGTAGCGGATGATGCTGAGGCAGGGGGAAGACGTGAGCACGCCGGTGCGAGGTGCAGGGTGACGGCTGATGTGCCGGGCTGGTCGCCAGAGGTGGAGCGCAGCTTCAAGGAGGTGCTGTTCCGCTTTCTGGAAGAGGTCAACGCGACCAAGGCGGCGCTGTACCTGTCGACCGAGCGGGACGCCTACGGGCTGGCCAGCCAGTACGGTTTCGGCCGTCGCGACCTGCTCGCGGCGGAGCACCGCACCGGCGACCCCTTCCTGCCCCTGGTAGCCGGACTTCGGGGCAAGCCGCGGGCATTCGACCGGGGAGAGGAGCTCCGACAGCTCGTTCCGTACCTCGACGGTGCCTCTACGTCGCGGCTGCTGCTGGTGCCGCTGAGCTTCGGCGATAGAGTTCTCGGCTTCGTCGACGCGCGTGACAAGGGCCGCGGCGCTCCTTTCACCGACAGCGATGTCAAGAAGTCGGCCAAGATCGCAGAGGCGCTCGTTGGCCTGCTGCGTGAGCTCCAGATCTACCCAGGGCTCGAGCTTCCGGAGGCCGCGGAGTCGGGTCCGGAGGCGGCGTCGGCGACCGTCAGCCTGAGGGTCGGGGGCGTCGCTCTCGACGCCGAGGGCTTGCAGGAGCTGGCGGAGGTCGCCCGGTCGCAGCTGGCGGACAACGGCGCCGAGACCGTCGCCGTGACGCTGGTCGAGGCAAGCGGTGCGACCTGTCTCGCCCTCACCAGCGGCCGTTTCGGTGACGAGGAGCGTACGGCCCTGGTGCGGCATCAGACGCGCGCATTGGAGGAGCACGGACTGCCGGCTCCGGAGGAGGCCGCGTGGTCGGTCATCCCCCGCCGGCTTCCGATTGAAACACGCCGGCCGGGCGCACGTTCGATCGGGAGCGCCGTCCTCCTGGGAGGCGACAACTGGGCAGTAGTCGGCTCGGTGGTGTCGCCGCAGGCGTCGGTACGGCCGCAGGCACTGCTCGGGCGCCTGCGCGAGACGGCAACAGTCGAGCGCACGGGAACCCAGCTGCGGTTCGCGCGACGCCGGTTCGTATTGAGCCTGGCCGAGGAGCTGGGCAAGTCCTCACCCGAGCTGTTCGAGCATCTGATGGCGGTGTCGCGGCTCAGCTGGAGTCTCGCTCACACGCTCGGGCTCGGCCCGGCCACCGCCGAGGAGGCCGCGCTGGCAGGCCTCATCCACGACATCGGCCTCGCCGAGCTTTTGCGCCAGTCGGGATACCGCGGGATGCAGGCCGGGCCGGAGAACGGCCGCCAGGTGCAGCGCCACGCGGAGCTCGGTCAGGCGCGGCTCGAGGCCTGTGGGCTCGACAAGCTGGCGCGGATTGTCCGCCACCATCACGAACGATGGGATGGCGGCGGCTACCCGGATCGGCTGGCGGGTGAGGCAATCCCGAGGCTGGCGCGAATCGTTCACGTGGCCGAGGTTTACGACGTCCTGGTGGGAGCCCACTCGTACCGTACGACCGTGTCGCAGAACCGAGCTCTCGGGATCCTGCGCGCCGCCGCCGCGCACCAGTTCGACCCCACCGTCGTCTCGGCCCTCGGGGAGGTCCTGGCGTGCGAGACGTGAAGGGCGAGCGCACGGTGCTGGCGACCAACCGGGCTGCACGCCACCTCTACCACATCCTCGACACCTTCGAGGCCGGGCTCGAGCTCGTCGGCACCGAGGTCAAGGCCATCCGAGCCGGCCGCGTGAACCTGAAGGAGGGGCACGTTCGGTTCGAGAACGGCGAGGCGTTTCTCGTCGGCTGTCACGTCAGTCCGTACGAGCATGCCGGCTATGCCGGCCACGACCCACTGCGGCCACGCCGGCTGCTCTTGCACAAGCACCAAATCCTGCGGCTGGCCGCCAAGGTCCAGGAGAAGGGGCTGACGGTGGTTCCACTGGCGGTGTTCCTGGACCGCAACTGGATCAAGGTGGAGCTGGGCCTGGTTCGCGGCAAGCAGCTGCACGACAAACGGGAGACCCTGCGACGCCGGACTTTGGACCGCGAGGCAGAGCAGGCAATGAAAGAGGACCGCTGAGGGCGGCCGGCGCGGCGGGCCCACGGCCCCGGAGTCCGGGAAGGCTACGGCCCCTCGCGTCTGTTGATGAGAGGCGATGCGAGAGACGATTTCGATCCGAGGTGCCCGCGAGCACAACCTGGACAACATCGACGTCGAGATTCCCCGCGACCGACTGGTGGTGATCACGGGGGTTTCCGGCTCCGGGAAGTCCTCGTTGGCGTTCGATACCCTGTTCGCGGAGGGACAGCGAAGGTATGTCGAGTCGCTGTCTGCCTACGCCCGCCAGTTCCTGGAGCAGCTGGAGAAGCCGGACGTGGACACCATCGAGGGTCTATCGCCCGCCATCTCCATCGAGCAGAAGACGACCTCCAGAAACCCGCGCTCCACGGTCGGAACGGTCACGGAGATCTACGACTACCTCCGTCTCCTCTGGTCCTCGATTGGAATCCCCCATTGCCCCGACTGCGGGGTGCCAATCCGTCCGCAAACCCTCGCGCAGATGGTGGACCGTCTCCTCCTCCTCGAGCCGGGAACGCGATTCCAGCTGCTGGCCCCGGTCGTTACCGCCCGCAAGGGCGAGTACCGCGGCCTGTTCGCGCAGATGGTCCGCGAGGGCTTCGTCCGCGCGCGCGTCGATGGCGAGGTGATCGACGCCGCCGAACCGCCTCAGCTGGACAAGAACCGCAAGCACTCGGTCGAGGTAGTCGTCGACCGCCTGTCCGTGCGCGACGGAGTTGCCGGACGCCTCGCCGACTCGCTCGAAACCGCCCTGCGGGTCGGCGAGGGTCTGGTGCGGGTGGCCGTCGATGGCGGCGACGAGATCGTGCTTTCGGAGCGTCACGCCTGCCCGCAGTGTGGCTTCTCGATCGCCGAGGTGTCGCCGCGGCTATTCTCGTTCAACTCGCCGCAGGGGGCCTGTCCCGAGTGCTCCGGCCTGGGGTTCCTGCGCGAGGTGGACCCCGAGAAGCTGGTCGTGGACCCCGAGCGGTCGCTCACCTCCGGATGCCTGGCGGTGCTCCAGCAGGGCGCGAGCTCGTGGCGCCGCCGACAGCTCGAGCAGCTTGCAGAGCACCTGGGCTTCGACCTCCACACCCCGTGGCGCCGGCTGCCGGAGGAGGTCCACAGGCTGATCATGTACGGCACGGAAGGCGAACTCGACTTCGTGTGGCAGGGACGAAAGGGAGCGTACCGGTACCGCGACCGCTTTGAGGGCTTCGTCCACAACCTCGAGCGCCGCTACCGGGAAACGGGTTCCGAGGAGGTCCGCCGCGAGCTCGAGCGCTTCATGTCGTTCGCCCGCTGCACTGCCTGCGGGGGTGCCCGCCTGCGGCCGGAAGCGCTGGCGGTGCGAATCGCCGGCCACAGCCTCGCTGAGGTGACAGCGCTGCCGGTTCGCGGCGCCCTCGATTGGTTCTCGGGGCTGCAGCTCGACGACCGCGAGCAGCAGATCGCACGCAAGATCCTGCGCGAGGTCTACGACCGCCTCGGCTTCCTGGTCGCGGTCGGCCTCGACTACCTGACGCTCGACCGCATGGCCGGCACCCTGTCGGGGGGTGAGAGCCAGCGCATCCGCCTCGCCACCCAGGTCGGCTCCAAGCTGATGGGGGTGATGTACGTTCTCGACGAGCCTTCGATCGGCCTTCACCAGCGCGACAACCGGCGCTTGCTGAACACCCTCAAGGGGATGCGCGACCTCGGCAACACGGTCATCGTCGTCGAGCACGACGAGGAGACGATCAGGGAGGCCGACTGGGTGATCGACCTTGGCCCCGGCGCCGGCAGCCGGGGCGGCCGCGTGGTGGCGGCGTGCCCTCCGCAAGACCTGCCCCTGGCGGCGCAGTCCCTCACCGGCAAGTACCTTGCCGGTGAGCTGACCATCGAGCTGCCCGGCGCGCGGCGGAACGGCAGCGGCTCCAGCATCGTTGTACGCGGCGCCGCGGAGCACAACCTCAAGCACATCGACGTCACCTTCCCGCTCGGCCGCTTCGTCTGCGTGACGGGCGTGTCGGGTTCCGGCAAGTCGACGCTCGTCAACGAGATCCTCCACAAGGGCGTGGCCAGACAGCTGTACGGTTCGCTGGCGAGGCCGGGCAGCTACAGCGGCCTGGAGGGCGTCCAGCACCTGGACAAGGTCATCGCCATCGACCAGAGCCCAATCGGCCGCACCCCGCGCTCGAACCCCGCCACCTACACCAAGGTCTTCGATCCCATCCGCCAGCTGTTCGCCGCAACGACCGAAGCGCGCGCGCGCGGCTACCGTCCCGGGAGGTTCAGCTTCAACGTCAAGGGTGGCCGTTGCGAAGCTTGCCAGGGCGCCGGCCGAATCCGGATCGAGATGCACTTCCTGCCGGACGTCTTCGTCACCTGCGATGTGTGCAACGGACGCCGTTACAGCCGCGAGACGCTCGAGGTCCGCTACAAGGGGCTGAACATCGCCGAGGTCCTCGACCTCACGATCAGCCAGGCCGCCGACCTGTTCGCGGCCGTGCCCAGGATCGTCCGTATCCTCGACACGCTGACCGCGGTCGGCCTCGGCTACCTGCGTCTCGGACAGCCCGCAACCACGCTGTCTGGCGGTGAGGCGCAGCGGGTCAAGCTGTCGCGTGAGCTGGCGAAGCGCGCAACCGGTCGCACTCTCTACCTGCTCGACGAGCCGACCACCGGCCTCCACTTCGACGACGTCCGCAAGCTGCTCGTGGTTCTGCACGCCCTCGTGGACCGCGGCAATACCGTCCTCGTCATCGAGCACAACCTGGACGTCATCAAGACCGCCGACTGGGTCATCGACCTCGGCCCGGAGGGCGGCGACGAGGGCGGCCGGTTGGTCGTCTCCGGCACGCCGGAGGACGTCGCGGCCTGCGACGGCTCCTACACCGGACGGTACCTGAAGCCGTTGCTGAAGGGGCAGAGGGCGGCTCAGAAGGCCGGGTAAGTGATTAAGTGACTGAGTAATTAAGTGACTAGGTCCCACCCACCCAAGAGGGTGAGGCGTGAGGAGTAAGGGGTGAGGGGACCGCCGCCCACCCGCGGGGATCGCTAGACGCTAGAGGAAAGACGCGAGACGACCCCCACCCACGCGGGAAGAGAGAAGAAAGAGGAGAGAAGAGAAACCCCTGCCCTCCCGCAGAACGCGGGCGCAGCGCGCTCCAGAGAATGGTGTGCTCAAACGGGCGTACCGTCCTTGATGTTTCTCTGAAGAGCGTTCACGGGCCGTAGGCGCTGGCGAGAAACGTCAAGGGGGGGGTCCTATATAAAGAACGAGCACGGGTATGGCTCCCGTTGCCAGCCTACGTGGCTTCGGGGGGAATGCCGCCCGTGC
>Ga0307423_1000383_pt1 | contig 29837 bp, 24 predicted proteins | sample SalMarWE160310MG_FD_202154 | JGI IMG/M metagenome (GOLD analysis project Ga0307423, IMG submission 202154) | Salt marsh sediment microbial communities from the Plum Island Ecosystem LTER, Massachusetts, United States - WE1603-10 | ecosystem: Environmental > Aquatic > Marine > Intertidal zone >... | reverse complement strand
ATAAACTTTCAGATGAACAACGAGAAACCTTGTTAAGAACAATTCCGCTTGGAAGAATGGGAAAACCTGAAGATGTTGCAAAAGTTGTTGGGTTTTTGTGCAGCGACGAGGCTTCTTATATAACAGGACAGGTAATTGCCGTAGATGGCGGAATGACTATGTAAATTTGTCAATTAGGAGCCAATTTTAGTAAATTTAACAAAATTAAATTACTACTTAATAAACTAAGTCAAACTAATTAATTACAGGAGATAAAAAATGGATGTTGAAGCAAAAGTAAAAGAGATTATTATTGACAAACTTGGTGTCGAGGAATCTCAAATTACACCTGAAGCTTCTTTTACGAATGATCTCGGTGCAGATTCATTGGACATAGTTGAGTTAGTTATGGGTTTTGAAAGTTCCTTCCAAATATCCATTCCCGATGAAGATGCAGAAAAAATAGCTACTGTGGGAGATGCAATAAACTATCTTAAAGAAAAAGTCGGTAACGCATAGAAAAAATCCACTGAACAAATATGGAAAAGCGCAGAGTTGTTGTAACTGGCTTGGGCGTTGTCACACCAATTGGAATTGGAATCGATGAATTTTGGAAAGGGTTAGTTAGCGGTAGGAACGGGGTCGATCTTATAACAAAATTTGATACCTCAAACTTTGATACGAAATTCGGAGCAGAAGTCAAAGACTTTGATCCGTTAAAATTTTTAGACAAGAAATCCCTTAAAAGGTTAGATCCCTTTGCCCAATACGCATTGGTTTCGGCAATTATGGCTGTGGAAGATTCAGGATTGGATCTTGAAAAAGTAAACAAAGAACGTTTTGGAGTTGTTTTCGGCAGCGGAATTGGAGGATTAAAAGTATTACGCGAACAACATTTTATTTATTTTGAATCGAAAACGCCCAAGAAAATCAGTCCCTATTTTATACCTATGATGATATCAGATATAGCTGCCGGTCAGATATCAATAAGATTTGGATTGAAGGGACCTAATTATGCAACAACATCTGCCTGCGCAACATCTTCACATGCAATTTCCGATGCATTTATTCTTATTCAAAGGGGTAGTGCGGACCTGATGATTAGCGGTGGTTCCGAAACAGCGGTAGAGGTTATGTCTGTTGGCGGTTTCAATGCAATGAGAGCACTTTCAACCTGGAATGACAGGTATAAGGAAGCTTCAAGACCTTTTGATAAGGAACGAAATGGTTTTGTTCTGGGAGAAGGTGCTGGTTCATTAGTTCTGGAAGAATATGAACATGCAAAAAAACGTGGGGCAAGAATTTATGCAGAAATCGGTGGTGTGGGTCTTACGGGAGATGCACACCATATAACCGCTCCTGCACCTGGTGGAGAAGGTGCTGTTAGATCGATGCGTGAGGCGATTCGGGATGCTGATGTTTCTGCAGAAAGTATTGATTATATAAACGCCCACGGTACTTCCACACCATATAATGATGTTAATGAAACAATAGCTATTAAAACAGTATTTGGAAATCATGCATATGAATTAGTTGTCAGCTCCACAAAATCTATGACCGGGCATCTTCTTGGCGCAGCAGGAGCAGTTGAAGCTATTGCTACACTTTTAGCGATGAAAAACAGTAAAATACCGCCGACTATAAATCTTACTGTTCCCGATCCGGAATGCGATTTAAATTACAGTCCGAATAAACCAACAGATAAAAAAATAAGAAATGCTATAAGCAATACTTTCGGATTTGGCGGTCATAACGCATCAATTCTTTTCAAGCAGTTAGAGGCTTAGTTTGGCTCGTCTGTTCTCTCGTATTCGTGATTCTATTGTAAGAAGAAGGGTGAAGAATAGCAGCTCTAATAATTTTGTTGAGTTAAATGCTCAAAAAATTAAAGATCTGGAGAAGATGATGAATGTTTCTCTTAATCATAAACATTATTATGTTCAAGCATTAACTCATCGTTCAACATTAGAAATAACAGAATTCGAAAGTATATCAAACGAGAGACTAGAGTTTTTAGGCGACTCAGTTTTGAGTTTGATAGTTGCTCAATATTTATTTGAAAATTTCCCAAATGAAAATGAAGGATTTATGACGAAAATAAGGGCGAACTTTGTTAATAGAAATTCATTGGGTAGTGTTGCTAAAAGGCTAAATCTGGGAGACTTTATAATTATTAGTGATAATCTGGAAAGAGATTTTGTAAAAACTTCACAGGCAGTTCTTGCAGATGCTTTTGAAGCTTTAATAGGAGCATTATATCTGGATCAGGATTTGAATGCGTGCAGAAAATTTATTTATAAGGTTTTGATAGAACCGAACGTTAAGGATGACGATTATTTGGTTGATGTAAATTATAAAAGTCAACTACTTGAATATACACAAGCAGAAAAAATGTCTTCGCCTGTGTATGAAATTGTTAGAGAAGAGGGACCTCAGCATGAGCGAATTTTTACCGTGAGTGTTTCGGTTAACTCTGAAAAATTGGGAATAGGTAAAGGCAAAAATAAAAAGACTGCCGAGCAGAATGCAGCCCGTAACGCTCTCAAGACAATAAAAGATAATAATTAAATCAGACTTTTTTATTAATCCTTAGATTACCCATAATATTTAATAGTATTAACAGGATTGTAACAATTTATTTACACTTTCCTGGTTAACTTCATTGCCAATTATTATTTAAATTTGATATCAAAAAACAGGTGTTCTTCAAAAGAGAGCACATAAACAAAAAGCTTGAGTGAGTATGATTTATGATGACTTTTGAACATCCCGATAAATTTGTTAACCGTCACATCGGTCCACGTGAAAACCAACTTAAGGAAATGGCAAAATTCTGTGGTGCCGAATCTATTGATAAGTTAATTGATAAAATAATTCCGCCAAACATCAGGTTAAAGAATAAACTTAACATTGATCCCGCAGTCAATGAACACACATTTATAGAAAATATTTCTCAAATCGCATCTAAGAATAAAGTATTCAAATCGTACATCGGTTTGGGATATCATCCCGTGATTTTACCCTCCGTAATTCAAAGAAACATACTTGAGAATCCCGGATGGTATACTCAATACACTCCTTACCAGGCAGAGATTTCACAAGGCAGGCTGGAAGCATTATTAATCTTCCAGACAGTAATTTCGGATTTGACAGCGATGGATATTGCAAATGCTTCTCTGCTGGATGAAGGTACTGCGGCAGCCGAGGCGATGACTATGTTTTATTCTATCAGACCAAGAGATAAAAAGAATGCAAATGTATTTTTTGTTTCTGAAGAATGTTTTCCGCAAACAATCGACGTGCTAAGAACAAGAGCTGTTCCACAAGGAATTGAGCTAAGAATTGGTAGTTATAAGGATGTGGAATTAACTGATGACATTTTCGGTATTCTCGTTCAATATCCTGCTGGTAATGGTGAGATAAGAAATTATTCTGAACTTTTTACAAAAGCTGAAGATAAAAATATTTATAAGGTTGTTGCTGCGGATCTGCTTAGTCTTACTTTGTTAATGCCGCCGGGTGAATTTGGAGCTGATGCAGTTATAGGTTCTTCTCAAAGGTTTGGAGTTCCTATGGGATTTGGCGGACCACACGCAGCCTTTTTTGCTACTAAGGAATCTTATAAAAGAAATATTCCCGGGAGAATTATTGGTGCTTCAGTCGATGCACAGGGAAATACGGCATATAGAATGGCTCTTCAAACGAGGGAACAGCATATAAGAAGAGAGAAAGCCACAAGCAATATTTGTACTGCTCAAGCTCTTCTGGCAATAATTGCAGGAATGTACGCGGTCTATCACGGTCCTGAGGGTTTAAGGGCAATTGCAAAAAGAATTAGAACCTTTACAAAAATACTGAATCTTGCTCTGAAGGAATTTGGATTCAGACAATTGAATAAGAATTTCTTTGATACGCTGTTAATTGAAGATTCTGAAAAAAGAATAAATGCAATTAAAAATGAAGCCTTAAAGAGAGAAATAAATTTCAGGTACATCGGAAATAATACAGTTGGAATTTCTTTAAATGAAGCAACGGAAGAAAAAGATCTTAAAGAACTAATCGAACTCTTTGCCGGTATTTCGGGTTCTAAAATTACCGGAGATTATTTTAATAGATTGTTAAATGAAGCAGAATCTGAACAGAGTGGATTTATTCCAAGAGAGAGTGAATATCTTACGCACGAAACATTTTATAAATACCATTCAGAAACTGAAATGTTACGCTTCATGAAAAAATTAGAAAATAAAGATCTATCTCTAACCCATTCAATTATTCCGCTTGGTTCCTGTACAATGAAACTAAATGGAACTACGGAGATGCTTGGAATAACCCAGCGGGAGTTTTCTGATATTCATCCCTTTGCACCTTTGAATCAAGTAAAAGGTTATCAGCAATTAATTAAAGAACTTGAGGATGATCTGAAAACAATTACAGGATTCGATGCAGTTTCTTTACAGCCCAATGCCGGAGCGCAGGGAGAATTCACTGGTTTAATGGTGATAAGTGCATTTCATTATGCACAAGGTAATAAAGAAAGAAATGTAGTACTCATTCCTGCATCTGCACATGGAACCAATCCTGCAAGTGCAGTAATGGCCGGAATGAAAGTGGTAGTTGTTCAGTGTGATGAATTTGGAAATATAGATTTAGATGATCTCAAATTAAAAGCAGAACAGAGCAAATCTAATCTTGCTGCTTTGATGGTTACTTATCCTTCAACTCATGGTGTTTACGAAGAAAAGATAGTTGAAATATGTAAGATAGTTCATGACAATAGTGGACAGGTTTATATGGACGGCGCAAATATGAATGCACAGTTAGGTTTAACTAATCCATCAATTATTGGTGCCGACGTATGTCACCTCAATCTTCATAAAACTTTTGCTATTCCACATGGCGGCGGTGGTCCTGGTATGGGTCCTATCTGTGTGGCAAAGCATCTTGCTCCGTTTCTTCCGGGGCATCATTTTGTTAAAATAGGTGGTGAAAAAGCAATAAATTCAGTATCATCTGCTCCGTGGGGTAGTGCAAGTATTCTGATTATTTCATATGCGTATATAAAACTTATGGGACCAAAAGGACTAACACTTGCATCCAGAGCTGCTATAGTAAATGCAAATTATATAATGAATAAATTAAAAGCCCATTACAGAGTTTTGTACACAGGTATTAACGGAAGAGTTGCTCATGAATTAATTTTTGATATGAGAGAATTCAAACGTTCAGTTCAGATAGAAGTTGAAGATATAGCAAAGAGATTAATTGATTATGGTTTTCATGCGCCGACAGTTTCTTTTCCGGTTCCCGGTACATTGATGGTGGAACCAACAGAGAGTGAGTCAAAAGAAGAGTTGGACAGATTTTGTGATGCGATGATTTCTATTAGAAATGAAATCAAAGAGATTGAAAATGGCAAGCTCGATAAGATTGACAATCCACTTAAAAATTCTCCACATACTATTCAAACACTTGTTTCGAACGATTGGTCACATCAATATTCAAGGGAAATGGCGGGATTTCCATTACCTTATACCTTAGAAAAGAAATTCTGGGCGCCAGTTGGAAGGATAGACAGTGCTTACGGAGACAGAAATCTTGTTTGTAGTTGTGTGCCTGTATCTGAATATGCTGAAAATCTGTCAGATAAAGAATTGAGTCATATTGAATGATTTTTATATTTCCCTAATTAATTTCCATTATTCTTTTAGACTTATGATGTCAGCAATCAAAACATCTTAACGCTAAAACGCTAAAATCTACAATTTGAAGAAAAAGAAAACAGAATCGTGAATAAATTTATCAATTTGATCATAATAATATGCTGTGTTTCTTCAATTATTAAAGGAATGGACACCGACACGTTATTTTATAAAGGAAATTATTCAGTAGTAATCGATTCAATAGTAATTGAGGGAAATGATATTACCGAAAATTACATTATTCTTAGGGAACTAACATTTAAAACTGGGGATACACTTAATCCAGTTTTGGCTTCGTACAACAGAGAAAGAATTTACAGCCTGGACATCTTTAATGAAGTAAAGCTGAAACCATTTAGCTACGAGAATAAAAATTTCCTTCTTATTAAGATTGAAGAAAGCTGGTACATTTATCCTATACCATTTGTAACACTCAAGAACAGGGACTGGAATAAATTATCTTATGGATTAAGATTAAGATTAAAAAATTTCCGTGGAAGAAATGAAACTTTATCAGGTATCTTCGAATTAGGCTACGATCCTTCTTTTAATTTTTTCTATACCAATCCCAATTTAAGTTATTCAGTAGATCTTTTTGCAAGTCTACAATTTGGATACTCAGAAATCAATAACGAAAGTAAAATTGCAAAGATGTTAGCAGGTAAAGATTTTACACAAAAATTATATTATGGTAAGGTGATTTTTGGAAAACGATTCGGATTATATCACTGGTTATCAGTTTCACTCGGTCTTGATTATGTAGAGACACCCTTTTACATAAAGGAAATCTCAGCTTCCGAGGGGAGAATTGATAGAACGGTTATTTTGGGTTTTATTTATAATTATGATACGAGAGACTTAGCACAATATGCTACAAATGGCATTTTTGCACTTGTTAATTATGAATTCAAGGGAATGGGAATAAACAATGTTGATTACAGAATTTCATATTTAGATTTCAGAGAATACAGGAGATTATTTGGGGATTTAATCGGAAAATGGAGATTTGCTGCCCGCCATACGAATGGAAAAGTACCATACTATGATAATTCGTTTATCGGACTGAGAGAAAGAATACGCGGACACTGGACTGATCTTCAGGAAGGAAACGATTATTATGTTGGGTCTGTAGAATTTAATTATTATATACTTTCAGATTATAGATTGAATCTGTATTTCATTCCCTGGCTTCCCAAGTCGTTGCTTTCTTATCGTGTTGGTCTTGTTGGGGAATTATTTGTTGATACAGGCACGACAAGATTTAACGGGCAGCCTTTAACCTTGAGACAGTTTAACACCGGTTACGGAACCGGAATATCAATTCTATTCTTGCCATACTTTATCACCCGACTGGAATTTGCACTCAATGAAATAGGAAATTCAGAATTTATATTTGATCTTTCAGCCTCTTTTTGATTAAAATTATTGATACTATTTATCCTTTATCGGTTTACCACTTTCATTCCAGATTCAGGATATCTTGTTCCTTTAACAAGTTTTAAAAGTGCAGCTTTTTCAAGCATTTGCATTTCAGAATCAGTTAATTCAATATCAACTGAAGCAGCATTTTCTTCCAGGTATTTTCTTCTTTTCGTTCCCGGTATAGGGATTATGTTATCACTTTTTGAAAGTAACCAGGCAATTGCTAATTGAGCGGTAGTGCAATTTTTCTCTTTGGCTATTTTCTCAAGCTGTTCAACAATTCTGTAGTTTTGATCGATATTTTCATCCTGGAATCTTGGGAAGAATTTTCTAACATCATCATCAGGAAAGTTGTTTGTCTGTTTGATTTTGCCCGACAGAAATCCTCTGCCTATTGGCGAATAAGCTACAAACGTGATTCCAAGTTCATTACAAACATCTAAGAGTTCTTCTTCCGGATCTCGCGACCAAAGTGAATATTCAGTCTGAAGGGCTGTTATTCTATGAACTTTATTCGCTCTTCTTATGGTTTCAGATGATGCTTCTGACAAACCGAGATTTCTCACTTTTCCTTCCATTACTAATTCAGCCATTGCGCCTACAGTATCCTCAATAGGTGTCTCAGGATCTACACGATGTTGATAATAAAGATCAATTGTATCAATATTCAATCGTTGAAGGCTTGCATCACATGCTTGTTTAACATACTCGGGTTTGCCACTTATGCCAAGCCGGCTGCCATCTTTAGCACGGACATTCCCGAATTTTGTAGCAATAACAAATCGATCTCGCTTACCTTGAATTGCTTTACCAACTAATTCTTCATTTCTTCCAACGCCGTACATATCTGCTGTGTCAAGGAAATTAATTCCAAGTTCCAGAGCACGATGTATTGTTTTTATAGATTCTTCATCATCTGTTTTGCCGTAAAATTCAGACATTCCCATGCATCCCAGACCAATTGCTGAAACTTTTAAATCGTTACTTCCCAGGCTTCTATATTTCATTTAAAATTCCTTTCATAACTGGTAATCAAATACTTAAATTATTATTAAATATAAAAATTATGATTTTAAAAAAATCGAATTTTAAAAGTACGTTTGTCAGATATTATTATCTAAATACTTCTTTTTTGTAAAGAAAAAATCCTGCTTGCCAGAATCATTTACTTATAAAGCTTTTGTTTAATTTTACAGAAACTAAATTTAATATTTTTCTTTCATATGTAGATGCAAAACTATCTATCAAATATTGAATTATATTATTCTTCTCAGAAAATAAATTCCAGCAACCAATTAATTTTGAAAGAAGAAGAATTTAAGCACGCTGTTCAGGTTATGCGGAACTCTATTGGTGAAACCATTTATATAACAAATGGTGAGGGATCAATTTTCAGATGTGAGATTATTTCAATCGAAAAAAATTCGCTTCTGGCAAAAGTTTTTGATGAAATTAAGAAGGAAAATAAGTTCGCTAATATCTGTTTTTGTATTCCGAGGTTGAAAAATCCTGAAAGGTTAAAATTTTCGATCGAGAAATGTGTTGAACTTGGGGTTACTAATTTCATTTTATTCAATTCTGAAAGGACCATTTCAAAATTTTCTAAAATAGAGCGCTGGAAGAAGATAGCTTTATCGGCAATAAAGCAATCACTTCATGCTTATCTTCCTCAAATAAAAATTGTGAACTCGCTTGATGAAATTTCCGAATTAACCGGCGAAAAAATTTTACTTGATCAAAATGCAAAACATAAATTCATTTTCTCAAACAGAAGAGATGAAAATTATTATTTTATATTCGGTCCGGAAGGTGGATTATCCGAAAAGGAAATAAATTTGTTCGATGAAGCAAAAATATTTTCTTTAGGAGAATATAGGCTACGAAGCGAAACTGCAATAATTAAATGTGCCTCATTGTTAAAGTGAGAAAAGAAAGATCGGGATAAAATAAAAATCCCGGTGCCGGGGAGACACCGGGAGTGACCCTGAAACATCAAAGGGCAGGGGAGAACCCTTTGAAAGGGTCATTTGTTTATAAAGGGATGCAGAAAAATAATATAGTAATTTCAATTTGTCAACTATGAACAATAATTTATTATTTGTTATCAACAATATTCATCAAAACAAAAATATATGCAAAAGATAAATTATTGAGAGGCTAATCCCCACCATTCCTTTTGAATTATATCATATTTCATTTTTTGCTTGGAATCGAGGAGATTAAGAATCTTTGTTTCCGAGTTTTGACGTAATTCAGATAGTTTATTACCATCGCCGGAAAGTTTTTGTAATCCTTTGAAATAATCTTCCAGGAGTGATTTTATTTTATTTGTCTGAACTTCGGAAAGCAGTAATTTATTAGTCAGTTTTTCAGTCATCTGATCAATTTTTTTAATGGCATTATCATTTAGATTCTCCTGTGCGACGGAAAAGTTTGCCACTACAAAGAAGAATAGAACTGTTACAAATACAATTTTCAAATAAATATTTTTCTTAATCATTTTCTTTTCCTCCTAATAAATAGTGGATAGAGTACAAATCAAAACTAACACGGGGTTTATTATAATTCAATGCACTAACAAAATATTATTGATTTAGAATTCGTACATTTTTTATACAATAAATCCGAATACTTGTTCCGAATTCTCAGAATTAATAGGAATAAATTATATTTTTGCATAATTCATTAAATTAATATTTACTGTGCCAGATTATAAGAAATCGTCGAAAAACATATTAGAAAATCACATTAAGATTTTAAGTCAGAATGGATTTAAGATATCTGAACCACAGTCCTCGCAGTATAATTATAATGCAGATATTTCAAATTCCGAAGGAAAGGTTAAGCTACTTGTATACTTTAGTAATAAAGGAAATAAGGTAACGCTTCAGGGAAATAAAGAATTAGCACTTTACCATAGTGTTTACAATTTAGTATTCGGTGAGAAACTTTTTAAATCAGAAGACCCAATATCAACAGAACCGGAAAGTTATATTGGAACGGACGAATCAGGCAAAGGAGATTATTTCGGTCCACTTATTGTAGCTGCTGTTTTCGCTGATAAAACTTTTTCTGTAAGATTAAAAGAACTGGGAGTAAAAGATAGTAAGGAATTAACGGACTATTCAATTTCATCTATAGCTGCCGGTATAACAAGACTGGAAGGCTGTTTATTTAGTACAGTAGCGATTAATCCTGAAAAGTATAACATTTTATATGAAAAGATGGGTAATTTAAACAGACTGCTTGGCTGGGCTCATGCAAAAGCACTTGAAAATATACTTAGTAAAAAAATAGTACCGGTGGCTATAAGTGATAAATTCGGAAATGAAAAGTATATACAAACATCTCTGCAAGAGCTAGGCAAGAAATTAATACTGCACCAGGAAACAAAGGCGGAAAAGTACACTGCTGTTGCCGCTGCATCTATTCTTGCCAGAAATGAATTCAATAAATGGTTTTACTTAATCAAACAGAAACATAAATTGGAATTACCAAAAGGTGCTTCCGCTAATGTAGAAATAAAAGCAAAAGAAATAAAAAGCAAATATGGAGCGGAAGTTTTAAAAACATTAGCAAAGCTTCATTTTAAAACAACGAAAAAAATAAACTAAAAAATGTTCAGGAGATAAAGATGCCAGCAAGATCCAGAATAACGAGAATTGGTGTATTAACCGGCGGTGGCGATTGCCCCGGCTTGAATGCTGTAATAAGGGGTGTAACAAAACCCGCCCAGGATTATGGTATGACCGTTTACGGTATTCATGATGGTTTTGAAGGTTTGGTTGAGGGTAGAGCTTCTGAATTAAGAAATCAGGATGTTTCCGGTATTCTTTCTCAGGGAGGTACAATACTCGGTTCTTCAAATAAAGGCGATCCTTTTCATTGGCCTGTTTCAAAAAATGGGGAAATTGTTATTGAAGACAGATCTGCCGATGTTATTAAAAATTATAATGCTTGGAATCTGGATGCTATAATTGCTATAGGTGGTGATGGAACGATGCATATTTGTAATAAACTTTCAAATCTTGGTTTGAATATGGTTGGTGTTCCCAAAACGATCGACAATGATCTTGATGCAACTGATGTTACTTTTGGTCATGATTCTGCAGTATTTGTTGTTTCCGAAGCATTAGACAGGCTTCATACAACAGCGTCTTCACATCATAGAGTTATCGTTGTCGAAGTTATGGGAAGATATGCGGGATGGATTGCATTGCATGGCGGTTTAGCCGGTGGTGCAGATATAATTCTTATTCCGGAAATCCCTTTTTCCTGGGATAAGATTTATGATAAAATACTTAAAAGAGAATTGATGGGTAAACGATTCAGTCTAGTTTGTGTTGCTGAAGGAGCCAAACCTATGGGAGGTCAACTTGTCACAAGAGGAACAGATAAAAAAAGAACAGATCCACTTCAATTAGGAGGTATAGGCAAAGTTGTTGCGGACAGCATTGAAAGGGATACGGGTAGAGAAACAAGAGTAACCGTTCTCGGACACTTGCAGAGAGGCGGAAGTCCTACACCTTATGATAGGATTTTGTCAACCAAGTTTGGCTCATTTGCAATTGATCTTGTTGCAGATAAAAAATTCGGAAGAATGGTTGCATTAAAAGGAAGTGAAATTAAAAATATAAAAATAGAGGATGCTATTTCGAAACAAAAATTAGTAACATCTGATAACCAGGCAGTAATAGCAGCAAGAGCGATAGGAATTTCATTTGGTGATTAGTGTTTTATTATATTGCTTTTAGATAATTCCGGCTATATATTTGAATTCACTTTTTTGAAAAAAATGTTTACGAGGGGTCGTAGTTCAGCTTGGTTAGAACGCCTGCCTGTCACGCAGGAGGTCGCGAGTTCGAGTCTCGTCGGCCCCGCTTGGAAAAGCCTTAATACTTAATGTATTGAGGCTTTTTTTATTTTATCCAATTACCGTCCACTTTACAATTATTTAATCTTCACTTAACAGGGAATTTATTTTTCCTCATCTTCTTAATTATACATTACGGATGACAAAAATAATTAAATAACTAAAGGAAAATATAAAATGAAAGACGATTTTTATTATGATTTTGAAGGCGTCGGCGACTTTTTAAGATTTTCGATATTCTCGGTATTCGGAATATTCGTTGTTGTTTTTACAGAGGTATTCGAGAGATCGAAAAGTCTTATTAAAGTATTTACAGGCTAAGTAAAATCAAAACTTTCCTACCTCAAAGATCTCCCCTCTAGAGAAGAATTACTTCATCTTAACCTTTCCAAAATAAATCAGTTGCTACTTATCTGAGGATTTCCTCAGGCATATTCTTTTCAACTATTTGTAATAATACTAACAACCAGATAAATCCGACCCCTACAAATAACCATAAAGTATCATTCATTGAAATGAATTCCAGTATACCAATGGTAATCGAGATTATTGCAAGTAATATAACAACAATTCTCAATAAACGAGTTAATGTATTCATAAAGCCCTCGCAAAACTAATTTATATTTTGGTTATCGATTTATACTACAGGGTATTCTGGAAATTTAAAGTTTGTACTGCGATGACACGCTTCGGACATTTTGAAATCTGATCTGGCACCTTCGATGTCGCCGATGCGTACTTTTAAAGTTGCTCTCATAAAGTATGCATTTGCGTTTAGTGGACTTGATTCGATTACATCGGAGAGGCTCTTAATAGCCTCTTCAAATTTGCCCTCAGATAATTCCTGCCGGACTTCTCTTGCTTCAATATTTTTATTTAATATTGAATGCCTCGGTAGTCTATGGGACGTTTTTGCTACCTTCATACTCAATACTCCTTCAACCAGAATTTTTTAACTAATTCTCTAATAACAATAAATTTGCCAATTGTATAAAAATGCAAATAAGACCATTTTTGTCGTGAATTTAATTATTTATATTTAATCCTTATAAAACAGGATGAAAAATTTTCCTATCAAAATTATTTAACCGGATTATTATGTATAACTTATTCAGAAAAGATTAGTTAAAGAATCTAAAGTTAACCTTTAGACATTACCAGTAACTAATTGAAACTTATGCAGTTAGAAATTCAAAAAATTGTTAATTGTATATAAATATTATTATTTATAATGTCAAGGAAAAATTACCGGAGCTGTCGGAAGGCGTGTTTTATAATGCCGGAATGAATATAATTCCAGCATTTAAAACGAAAAATTCTTACAAATTCCTAGTTTTCAAAAATACAATGAGCGAATAATATGTTTTATGAGATCCTTTAATTATTTAGAACTTATGTATAGCAATAAAGTAAAATCTATTAATGTCTTTTCCTACAGAATTATTTAATTCTATTTAGTATTAAATTGTATACTGTATTAAAGGATTTCATGCGAATTGAAGTTTGGGGCTATAGCTCAACTGGGAGAGCGTCTCGTTCGCAACGAGAAGGTTGGCGGTTCGAGCCCGCTTAGCTCCACATAAATAATTATCGCCGTTTTCTCGTTTAGCAATTTAAGCTACAAATTAGTAGAAATATTAAACTGTAGTTTTTACGACCTGATCATGCTTGAAGGGAAATTTGAAATAGAGGAAATCTTTGTCCTCTTTAAAAATTTTATCTTTAGTTAATTCGTATTTTTTTACAGAACTATCATCATCTTTTTTGTCGGTGTAAGGAAGGTATAATCCTTCCTCGTAATAATACTTTGGCAAACGTATTATTTTATGTTTGGCTAAATACGCCATATCGATCAGTACTTTTCTAGTGTGATTTTTATTCTCTACTCTTAAATAATAAGTGCTCATACGTGTTTTTTATCTTTATTTTTAGCTGAAAGTAAAATTAAATAATATCGTTTAAAATCGGAAAACTCTTTTATTAAAGAATTAATTATTTATTCATCTCTTTACTATATTTGAAGAATATAAAATAAAAAAATGTATTACAGAAATTTCTTCAACATATCGGCACTATTTATAGTGCTTTTTATTTCTCCGTTTAATTTTTCGCAAGTTGAAAACGTTCCGTTAACAAGTCCGGTTTACACATTTCTTAAGGAAATGAAAGTAAAAAATGTACTTGATTACATTAGTGAAGACATACCCAATCTTTCTCGCTTTGAAGTAAAATCATTGCTCGATACAATAAGAAAAAAAATCGATAAACTAAGCAGTACCGAAAAAGATTTGCTTATTCGCTATGAGATGGAATTTAATGACAGTTTAAATAGTGAAACAACAACAAGATTGTTTACACCCGGTATAAGTTTTAGTAAAACAGCCGGCGACATAATCAGTAAGAAAGTGAAATACCTTTACGCCTATAAAGAAGAGAATGCCAATTTCTTTGCTGAGGGAATAGGACATTTTTATCACGGACAGAAGCTAAAACATGGAGTAGCTAATTCGAATCTTTATGATATCGGTTTTAGATTGAGAGGAACGATATTTAATCATCTCGGTTACTATTTTTCTGTTTTGAAGGGCGGTGTAAGCGGGGATAGAAACCTGGCTGAAGTAATAGAACCAAGGCTGAAAACCAGTTTTAAGTGGGTAGAAGATATCGAGAATATTGGCAATTATGATTTTATGGAAGCTTATCTGAAATATCATACGGAAGTTGCCCCGGGCATGCATATTTCCTTACAGCTTGGACGCGAACCAATTACTGCCGGATTCGGATATGGAAGCAAATTAGTTCTTTCAGGTGACAATCCGATGATGGATTTTATCAAGTTTAAATTTGATTACGGTATAATTCACTATGTTTCAATTCACGCCTCTACAGTTGGAATTTTTTATCCTGATCGAAGTGATAGATATACAAAGTACTGGGCTTTCAACAGTTTACATTTTGTAATTCCCGATTTGTTCAATATCGGTATCGGTGAAACGATAGTCTATTCTGGCAGAGGAATAGAATTGGCTTATCTAAGTCCGGTTGGGTTTTATAAGTTCATAGAAATGTCCTTACAAGACCGTGATAATGGTAACATCTATTTTGATATTCAAACCAGTTTTATACATAATATTGAGCTGCAGGGAACTTTCCTTTTAGATGAAAATATCTTATCTAATCTTAGTGACCTTGAGCGATACACGAATAAAACAGCATATCAGCTTGGTGCATTCTGGTATGAACCCTTTTCGTTGAATGATTTCTCTTTAATTCTGGAGTATACCAGAATTCGTCCTTACGTTTATACTCATACCGATATTCATAATACATATACAGCCTGGGAAACAAATTTAGGGCATAGAATTGGGCCGAACGCAGATGAGATATTAACCAGGCTTGCCTATAATTATAATGAGTGGCTGAGATTTACAGCTGAATACAAGCATCAAAGAAGTGGTGAGAATGTTTATGATGAAAATGGAAATTTGATTAAGAATGTTGGTGGCGATATATTTCTAAGTCATCTTCCTAGTCCTGTTAATGAAGAAGCGAAGTTTTTAGACGGTATAAGGATTAACACCGATATAGTTCGGGTTGGTGTAAGATTTGAACTTATCCGGGATTTCATTTTTGATGTGTCGTATAATTACGGAATTGATAATAACCTGACCTATGGAACAAAGAAAGATTTCAGTTACGGTTTGTTCAAATTTACACTGGAATACTGATAAAAATCCGGTTTGGAACTTATCAGCACTTTTGGTTTAAAATATTATTTTTTATAATTAAAGTTATAAACAAACTACTTTCTAAATTCGAGAGGAAAATTTTTTACAAACCCCTAAAAAACAAACTTGTCATATTACATTACAAATCACAATAAAATTCATTTAGGTTGATATGAATGATCTGGGAACTTTCCCATTTGGAATACCTGTAGAAAAAGTAGAACAAAAAGACAGAACACCGAAAAAAATATTTGTACTGGGAGTTTATTCTAATCCGGTTAATGCACGGTGGCTGTTTCCCGATGGAAAAACATTTATTATGGCTGTAGCTATTGCTAACGAGCCTGACATTTATTGGAGAGGAAATCCACAATACGTAAATAAAATTTTGAGTGGAATTAAAGTTCCGCCGGAAATGGGAAGTCTTGTAGCAGCTCATAAAAATCTTAATGGTGCAGCAGGCAGGGCACTCGATTACAATTTACTAAACCCGTTAGGTTTAAAAAGATCTCAAACCTGGTTGTGCGATCTCATTCCTTATGCGTTGGCAAATAAAAGCCAGCGCAAAGCACTAAGAAAATACTTCAGTTATATGGAAAAGTTTGATCTTCCCGCACCACGTCTGAGACCGGATACAATAAAATCGAAGTTAATTACTAAACAGCGTATTGATGAGATTGTTCAGGAAGTGAAAGAATCTCAGGCTGATTTACTTATTACGCTGGGAGATTTACCTCTTCATCATTTTGTACGCGTCTTTAATGAAAATATCAAATCACTTTCTTCATTTGAAAAGTATGGGCAAATAGAAGATATTAATATCGATGGTAAAAAAATGATGCTGCTTCCGGTAGTTTATCCAAGGCAAGCAGGTAAAAAGGGAAAATATTCAAAACGATGGTATGGAATTCATAATTGGTGGGTTAATAACGAAGCTGAAGAGATATTAAAAGACGTTATTTAAATAAAATATTACTGTCCTTCAAAATATTGTTCCTTCCCTTTAAAAGGTCTAACAAAAATATTTAATATCATCGGTAAAGAAATTACAACCTTAAAGAACGAACAAAAGCAGGTAGGCAAATACAATATAGAATTCAATCCTTAATACCTACCAGGTGGGATTTACCCGTACAGGTTACATGCTGGTGATTTTATTCAAACTGAGAAGATAATCCTTCTAAAATAAATTCAGTGCAGGATAGTTGTTTATATAATAGTCTATTAAAAATATAGACTATAAACTCAAGCAATGCGAAATCTGCTGCAGTTTTTTATTATTTAATAGTAAAATTTTAGGGAAAAAGATAGAACTAATCATATTTCACATTTTCAAAATTATTTCTGTTTATCTATTTTTGATTCAACTTAATTAACTGTTGATGAATATCATTTGAAAAAAAATTTACTCTTAATTTCATTCCTCATTTTATTCTGTTCCAGAGCGAACTTTTCTCAGGATTTTTCCATAAGTAAGATAGAACCACCTAATTGGTGGATCGGGATGAATTGGCATACTGTTCAGTTGATGGTTTACGGAAAGAATCTGAATGATGTAAATGTTTCTTCTTCGGATTTAATCATTACTGATATTCATTCAACAGGAAACAATGATTATTTATTTATAGATGTAGAGATTGATAAAAATTTATCCCCCGGAAGTTATAATCTTAATTTCAGTTCAGATGGTGATACAATTAAATATTCGTATCAACTGCTTTCAAGAGAATTTAAACCTGAAGATCATAAAGGCTTTTCGAATGAAGATGTAATCTATCTCATTTTTCCAGATCGTTTTTGTGATGGCAATCCGGGAAATAACACAATCGGTGATTCACTAGATGAATTTACTTCTGAGGATATCGATGGAAGAAAAGGCGGTGATATTGAAGGAATAATTTCGAAGCTAGATTATCTGAAAGATCTTGGCATAACTGCTATCTGGATAACTCCAATGCTTGAAAACAATATGTGGATGAGCTATCACGGTTATGCCGCTACAAATCTTTATAAAATCGATCCCCGTTTTGGGAATAACAATCTATATAAACAAATGGTTGCGGAAGCTCATCAAAGAGGAATAAAAATTATTCTTGATCATGTCAGCAATCATATTGGTATAAATCATCCCTGGATAAAAGATTTGCCTTCAGCAAACTGGATTAATGGAACAGTTGATCATCACCTTCCTGCAATGCATGATAAGATGGCTTTTCTGGATGTCCATGGAGACAGTACGATTGTTAAATATACTCAAAAAGGCTGGTTCACAGATTATATGCCGGATTTAAATCAGCAAAATCCTTTTTTAAAAAATTATCTTATTCAAAATACCTTGTGGTGGATTGAATTTAGCGGACTCGATGGCGTTCGTGAAGATACTTATCCGTATTCCGATCAGAAATTTTTATCTGAGTGGGCAAAAGCAGTTTTAAATGAATATCCCGAAGCCAACATAGTTGGTGAAATATTAAAGGGAGTTCCCGCGATAATATCAGGTTATCAAAAAAACTCTCCTGTTAGAAAGTTGAATTTCGATTCAAACCTTCCTGCGGTAACTGATTTTGCACTAGCAGATGCAATTAGAGAATATTTAAGTGATGATAAAAATATTTATCCTGTCTATGAAACTCTTGCGCGGGATATGGTTTATCCCAACCTGAATAACCTTTTGGTCTTTATGGATAATCATGATATTACGAGAGCGATGTATGTTGCAAACGGAAATGTAGATAAATTTAAAGTAGCATTGAATCTCGTTCTCTTTACAAGAGGGATTCCTTCCATATTTTATGGAACTGAAATTGGATTAAAAGGCGGTAAATCAGATGGAGAACTTCGGCAGCCTTTCCCGGGTGGTTTTTCAGGCGATGTCAGAAATGCATTTACACCTGCAGGAAGAACAACACAGGAAAATGATATTTATGATTATTTGAAAGAATTGTTAAAGTTAAGAAGTCAAAATCCTGTACTGGCAAAAGGTAAACTTACTCATATCTATCCCGGTGGCGATATTTATATGTTAATTAAAAATTTTAAAGATGAGAGTGCATTAATAATGTTAAATACTGGAGATAAAGAACAATCATTTCAGATATCGCAATTGAAGAAGTTTTTACCTGGAAAAGATATGATGGAGAATATTAGAAGTGATGAAGTAATAAATCTGAATAGCGAAGATTATTTAAATCTAAAGGAATTTGATTCTGAAATTTATTTATTAGAAAAATAGTTCACTGACTTGAACGGAATATTTTAGGTTCATGTAGTCAGTTTTACTTAAGTTCTATTGAAATTTTTATAAAGAGGTACTTTACATGCTTGAAATTCAAAAAAAGCTAACGAACACTTTTTATGCACTTCTCAGTCTTCCCGCTACAGCAATGGGATTTGCGTTATCAATTCAGATTTCTGCCTTAAGCTGGATACTTACCACAAAATATCATTTGGAAATTCATGATGTTGGTCTTGTTTGGGCTGCAGGACCAATAGCTGGAATTCTGGGGCAGGTGATTGTTGGTGTAGTAAGCGATAATGTTTGGTTCTGGAAGGGAAGACGAAGACCGTTCATTTTTATCGGTGGTCTTCTTGCATCCTTAATGTTGCTGGCTCTTCCAAACATAGATGTGATCTCATCAAGTCTTGGAATAGACGGAATACTTGGTGTTGCAATTGCAGTTGCTCTCACTCTCGATCTTTCAATTAATATAAGTTTTAATCCTACACGTTCTATCATTGCAGATGTAACTCCTGAAGGAGTTGAAAGAACGAAAGGCTATTCGTGGATGCAAACTATCTCAGGCACTTTTGGCGTACTTGCTTATGTAATTGGTGCAGTCTGGAATAATTATTTATTGATATATGTTGGTGTAATTCTGGTTGTAGCACTTTCCGTCGTTCCAACTTTTTTCATTGAAGAGCCAAGAGAGCTGAAGAAAAAAGATGAAGGCTTAAGCGATAATAAATCAAAAGCATCATTCAAAGAAATATTAAATGATATTCAACCACTCTGGGGATTTTTAATCTATGCTGTTTATGCCATCACTGCAAGACTACTTAGCTTTGAAATGGATAACTATTACGTTGAAATTGTATGCTTTGCAATAACTTTATTCTTTATTCTGAAAGTGATTTTAAAAAACACATCCGGTTTATCCAAGCTTGAATCTGGGTTAGTTGGATTTAAAAAAGTTCTCGCTGCTCATTCATTTACTTGGATCGGGATACAAACTATGTTCGTTTATATGTTTGCTTACGTTCAATATAAAGTATATGGATTTGCAGACGGAGTTACAATCCCGGAAGATACGCAAATACAAATGGGAAGAATTGTTTCTATAAGTTTTTTAATATTGAATGCAGTCGGTGCTATTCTTCCGGTTACAGTGCTTGAACCTTTAACAAGAAAAATTGGAAGAGTAAAAACACACGCCATTGCAATTACGAGTATGGCTATAGGTTATGCTTTAGTACTTTTTATCGGTTTTACTCCTACAGTAATTTATATTTTAATGGCATTGCTTGGAATTGGCTGGGCTTCGACCATCAGCTTACCGTTTGCAATTATGTCTCAGAAAATAGATCAGGCAAAGATGGGATTGTTCATGGGGTTATTCAATCTTGCCGTTGTTCTTCCACAGCTTGTTGCAAGCTTTGGAGTAGGAGAAGCTGTAAGCAAAGCCAGTGATAAAAGCCTGATATTTATTGTAAGCACATTCACACTTGCTGTATCAGCCGTTCTATGGTTTATGGTAAAAGACGAAACTGCAACAGGGGAATAATTTAGTAAAACAAAAATAATACTTTACTAGTATCCCTTGATCTATTTAAGGATATTTTTTTTCTATTTTGATTTTTGTACTCTTTAACACACCCGCTCTTCTGAAACTAATGAAGTTTTAAAGTCATTATTGCCAATTAAAAACAATCGCCAATCATTAAGTTTATTTTTTTTGTATTAATAGAAAATTCTTAGCAAATTATTTTTTAAATAATAATATCTGCACCTCAGGGTGAGCTAAAGTGTGCGCTAAAGTAATTATGACTTTTCTTTTTTTATAACCCTCAAGGAGTAGAGATTAAGTAAAGTTGTTTTCGTGTGAGGAAATAATGAAGGATTTATACTTAACTTTAACTTTTCCCTTTCTATTTAATACAATTATTTCTTCACAAACAAGCTGGTTCTGGTAGAATCCTTTGTCACAGGGAAATAATCTTAATTGCATTGAGCTGATTTCATAATCATTTAGCTTGACAGTTGGAAATTATTTAGAAACAAAGAAAATGATTTTAATGAAATAGTACATTTTTAATTTTCTATAGAGGAGAAAAAAATGGAAACCCAAAAAATTTTATTTGCCGCAATTTTTATTTTGATTTGTTCATTATCAGTTAGTGCGCAATGGTCAACTGATCCAAATACTAACACAGTAATCTGCTCGGAGATTAATAAACAAACAGAAGTTGATATTTGTAGTAATGGGCAAGGAGGTGCATACATGGTTTGGCGAGATTATAGAGATAACTCAGGTATATTTGAAGGAGATATTTATGCACAACAAATTGATTTTAGTGGAAATACTTTATGGGCAATTGACGGTATTGTCATTAATAATGCAGCTAATGGGCAATTCAGGCCAAAAATAGTTAGTGATGATAATGGCGGAGCAATAATAGTTTGGGCTAAAAATGGTGGTGGATTTTATGGATATGATCTTTACGCACAACATATAGATGTTAATGGGGATCTATTGTGGAACTCAGACGGTGTAGAAGTTGCAGTTACTAATGCAACAGATTCCTTCCACGAAATCATTCCGGATGGTGAGGGAGGGGTGATTATTGTATGGCAGCGTTTACCAACAGTTCCTGGTCAAACAGATATTTATGCACAAAAGGTAAATGCCGATGGAGAAGTTCAATGGAATACCGACGGTGTAGCTGTTTGCACTACCGCAGAAAATCAGAGTAATCCTAAACTTGTAAGCGATGAAAACGGAGGAGCAATTATTGTATGGGAAGATAGTAGAGTTGGAACAGGTTATCTTGATATATATGCACAAAGAATTGATTTTGATGGAAATGCAGTCTGGACAACTAACGGAGTTTCAATCTGTTCTGATAGTTCTACTCAGACTCTTCCGGAAATCTGTACTGATGGAAGTAGTGGTGCTATAGTTGTATGGGAAGATTATAGAACCGGTTCAAGTGCAGTTTATGGACAAAGAATTAATCCTGACGGGCAGGTTCAATGGATTACTGATGGGAAGTTTCTTTCAACACTGTCAACTACTTGTACAAAACCTAATTTAATTTATGAGAATTCAGGAAGTGTGTATCTTGTTTGGGAAATTGAAGTTCAAACGATGGAGACGAATATTGGTTCACAGAAAATAGATTTGGATGGAAATCCATTATGGGGTACATCAGGCGTGGACATTTGTGTTTCTTCTGGATATCAAACGGAAGTATCAGTAATGAAAACTATTGCTGGCGGAATAATTGTTACCTGGCAGGACTTAAGAAACAATTCCGAAGGAGATATTTATGCACAGTGGATTGATCAGTATGGAAATTTAAAGTGGGCAATTAATGGCGTAGAAATATCGAGCGCTGTAGATGTTCAAAGTTATCCGGTATTAACAACAGATGGACTTGCAGGCGCAATCATTACCTGGTGGGATTTACGAAATGGCACAGATGAAAATATCTATGCACAAAATATTGATTACAGGGGTGAACTTGGAACCACAAATTTTTATTACCGGAAACAAAATTTAAATAAACCAATAAGTGATGGATCACCAACATCTGATACAATTACTGTCCCTGGAATTGCGAAAGTAACAAATCAAACAGTCTTTGATATTACAGTAATAATTGGAAATGTAATACACGATAATGTAAGCGATCTTGAATTCATATTAACTCATAGTGGGATTTCTGATACATTGATTGATCGAGTTAATGGAAATGGTGGTGTCAATTTTACCAATACTTTTTTAAATGATAATCTTGGTATTCCATTTAATGGTGCAGTAGCTCCGTTTACAGGATTTTTCATTCCTCATAATACGCTGGCAAATTTTGCCAGTACATCAATGTCTGGTGAATGGATCTTGACTATAATTGATCATAAATCTGGTGATGATGGTGTTCTTCAAGATTGGGGTTTATTAATTTCAGAAAGCACTATTGTCGGTATAGAAGAAAAAAATGATTTTATTCCTAATTCTATTTCACTATATCAGAATTATCCTAATCCTTTTAATCCAAGCACAAAGATTAGCTGGCAGTTACCAATTAGTGGTCAAGTTACATTAAAGATATTTAATTCACTCGGTGAAGAAATAAAAACACTGGTGAATGAATATCAGAAAACCGGATTACATTCAACACTATTCATTGTAAATTCTTCATTGCCAAGTGGTGTTTATTTCTATCAGCTTAAAGCAGGAGAATATGTTAGCACAAAGAAGATGATTTACTTAAAATGATTCGTTAAGAGATAAATTGATGAGATCATTTTATAATAAATATTTTACCGGAGGGAATAAAAATAATTAAACCTCTGAAATATTAATGTTTTGTATAAGCTGGATAACGACTGAGGTATTTACTAATGGAATGATGAATTTGAGGAGACTTAAAATGAAAAGACTAATACTCATTCTTTCATATACTCTAAGTGCACTTTTATTGTCTATTCCCGCAATTTATGCTCAATCAGGTGCCTGGATATCTCAAACAATTAGCGGCAATCCCGCAGGCAATGCCCTGGCAGATTGCGGAGAAACCTGTGCCGGAGTTACCTGGCAAAATTCCCAATTTGTGTATTTTTTTGACATCAACAGTTCGCAATGGACTCAAGTGGATTTGGGAACGCACCGTACTTTCCACCATTTATTTGCTAAAGGTAATGTTGTTATGGTTTATGCCGATTCACTGATTGTAGGTTACAGCGCTATTTTATCTCAGTGGGATACACTGTACTATGAAGGTACGCCGCTAGATCCTGATTTCGTTGGTTCGACTCGAAGTTATGGCTGCGGGGAAAACCTGGCTTATTTTGTTACCGACACCCATTTTTATATTTTCGATGCTCAATTGGGAAGCTGGAAGGCAAGTCTCTATTCCTTACCGCCAGGCTATACCAGCGGATCGGGTAACTTTTGGTCCCGTGGGGACTATGCAGCAGTCATATTACCTGGAACTTCGCAGAACAAATATCTGAATATGGCATACAGCCTTCCTGCCCATGATTTTGCCCAATTAGCGGAGGGAGTCGGGTATTATGATCCCAACTGGCTGATGACCCATGGTTTTGCAGCCACCTGGAACAATCAGCTTTTTGCCGGTTACAGCGCTATCACCAATCAATTTAGTGTGATCTCGCATGGCGGTTCCGGTGGAGATGCATATTCTCACGATCAGTTTTCTGAAAATACTGTTTATGCATTTTACTATAATGAAGTTATCAGTTCACACCATGCCCGACTTCACATGCTGGGCTATGATACCCGCCTGGGGTATTGGACTGAAGATACACTGGGATTTGACCCGGCCTATATTGATATCGGGCCTGGTCACCAGCTATTTTGTGGCGGTCAGCTCGCCTTTGCCAATGGAACAGATAATACGGTGCCATTATCTCCTTCAATGATTTATTTGATCTACTCCGGGCTAAATGGGCAGTGGATTGTACAAACACCGGGAATGGGATGGGGTAATATGTTGCCGACTGCTGGTCCCGGTGGCACTGTAGTTGCAGCGTCTGATTCTTTAAATATTTGGTTCAACAGTATTGAACAGAATCAATCCCATTTTATTCCGATATCGAATGAAAAGTCTGCTGGTAGTTACAACGGTGATAATTTTTACATCGTGAGCTGTACCAAACTGCAATCTCCAGATTCAATGGAAACCATTTTTTACAATGGTAGCACCGACAGTTGGAAACGCAAGACCATGTGGAATGCCATGTGGTTTAAGGGTTCTCCGCAAATGTGTTTGTTCCGTACCGGTGGTACTAATCACGAAATCTATTTCTATTCCAACCTGGTGGATGATTATGTCGCCCAGGCTTTTCCTGCTGATCCCTATAGTATAGCGAACCTCCATGCGAATGGAAATATCGGTGCCACCAGCGATACTGGTTTTTTCGGAATTTATGATGCTACCAATAATACAGTTCACACTGAAAATTATTACATCTATATCACAATTCTAGGCGATGAAATAGGTACTTCCGCAGCGGTTTTTAAAAAGGATTCGTATACTTTAAAAGCATATAGCGTGGTTACCCATCAGTGGTTCGAATTTAGTATTGCGGAGGGATTTGATCAGTTTATGCTTTTTGCAAAAGAATATATTGGGTTGGTTCGAACATTCGGGGATAATAAGTTTTATGCCTTCAATGGTTATTACGGCAACCTGGTACCATTAGAGCCCGCTGGCAGTCATGTAGATGCGATAGTCGGTGGTAAGAGCGCCCTGGTTGTGAGGGATAGTATTATTTACGCTTTCGATCCTGAGGCTGTGACCGGAATATCTGAACCTAAGGATATTTCCTTCAAGCCTTCAAGTTTTTCTTTATCCCAAAACTACCCAAATCCGTTTAATCCATCAACAACAATAACCTATAACATTTCGACAGCCAGTAAAGTTACTTTAAAAGTTTTTGATATTCTCGGAAAAGAGATTGAAACTTTAGTTAATGATTATCAAAACTCTGGTTCTCATTCTACATTATACATTGTAAATTCTACATTACCAAGCGGTGTTTATTTCTATCAGCTTAAAACAGGAAATTTTATTGAAACTAAGAAAATGATTCTAATTAAATAAATCATCAAACTGTAAGGTCAATAAAATGAAAAAATTATTTTGTTTATTAACCATCGTACTAATACCTTATTATTTTTATGCCCAGGTTACAGAGGAATGGGTAGCAAGGTATGAAGGTCCCGGTGGCAACTATGATGAAGCATATTCAATTGCAATAGACGAGTCCGGTAATGTTTATGTTACCGGGCAAAGCGAACAAAGTCCAGGTAACTATGACTGTGTTACAATAAGGTATGATCCTTTCGGAACTGAAAAATGGGTTCAGAGATATAATGGAACGCAAAACGATAACGATTTTGGAATATCCGTAGCAGTTGATGCTTCAGGTCATGCTTATGTTCTGGCGGAAAGTCATTCTGCTTATGTGACTTTTAAATATAGTACTGTCGTAGGAACTGAAATGTGGAAAAGAATATACCCTGAGTGTAATAGCCCAGCAGCACTCGCGTTAGATAATTTTGATAATATTATTGTTACAGGAGGGGGCTACGCAGGCGGAATAAGCGGTAATGACTTTACAACTATTAAATATAATTATTTGGGAAACCTGATTTGGATTGAGCGTTATGGTGGACCTGATAGTCTTAGTGATGCTGCTTATGCTATCAAAGTCGATAATGCGGGAAATATTTATGTAACAGGTTCTAGTGGTGATTATCTTAACGAAAGTGACTATGCAACAGTCAAATACAACACTGATGGTGTTTTGCAATGGGTGCAAAGATATAATGGCCCTGCTGGCCTTATTGATATTGCACATTCAATAGATGTAGATGATTCAGGAAATGTTTACGTAACAGGTGAGAGTGAAAATCACTATGATCATAATGACTATGCAACTATTAAGTATAATTCGGACGGAGTTCAGCAATGGGTTAATAGATATAGTGCGGGAGAGGACAATGTAGCATACGCCATTGCAGTTGATGCTTTAAGGAATGTTTATGTAACTGGTGAGAGCGAAGGAATTGGAACAACTCTTGACTATGTGACTATAAAATATAGTACGACCGGTGATCAGATGTGGGTCTCAAGATATAATGGACCTGATAGTTCACTCGATGCGGCATATTCCCTAGCATTAGATGGTTCCGGTAATGTTTATGTAACCGGCGCTAGTACAAATGACGGATATGAAGATTGTGTTACTGTAAAATATAATTCAATTGGTTCTGAAATGTGGGTTCAAAGATATAATGGACCGGGAAATGCACAGGATCGGGGAAGGGCAATTGCCGTTGATGGTTCAGGAAATGTTTATGTTACGGGAGGGAGTTATGGAAGTGGAACTAAAACAGACTATGTAACTATAAAATATTCACAGCCAACAGGTGTTGAAACAACATCAAATATAATTCCAGATGAATTCAAATTATTTCAAAACTATCCTAATCCTTTTAATCCAAGCACAAAGATTAGCTGGCAGTTACTAATTAGTGGCCAAGTTACACTTAAGATATTTAATTCACTCGGTGAAGAAATAAAAACACTGGTGAATGAATATCAGAAAACCGGATTACATTCAACACTATTCATTGAAAATTCTTCATTGCCAAGTGGAGTTTATTTCTACCAACTAAGAGCTGGCTCATTTATCCAAACTAAAAAGATGATGCTACTACGCTAAATCTTCATTGTCGTGATTCAGTTTCATAGATACTTTGGAAACTTAAAATCTGTGAAATAATTCACAAAAATAACGGACAAGAAAAATCCCTACTGGTGAAAGCAGGTGGGGATTTTTTTAATGCTCAAAGACTTTTCTTCATTGAATAAAAAATATTGCACTATTAACAATAATTCCTTATTATCAAATTATCTGTTTGAACACATTACTATTTCTCATATCGTTCTAACTATAATGTTGGTGTTAATCACTATAGTGTTGAAATATATAAATATTATTATTCCGGATTTTATTACAAGAGTAATTAATTGATTTAACTTAAAAAGATTTAAATGAAATATTTACGATTGACCTTATGTTTTTATCTTCCCGTATTTTGCGTTTTATTTATTAGTGGATGCAAGAATAATGGAAATCCTCAAAGTACAGGAAGTGGAGATACTATCACATATTTCTGGCTTGCGGCTATAAAGGATGCAACTGTGCGTTCGGATATACCAGAATATAATGGGAGTGGTGGTTTTAGCCTTGTAGTGGCACACGGGGATCCGAATGGTGAGCAGAGAAGTTATATCAAATTTTTTATGCCACAACTTCCTGTTGGTTCCAGGGTACTTGAAGCATATATAAATGTTTTTGAAGATTCAAGAACAGGACAACCAGGAAATGGAGGAATTAATATTGGTATAGCTCAAGACGAATGGGATCCCGTTACCATAACCTGGAATAATCAACCAAATCCGGTTGGACCGTTAAGTGTAGGAGCTAATATTGGTACTTTTATTTCAGAAAATATGTGGCGAACCTCTGGTGATATTAAACTTTTAGTACAAGATCAATTAGATAATCCTTCCACTAATTATGGCTGGATTCTGGATAATAGCTCGCAATATGATTTTACAAGATCATTCACATCTATGAATGCATTATCTGGACGTACACAGTCTGATCTGGATAAAGGCCCCAGATTACTAATGAAAGTTCAATCCGATGTTCCACTTAACAATAGCAACATAGGCACTAAAATATCTGGTAGCAACGAACTGGGAACTATGTACGGATTTGGTGTTGATATACTTGTATATAAAATATCTTCCGGTGGTAACTGGCCTGACTCATGGGAGATAGCAACTCAATGAATGGAATTGAGTTATAAATATTTTTGAATCAGTTAGAATACAATAATAATTTTCAAATAAAATATAATGGTAAGTAGAAATTAAAATGCCTGCGCCGAGGAAATAAGTGCAGGCAATTTTGTTTTTAGTGAATGATGATCTACAGTCTGTCTTTTAACAGAGTAATATGTTAATTATTAAAATGCGAATTTGCTTACATTTAAATAACTGTTAGAATACTTAGGTTGCATATTATCTGTCTTATCAAGACTACTCAGAGCTACTTCAACAGTATCACACATATCAAATATTTTTGAACCGTCTATTGCTTCCTGCATTGATTGAAAAACGTTTTTTGGTTTTATGATTTTTAAGGTACCGCCAATATTTTTTAGCTTCTTTAATGTAACTACTAAAACCCCAACAAAAGTCGAATCAAAAAATTCACAATCGCTTAAATCAATAATGAAATCTTTGATATTTTGCTGTATGTCGTATTCAACTGTTTGTTTTAGGTTTGCTGCCTGTTAAATTGTTGCCCTTAGGTCTACCTTAATAATTGCAACTTCATTGTAGTAAACATATTTAATTGCCATGCTCTATTGTACTCAATTAGATAAAGATCTAATATTATGTTATCTAAATAAGTTTAAGCTGTTGCTAAAAGACAATTTACTTATCAGTGAATTATATACATAATTATTAAAATTGCTTGTGTTTTTATTGGGCTGAAATTCAGAGTGAGAATTTTATGATTAATCGTAACATCGCAGATTTAACACTTGAGTGGGGCTAAATCTGCGATCATTGCAAACAATTTATGGTTCTAATTCCACTTTGGGTTTAACCAGCAGAGGTTCATCAAACACCTTTAATTTAAGAATCCTGCTTATCTCTTTATGGTCTTCATTTTCAGCCTTATTAACCTGGTAATAAATGTCTGAAATCAACGGTGAAAATTCTTTTTGTTCCTTCAGCTTCTTACCAATTTTATCTAAATCAAGCGATACCTGGGCAAGATGTTCATCTATTTTATCCAGATATTTATCGATCGACTTTTTCTGATCGCTGACTGTATTAACGATAATGTTAGCGATATTGTTATTTGCATTATCAATATCCTGCTGAATTCTGCTTAGCTCAGTTTCAAGAAAATCTTTATCAAAAGTCGGTTCCTTCGAAAGATGGTAAAGTATTTTCGAAGATCCCATTGCATGGTTTAAATTAACGGTAAGATAAGCTGAATAATATTTGAGTAGAGTAATATCAGGTGAGTCGGCTAAAGTAGTACCTGTATTAAGTAATCCAAATAAAAAAAACAAAATTAAAATATTTACATTCTTCATTTTTTTAATTCTCCTTATTAGAAATTTTTTATCTACTTTAAATGTTTATACTTTGTTATTTATATAACTAACAGAAGTTATGCAGTATTGCCGGAAAGACTTTTTGCATAACTTCCGTATAGTATTTTACTTTTATAAAATATGATTAACCTTACTGCTGAACCTTCAAATCATTTTCAACAGAAAATGCATCTGTACG
>Ga0307423_1000382_pt1 | contig 29860 bp, 23 predicted proteins | sample SalMarWE160310MG_FD_202154 | JGI IMG/M metagenome (GOLD analysis project Ga0307423, IMG submission 202154) | Salt marsh sediment microbial communities from the Plum Island Ecosystem LTER, Massachusetts, United States - WE1603-10 | ecosystem: Environmental > Aquatic > Marine > Intertidal zone >... | reverse complement strand
CTTGCGCAGGATGATCATCGCGAACAGGAACTGCAGTCCGATCCCCCAGGCCACGATCCTGACCTTGACCCGCGTCCTGTGGTACGACATGGCCCACGCGATCCCGAGTAGCGCGAGCATTCCCAGCACGCTGACCAGATTCGGACTCATCAGCGACTCCTCTCCGTTGAGCTTGTCGGCCGGCACCACTTTACACGTGCTCTTGAGCACCCGAGAGCATCCACCGCGCGCCGTGCCGTTACGGTGGCACGCAACCCGGGCAGCCCGAGCTATCATGGCACCGTGCAGATGTCATCAGCCGAGTTCGAAGAGGTCGTCGCCGATGCCCTCGACCAGCTTCCCCTCTCCTTCGCCGAGCTGCTGGAGAATATCGTCGTCCAGGTGCGCGAAGCGCCCGACCACGGGATGATCGAGTCGGTCGGCCTCGATCCCCGCCACCACACGCTGTTCGGCCTCTACACCGGAGTCCCTCTGGACCGCCGCGGCGAGGCCTACGGGAACGTCCTTCCCGATGTAGTCCTGCTCTTCCGTCGACCACTCCTGGCGGCATGCCCGACCCGTGACGCCCTGATCCGGCAGATCCAGCTCACCTTGCTGCACGAGATCGGTCACCATTTCGGTTTTAGCGACGAAGAGATGCACGCCTGGGACGACGAGTTCCCCGGGATCACCAACTAGCGATTCGCGCAGCGAATCGCTACCTTTGGCGCTGGTAGGCCTTGCCCAGCGCCGCCGGGCCGCCTACGCGTGACGGTGGCACGAGCGCCAACACGGCCAGCGTCAGGACGTAGGGCAGCGCCAGCAACAGCTGATATGGAACTCCCGCGAGGCCCAACCCCTGGAGGTGGAACTGGAAGCCGGTGGCGGCGCCCAGGAGCACGGTCCCGATGGCGATCGGTAACGGCCGCCAGCGCCCGAGGAGCACCAGAGCGAGGGCGAGGAACCCCCGCCCCGCGGTCATGCCCTCTACGAACGACCCGGCCGCCCGCAGGACCAGCGCCGCCCCCCCCACTCCCACCAATCCGCCGGCCACGGCGAGCACGGCCACTCTCACTGTGACCGGATTGCGACCGGCCGCCGCCACGGCATCCGGGTTCTCGCCGCAAGCGCGCACGATGAGCCCTGCCCGCGTGCGTTGCAGGAACCACCACACGAGGGCAACCAGCACCAGAGCGCCGACCTCGAGCGGCCCCCACGGCAGCGTCGGCACCAGCGCGCCCGAGAAGCCGCGCGCCTGCAGGCTGCGGAAGATGGCCCCCGTGAGGCCCGCGCCGACCAGCACCATGCCGGTGCCGGCCACGACCTGGTCGGCGCCGGAAGCGATGACCATCGCGAACAGCAGGTTGGCGAGACACCCCGCGACCGCCGCGGCCGCTAGCCCCCACCAGGGACCCAGCGGCGTCGCCGTCAGCGCCGCCGCCAGGCAGCCGCTCAGCATGACTCCCTCGATCCCGATGTTGAGCACTCCTGCACGCTCGCCGAGCAGCTCGGCCAGCGCCGCCCACAGCAGCGGTGCCGCCGCCGTCAGCACCTCGGCCGGACTCACCGCTGCCTCCTCGCCGCAAGCACGATGATCACGAGTCCTTGGATGAGCAGGGTCGCCACCGTAGGCACACCGGCCACGCGCTGCAGCCCGCCCGAGGCCGCGGCAAGGGCGCCGAAGAGGGCCGCGGCGACGGCGGTGGCGACCGGCTCGAGGCCGCCCAGCAAGGCCACAGCAATGCCGGAGTAGCCCCAGCCCGGGCTGAAGCGCTCGAACAGCCGGTGGGTCATTCCGGTGAGCTCGACCGCGCCCCCGAGCCCGGCCAGTAGTCCGGAGAGAACCAGGGCGCCGGCCTGAACTCGCTCGACGCGGATACCGCACACACGCGCCGTCTCCGGAGAGTCGCCGCCGGCACGGATCTCGAGGCCCCAGCCGGTCCGCCGCAGCGCCAGCACCAAGAGCCCGGTTGCCGCCAGCGCGAGCAGGAAGCCGAGGTTGAGGCGGCCGGGCGGAAACGGACGCCACAACCAGGCGGCACGGGGTATCGCGTCGCTCTGCGGGTAGGTGCGCGCAGCCTCTTGCAGTGGGCCGTGGACGGCCCACGACACACCCGCCACCGCAATCAGGTTGAGGAGAATCGTGGAGAGCACCTCGTTGACGCCACGCCACAGCCGTAGCGCGGCGGCGATCCCTGCCCACGCCGCCCCGGCCAGGCCGCCGGCCAGCAGCCCCAGAGGGCCGCTCCACGGCCCCGCTGGAACCGCGAGCACCGCCGCCGTGGCCGCCGTCGCGCCGGCGAGCAGCTGCCCCTCGGCGCCGATGTTCCACACCCCGGCCCTGAAGGCGAGCGCCACGGCCAGGCCGCACCACAGAAGGGGCGTCGTCCTGGCCAGCGTCTCCTGCACCGCGACCGGCGACCCGAAGGCACTCGCGAGAGCGGCGCCGAGCGCCTGCCACGGATCAGCGCCGACCGCCAGCACCACCACCAGCCCGGCGCCGGCGATCACGGCCATGGCAAGCAGCCAGCGCCTCATGCGGCCTCGCCTCCCACCCACCGCGCGAGTCGCCCCAGCGATGTCCCGCGGCCGCCCTCTCCCACCACCCTGCCGCGAGACAGCACCAGGATCCGGTCCGCGGTCTCCACCGCTTCCTCCAGGTCGGCGGTCACGACGAGCACTCCAGCGCCCGCGGCCGCAGCCACCGCCAGTTGGGCTCGAACGGTCGCTGCCGCAGTCACATCCAGCCCGCGCGTCGGGTGAATAGCCACGAGCACCCGCGGCCTCGCCGACACCGCCCGGGCAACGATCACCTTCTGTTGGTTACCTCCGGAAAGCTGCGACACGGCCTGCACGGCGTCGCCGACAACGCCGAACTCCGCCACCAGACGCTCCCCTTCCACACGAACTGCTGCCGGCTCCAGTAGCGGCCCGCGCCGCCAGGCGCCGTGACGGTGGCGGCCCAGAATCAAGTTCTCGGCCACGCTCAGCGACGGCGCTAGTCCCTCCCGGGTACGGTCTCCCGGGATCACCCACACACCGAGCCGTCGCAGCTGCGATGGCGTCGGCGAGGACAGACGCACGCCGTCAACCTCGATCTCTCCGGGGCCGTCGGAGAGTCCCGCCAGCCGCTCGGCGGCCGCCGCTTGGCCGTTGCCGTCGACGCCGGCAAGCACCACGATCTCTCCCATCCGTAGCTCCAGATCGAGTGGCTCCAACTGCGGCGGCAACGCGACGCTGAACAGACGCGCCACCACGTCGCCGAGAGCTCCCTTCTTGCGCTCCGCTGACCGGGGAAGCTCGCCCGTCATCGCCTCGGCTAGCCGCCGCGCCTCGGCGGTTGCCGGCAAGCGGTCGACCACCTGCCCCCGGCGCAGGACCACGACCCCGTCGGCCACCCGCCGCACCTCATCGAGCCGGTGCGTGATGAAGAGAACGGTTGTTCCCTCGGCCGCCAACCGACGCACGGCGTTGAAGAGCGCGTCGGCCTCCGCCGGTGTCAGCACGGCTGTCGGCTCGTCCAGGAGCAGCAGGCGGGGCTGCGACAGCAGCGCTTTGCCGATCTCGAGCCGCTGGCGCTCGCCCACGCCAAGCGCGGCAACCCGCGCCTCCAGGGGTGGCAACGGCAGGCCGAGCCGGAGCTGCATCTCCTCCCATTTCGCAAGCGAGCCCTCTTTCATCGCCAGGCGCAGGTTTTCGCCGACCGTGAAGGCCTCCACCAGCTGGAAGTGCTGGTGGACCACGGAGACTCTCGCGCGCTGGGCGTCGAGCGGGTCGAGCGGCCGGTACGGCTCGCCATCGAGCTCCAAGGTGCCGCCATCCGGACGGAGGCCGCCGCCGATAACTTCCACCAGGGTCGACTTGCCGGCGCCGTTCTCCCCGAGCAAGGCCACCACCTCGCCGGCCGCCGCCGACAGGCTGACGCCAGCGAGCGCGGTGACGCCGGGAAAGCGACGCACCAGACCGCTGAGCGCGAGTCGCGGCGGCAGGGGGGTCACGGCCCGAACCGCTCCAGCTCGATCTTTCCGCTCACGATGTCCCGGTGCGCGGCTGCGACAGCGTCCCACGCCTCCTCCGGCACCCGGGAGGAGAGCCCGGGGTTGGTCGCAAGCTTGACCACTCCCGACGCGAGGTCGAACGTGTGGACGGTGCCGGTAAACCGACCCGCCTTCACCTCACGGGCGATCCTGACCATGGCCTCCGGGATGTCCATCGCCGCGGACGCGAGGACTACGTCGGGAGCCACCGACGTCTGGTCGCCGTTGGTGCCAAAGGCCAGCACGCCGCGCTCGCGGCAGGCCTGGAAGACGCCGAGGCCCGCGGCATCGGCGTTTTGGATGATCACATCGGCCCCCTGGTCGATCAGCGACAGCGTCGCCTGGCGGGCCGCCGCCACGTCCTCCCAGTTGCCGAGGTAAATCTCCTTGACCTTGCCGTCCGGCCTCGCCTCGAGGAAGCCCTTGCGAAAACCGTCGAACACCAGGCGCACCGGCGGAATCTCCATCCCACCCACGGCACCGGCCACACCCGAGGTTGACACCTTGCCCGCAAGCACCCCGGCCAGATAGGCCGCCTGCTCGAGACGAAACACCAGCCCAGCGACATTGGGCCTGGTGGCGAGCCCGGAGGTGATGACAAAGTCGGTGTGCGGGAACTCCGCCCCCACCGTCATCGCCGCATCTTGCAGCTCGAAACCGTGGCCGAACACGAGCGAGAACCCGCGCCGAGCGAAGTCCCGGAAGCTCTCCTCGAACTCCGCCGGCGACGAGGCCTCGAAGTGGGCGGTCTGGGCGCCGAGATCCGTCCCGATGCGCTTGAGGCCCGCGTAGGCGGCGGCGTTCCACCCCGCGTCCGACACCGGCCCTGGCGTCACCAGCGCAACCTTGAAGTGCTCCTGAGCAGCCTGGCGCCTGCACCCCCAGAGGCCAAAACCCACAACCACGAGCAGAACGAGAACGAGAGCGTGTCTCCTCATGAGATCCATGGTAGCCCGAATCCTCCGCTCGCGACCGGCTGCGACGGGCAACGGGGGTCTCGGAGCAGCGAAGCTACTCCCCGGCCGCTCACGGCCGGATGACGGCCTTGAGGATCTCCCTGCGCTCCATTGCGGCGAGGGCGTCGCCGACCTCGTCCAGGGGACGCTGGTGGTCCACGATGGGGCCCAGGTCGAGTCCCTCCTCCAGCGAGCGCACTGCCTGCCGGAAGGTCGCCGGGCGGTGGTGGTAGGCGCCGCGAATGGTCAGCTCCGAGTAGTGCAGACGATGGGTGTCGCACGAAGCCGTGGTTCCCGGCAGGCAACCCCCGAACAGGAGCACCTCGCCGCCCGGCACCACGGCACCGATGGCAGCCTCCCAGGCCGGGGGGTGGCCGGTCGCTTCGACGACCAGCTCGGGGCCCGTGCCCGCGAACCCACCACGCAGCCGCTCGGTGTCCCCTTCGCCGCCGCTCAAGAGAATCGTCTCGGCGGCGCCCAGGGCACGACCCACCTCCAGGCGTCGCGGAATGAGGTCAGCCAGCACCACCCGGCGGCGGCGCGCCGCCAGCACGGCAACGAACATCAGGCCGACGGGGCCGGCGCCGAGTACGAGCACCCCCTCTCGCCCGTCCAGAGCACACACCTCGAGGCCGTGGAGAACGCACGCCAGCGGCTCCGCCAGCGTGGCGAGCTCGAGAGGAAGGCCCGGGGCGATGCCGTAGGTGCTGCGAAGCACGAACCGCTCTGGAATCAGCAGGTACTCACCGAAGGCGCCGTTCAGGTAGACAAGATCCCGGCACAGGTTCTCGTGCCCGGCTCGGCACGCCGTACACTCGCCGCACGAAGCCGAGTTGGCGACCACCACACGCGCACCCTCACCCACGGTTTTGACAGCGTCCCCCACGGCGGCCACGACGCCCGCCATCTCGTGGCCGAACGGGCAGGGCACGGTCAGCATGCGGGGGTGGCCGCCGCGCTGCCACACCTTGAGATCGGTACCGCAGGTGGTGGCCGCACCGATCCGAAGGAGGATCTCCCCGGCCCCCGGCCGCGGCAACGGCGCCTCGCGCACCTCGAGGCGGCGCCTGCCCACCAGGTAAACGGCACGGAAGCCCGCCGGCAACGACGTCATGATTCCACCGGCTCGAGCAGCACCTTGAGTGCGCGCCGCGTCAACGCCAACTCGACCGCCTCTTCGAAGCGATCGAGCGGCAGCCTGTGCGTCGCCAGCGGCGATGGATTCAGCCGCCCCGAGAACACCAGCTCCGCCACCCGCCGCTGCTCGTCGAGCCCGCCTGAGTAGGTAGCCAGGAGCCGCTGCTCCGCCTTGAAGAAGCCGTTGAGCTCGAAACCCGCCGCCTCACCGTTGCCGGCATGGGCGAAGAGGACGGCCGCTCCGCCCGGGCGCAGCACGGAAAGGGCCTGTGCCAGGGGACCGGAGCCGCCAACGGTGTCGAAGACGGCGGCCGCGCCGTCGCCGCCGGAGGCCGCCGCCACCGCCGCGCCCATCTCGGCCGGCGGGCAGACCGCGGCAGCGCCGAGCTCGAACGCGAGACGGCGGCGCTCCTCGATCGGGTCCGAGACCACGACCTCGAGCCCGGGCAGCACCGCGCCGAGCACGATCAGGTGGAGCAGCCCCATGCTCCCGGCCCCGAGCACGACAGCACAGGCATCCTCAGTCTCGAGCCCGGCCTTGTCGATGCCACGAAGAACACATGCGGCCGGCTCCACGAACACAGCCGCGTCGTCCGCAATCCCGTCGGGCACCCGGCGAGCCGCCTGCTCGACGGCACGCCCGCGGACGAGCACGTGCTCCGAGAATCCTCCGGGCTCGAGCAGGTTCTCCTTGAAGGTGGCGCACTGGGTGTCGGCGCCGCTCCGGCACAGGGAGCACTCGCCGCACGCGACGTGGTGTGGAACCATGATCCTGTCGCCCACGGCGAACCGGGTGACGCCGTCCCCGACCGTCTCGACCTCGCCCACCAGCTCGTGACCGAGCACCATTCCGGGCGGGATGGTGTCGTTGACCAGCTTGTACAGGTCCGTCCCGCACAGCCCGCAGCAGCGCATGCGCAGCAGCAGCTCGCCGGCGCCGGGTATCGGCACCGGGCGCCGTTGCACCGCAGACCTGCCCCCCCCGAGATAGGTGATGGCGCGCATCGACGTCGGCCCCTCCGCCATGCGCCGGATCATACCGCACGCGCGACGCGCGGGCCCGCCGCCGTCAGGCCTCCGGTCGATGGACGAACCGGCTGTACAGGAGCAGCGAGGCGATGGTCACGACGCCGATCGACGAGAAGATCAGCCACAGGGTGCGCGGCTGGTTGAGCTGGTCGACCCAGTGGACGTAGAGGTTGGCGCCGAGGACACCGCCGATCGAGGACCCAATCACACCGTAGAGGAAGATGTAGCCCATGTAGGTGGCGACGCGGTCCCGCGGCGCGGTTTGCCCGACATAGCTGACGAACTTCGGGTGAGCCGTCATCTCACCGATGGAGAAGATCACGATGCCGGCAATGAACACCCAGATTCCCGTTGACACCGCGAGGATCGCCATCCCCAGGGTCCCGAACGCGATCCCCACGATCATGGTCGGCAGCGCTTTCGTCTTGCGCACGATCGAGGACACCAGAAGCTGCAGCAGAATGATGGTCCCTGCGTTGATCACCGTCACGTGCTCGACATCGAACCGCCAGCCGATGCCGAGTCCGACCGCGGCCAGGATCCGATTGACGGTATGGTCGAGGGGGCTCGCGTCGACATACGCTTTCACGTACCACAGGACCGAGTCGAACATCTGGAAGTACAGGACCCAGAAGCCCGAGTACAGGAAGATGAGGAGCAGGAACCGCCAGTGGTCGCGATAGCGGTCGAGATCGGACAGGTCCATCAAGTACACCGAGGGCACCGTGAGGTAGATGATGGACGATACGACGCGGGTGAAGAGGCTGAGACCCGGCACCAGCCACAGCACCGCGGCCCCGAGGATCATCGTGCCACCGAGCAGGGCGAGTCGCAACCCCTGCCCGCCGCGGCGGTAGGCCGGCTGCAGGAGGAGAGCGGCCGTGCATGCCACGAGCACGAGCACGATGAACGGCAGCAGAAACGGGCGCTTCGCTACGCGCGCGAAGAGGTCGTCCACCAGCGCCGGCGGCAGCACCTCCAGCTCAGGCAAGCCGTGCAGCTCGGCCAGCAGGCGATCACGGTATGCCGGGTAGCCGCGCGGGTCCGGAACCTCGACCTCGAAGACCCCGCCGGGTTTCCGGCGCACCAGGTAGTCGGGCCCAGCGGACGCCTCCTGGATTCGTATCCTCAGCGGGCGCGTCGCCGACTCCACCAGGCGGCGCAATCCCGCCTCGTCCAAACCGGCGAGCCCGAGCTCGCCGAGCACCGCGTCGGCCTGGGCGATCGTCTCCTCCGGACGGTGGACGACGAGCACCGTGTGAGTGGGCGCGCGGCTCGAGGTTTCGGTTCTCCACGGCTCCCGCGCCGTCATGTCGCGATCCATGTCCACCTCGAGCAGGGAGCCTGCGATCGTGTAGGCCACACCCGGAACAGCGGCGGTGACCGCCCTCGGCGCGGCGTACTGGCGGATGGCGCCTCCGACCAGCAGCGCCGCGAGGGCGGCCGTCGCCACCACCACCGTCCGGCGACGGTGACAGGCATGGACGACCAGGATGACCGGCGAGTAAATGATCTCGAACGCGTTCGCGAGCGTCTGGATCAGACCGGTGACCGGCGCGGCCGCCTTCTCGGCCTCCGGCTCCGGCTCCCGGTAGGCGAGCAGGGTTGGCAGGATCATCGAACCGGTGCCGAGAGCCGCAGCCACCATCACCCAGTCCCAGCCGATCGAGCTCTTCAGGAACGGCACCAGGATCAGCGGAAACAGGAACGCTCCCAGGTTGATCGACCAGTAGTAGATCCCGAATCCCAGGGTGCTGCTCTCGCGATCGGTCACGCGGGCGATGGTCCCCGAGATGATTGGCTTGAAGGCACCCGCGCCCAGACCCATCACGCACAGCGCCAGGAAGACGCCGGTGTAGCCGGTCATCTGCGAGGTCAAGAGGTAGCCGCCGCCAAGCAGGGTGAAGGCGACCAAGAGGGCCCGGCGGTAGCCGAAGCGGTCAGCCAGCGCCCCGGTGATGATCGGCAGGAAGTAGAGCAGCGGTTGGATCGTGCTCTTGATCAGCCCGACGTCCTGCTTGGCGAAGTGGAGGATGTCGGTCAGGTAGACCGAGAGGATGCTCATCACGCCGTAGTAGGAGCCGCGCTCGAAGAACTCGAACATGATCACGAGCCAGAACACCGGCCGGAACGACCTCAGGGCTCCCGGTCTCTTCGTCATGATCCTCTCCCTGTCTCGTTTCTGAAAGGATACCAGCCCTGCCCACCGTTTCCCCCACCCGGCGCGCACGTCCCTGCCAGCTGGCCGGCCCTCGGGCCCACACCCCTGCCCACGACACAGCGGTAGAGTCGCAGGCCGAACTTCGATCTTGGCAAGAAAACCAGGTAGTGAGGCTCGATCTCAAGTTATATATGCTCATTTGACAAGTTGCTCAAGCTCCGTTTAGAGTGCTTCTCAGGACCTTCGAAGAGAACTCGAGAATGAGGATTCGCCCCCGACTCTTGGTTGCTGCTGTTCTGATGGTGGCGGTGATTCTGTCGTTCTGGGGCCTTCGCCGATCGCATGCCGTGACCCAGCCGATCGCCTTCCCGCATGCCGTCCACGTCAAGGAGGTCGGGCTCGAGTGCGACGCATGCCACCCGGGCGTGAAGAGCTCGTTCCACGCGCAGCTGCCCGGCCTGTCGGTGTGCATGGAGTGTCACGAGGACAAGCTCTCGGACAACCCGGAGGAGCAGAAGGTCCGCGAGCTGGCTAGGCTCTCCCCACCACCCCAGTTCCGGAAGCTCTTCCTCTTTCCGAACCACGTCTTCTACAGCCACCGGCGCCACGTGACGGTGGCCAAGATCCCCTGCGAGACCTGCCACGGCACGATCGCCGAGTCCTCGGCTCCGCCCGGGCATCCACTGGTCCACATCAGCATGCAGTTCTGCCTCGACTGTCACCGACAGCGTGGCGTCACCGTCGACTGCATAGCGTGCCACCGATGAGGAGTGGGAGATGAAGCGCCGCACCTTCCTCAAGCTCTCAGCCGCCGCGGGCGCCGCAGCAGCTTCGGCCGGGTGCGCACGCACGTACGAGCTCCTGCCGGGAATGAACCCGCGTGGATGGGATCCACACGCGGAGACCGAGCAGACCTCGTTCTGTACTCTGTGCCCCGCCCGCTGTGGGCTCCGGGTGCGCGTTGTCGACGGACATGCACGGGCGGTGGCAGGCCTTGCCGAGCACCCCATCAACCGGGGCGGGCTGTGCCGGCTCGGCGCCTCGGCCCTCCAGCTCCGTCTCCACCCCCACCGGCTGGTATCGCCCTACCACCTCACAGACCACAAAGGGGTGATCGAGAAGACAACCTGGAATGCGGCCCGGACGGCTCTCGTCAAGGCGCTCTCCGAGAGCCAGGGCAGGGCTCTCGTTGTGGTCAGTAGTCTCGCCGGATCGACGCGGATTGACCTCTGGCGTCGCTTGCTGGGAGAGATCGGCGGCGAGGTCGTGCTCTGGGCAGGCGACGACATGGAGGCAAGCTGGGCCGAGGTGGCGAGATGGACGATGGGCGTGGACAGCCCCCCGGCCGCGGACTGGGACCGGTCCGACCTGGTAGTGACGGTCGGGCTCGATGCTCTGGCTACCGGACCATCGCCGGTGTGGGCGCAGCACGTCCTGGGTTCCAACCACGGCGCCCAGCGGTGGCTCCACGTCGGGCCCCGGCTCAACGCCACCGCGGCACGCGCCGACCTGTGGCTCGCGTGCCGACCCGGCACCGAGGCCTGGGTTTTGCTGGCGATGGCGTACGTGCTCCTGAAGCGCCAGGCGCACGACGCCGTGTTTCTCGCCCGCCACACGCGCGGGTTCGAGGACCTTGCAGGCCAGATACTGGAGCAGCTCGACCCCCGGCGCGCAAGCCGAATTACCGGTGTACCCGAGGATCGACTGCTCGAGGCAGGAGTCATGCTGTCCACCTCGCGGCGGCCGGTCTGCGTGCCGGGTGAGGAAGCGCTGTGGACGGCGAACGGCCATGTGGCAGGCTGGGCAGCGTTGGTTCTCAACGCGCTTTCCGGGTCAATTGCGACGCCGGGAGGTCTGGTCATCCGTCCTCCGTTGCCGCTGAATGACCTTCCGGGGAAGATTGCTGCGGCACAGCCCCTCGGCCTGTGGTTGCGCCGTGTGGCAAGCGGCGATGCGGTCGAGCCCGCGGTACTGATCCTCGACCTCGCCAACCCGCTGTTTACCTTCAGCGACGGCTCCGCGGTGGGCCGCTTCTTCGCGAAGGCCAGCCAGCGCTTCACGTTTTCCCTGTTTGCCGACGAATCCGCCGTACGCTGTCATTGGCAGCTTCCGGCAGCCATGCATCTGGAGGAGTGGGGCGACTGCGCCCAGCCCCCGGGGGTTCCCTTCGACGCCTACCTGCTGAAAGCACCAGCCGTGCAGCCGCGCGGCGAGGCCCGCGCAGTGGGCGAGGTGATCGTGGAGGCAGCAGCCGACCTCGGCGTCGAGCTCCCGGCCGCCAGCTACACCGAGATCCTGGGTCACCGGGCAGCGGGTCTGGCCGGGCTCAATCGCGGCGCAATGCTGGGTGACCTCGAGCGCCTCGAGCAGGTCGCTGCCATGGAGGAGCGAGGCTGGTGGTTCGGCAACAGTGAAGGCTTCGGGATCAAGAAGCTGGCCGAGGGCGGTGGCTGGGCCGACCTCAACACCGGCACTCCCAACTGGAGCCAGTGCGTTGGAACTCGAGACGCGCTTGTGGATCTGCTTCCCGAAGCGCTCGGCAACGCACACCTGGCGCCTCCGGAAGAGCCGCCGCGGCTGGTGGCAACTCCTCATCTCGAGGTGGCGCGCGATCCCGATCTTGCCCTCACCGTGCCGTGGACACTGCGCACCGCGGGTCTGGTCGAGGGGCAGTCTTGGCATTGCTGGGCCGGGATCAACCCGGTGACGGCTCGGGAGCTGGGCGTTACGGATGGAGATCTCGTGCGGGTCCGCGTTCCCGGTGGGGCCGGCGAGGAGCTTCGGGTGCACGCAGCCGTTCTGCCGGGTTTGATGCCCGGAGTCGTCAGCTTGCCGCTGGGCTTCGGCCACCGTCCCGGACCGTCGTTTTTCGGCGGCGACGACATGCGGCCTGTCGCGCATCTCATCCCACTGCAGCTGCATGGGAAACTCCCGACCAGGATCGTCGGTGGTGTACCGGTCGATCTCGAGGTGGATCGTGGATAGGGCCCGCTACGGCATGGTCATCGATCTCGAGCGTTGCACGGGATGCGGCGCCTGCGAGACAGCGTGTGCCCAGGAGAACAACATTCCACCGTCCACACCGGAGGAAGCGGCGCAAGGTCGCACCAAATCGTGGATGAAGATCCTGGTCCAGTCCGAGGGCGAGATGCCGGATGTCGAGGTGAGCTACCTTCCCCGTCCCTGCATGCAATGCGACAACCCCCCTTGCACCCGCGTCTGTCCGGTCCACGCGACCTACCTGTCGGCGGAAACCGGGATCGTGGGCCAGCTCTACGGCCGGTGCATCGGCTGCCGATACTGCGCCAACGCCTGTCCGTACGGCGTCAAGTACTTCAACTGGCAGCGTCCCCAGTGGCCTCAACCGATGGAGGAGATGCTCAACCCGGATGTGGCAGTGAGGTACAAAGGCGTGATCGAGAAGTGCACGTTCTGCCACCATCGCCTGCAGCTCGCCCGGGACCAGGCGGCCTTCGAGGGCCGCGATCAGGTCAGGGAGTCCGATTACCAACCAGCCTGCAGCGAGGTATGCCCGACACGCGCCATCACCTTCGGCGACCTCGACAACCCGCTCCACGAGGTCCACCGCGCGGCACAGGATCCACGAGCGTTTCGACTGATGGAGGATCTGGGCACGCAGCCGAAGGTCATCTACCTGCGCAAGGGGAAATGATGAGCAGCGTTGAACAACGCCTGGAGTCGCTCCCCCCGATCCGTCGCGACCTGCTGCGACCACTGGTCGTGACCACTGCCACGTACTGGCTGGCGCTGGCGGCCGCCTTCGCGGGGACCGTCGTCGGCATTGCATGCTACGTCGTTCAGTACCGACAGGGCCTCGGCGTCACCAGCCTTCATAACCCGGTGTACTGGGGAATCTACATCATCGACTTCGTCTTCTTCATCGGCATCAGCCATGCCGGTACGCTGATCTCGGCAATCCTGCGGGTCTCACAGGCTGAGTGGCGGCGGGCGATAACTCGCTCCGCGGAGTTCATTACCGTGCTGGTCCTCGGTTTCGGTGCGATCCAACCGATCATTGACCTCGGGCGTCCGGATCGCATGCTGAACATCCTGTTCTTCGCCCACATGCGCTCGCCATTGTTATGGGACGTGGTGTCGATTACCGTTTACTTCACCGCCTCGACGGTCTACCTCTACCTGCCGATGCTGCCCGACCTGGCGATCATCCGGGACAGCGGTATCAAGTGGCCCGGCCTGTACCGAGTGCTCGCGCTCGGCTTCCCCAACCCGGACGACGACAGCGAGCGGGCCCGCCGCCTCCGCCACCGCCTCGAGCGCGTCATCGGCAGGATGGCAATCGCAGTCATCCCAGTGGCCATCAGCGTCCACACCATCATCGGTTTCATTTTCGCCCTTACCCTGCGCCCCGGCTGGCACTCCACGATCTTCGGTCCGTACTTCGTCGTCGGGGCCATCTACTCGGGCATCGCTGCACTGTTTATCTCTATGTTTCTGATTCGTAAGAACTTTCATCTTGAGCACTACCTGCGCGACATCCACTTCGAGTACCTGGGTCGGCTCTTCCTGGTCATGACCTGCCTCTGGTTGTACTTCACGGGAGCCGAGTACCTGACCGCCTTCTACGGGCATGAGGTGGCCGAAATGCGCTCCTTCTGGGACAAGTTCACGGGCGCCTTCGCGGTACCTTTCTGGGCCATGGTAGCGACGTGCTTCGTCATTCCCTTCGTGCTGATGGTCCGCCGCCGCACACGGACACCGGGCGGCTGTGCCATTGCCGGGGTCGCCGTCGTCATTGGCATGTGGCTGGAACGGTACAACATCGTGGTCGTCACCGGGGTCAACCCACGGCTCGAGGCGATCGGGCACGCCTCCTATGCGCCGTCGCTGTTCGAATGGGGAATTGCCCTCGGCACGCTGTCCGGCTTCATCACCGTCTACCTGGTGGCGGCCAAGCTGTTCCCAATGGTCTCGATCTGGGAAGTCGAAGAGGGACTGGCGACCTCCGAGGCCGAGGTTGCGGACCGGATTGGGACCTACCTGCCGAAGGAGGTACAACCGTGATTGAGAGGTGCCGGCTCGGCCCGGCCCACGGGGCTCGGCGGCTTCTGACTGCGATCATCGGCCCGATCTGCGGTCTGGGGCTGCTCATCGCCACGCCCACGCTCGCCGGCACGCCGACCGTCCTGGCCAAGCTGCAACCAACTCTCGGGCACGAGATCTTCGTCGCCAAGCACTGCGACCGCTGCCATTCGGTGTGGGGCGTCGGTTCGGCACAGGGTCCGGACCTGGGTCGCAGCGCGCTCGCATCCGACATCTTCGAGCTGGCGGGCTTCTTCTGGAACCACTCACCCAAGATGCTGGACCGGGTCAACCGGCAAGGTCTGCCATGGCCGAGCTTCGCACCGGACGAGATGGAGGCCTTCCTGTCCTACCTCTACGCCCTCAACCTGCTCGACGAACCCGGCAACCCCGAGTCCGGCCGCCGTCTCCTCGAGGACAAGCACTGCCTCGACTGCCACCGACTCGGCGGCCGCGGCGGCAGTCTCGGCAGGCCGCTGGACCGCTTCGCCGAGTGGACCAACCCCGTCCCCCTGGCACAGGCGATGTGGAACACGGGTTCGACGATGCGGTCGGCGCAGCGGCAGCGAGGCGTCCGGATGCCGGTGTTCCAGGATCGGGACATGGTTGACATTCAGGCGGCCATCCGCCGCTGGGGCGCTCACGCCTCGACCAACCTCCGCTACCTGAAGCCTCCGGACCCCGAGCACGGCAGGCAGCTGTACCGCAGCAAGCAGTGCATCCGCTGTCATGGGACCGGTTTGGACGGTGGCAACGCGGGACCGTCGCTGCTCGCGGCGTCGCGGCGGAAGCACCTGGGGGCGATGGCGGGCTCCCTGTGGAACCACGCCTTCGCGATGGAACGGGAGATGGCCGACCAGGGCATTTCGCTGCCACGCTTCCAGAGCCAGGATATGGCGGACGTCCTCGGCTACATCTACTTCGTCGGTTTCACGGGCACCACCGGCGGCAACGCCGAGCGCGGTCGCTCACTCTTCGCACAACGCGGGTGCGCCCAGTGTCACTCGGTTGCCGGGACCGGGCTGGCTCCCGGGCCCCCCGTGGACAAGCTGGCCGAGCTCGGCAGTCCGGTCGCACTGGTGACGGCGATGTGGAACCATGTCCCGCAGATGAGGCACTGGATGGAGGTGCAGGCACTGGCGTGGCCGCAGTTCCGGAGCCAGGACATCAAGGATATCTGGCTGTACCTCAGTTCCGCCAAGCCAGGCGGCCATGAACAGGAGCGGTGAGGCAGGCGGACCACAGCCGCGGCGTGAACAGCAATCGCCCTAGGATCGAACGAAAAGTCGACCGGCCGGAGACCGCATCGAAGAGGGCGCTCCGGAGCCCCGGATCATCCCTGGCCGCAGCGATGAACGGGTCCCAGCCGATGGTCCTGCCGATGGCACGAACCGCAAGCCGCGCCGCCAAACCCCATGGCTGATCCGAGATGACGTCCCGGAAGGTCTCTGCAAGGGGCCGGAATGCCTCCCGCCCTACGCCGCCGGTGGCCAGGCAGTAGGCCGCCAGACCGCCGCTCCGGATCGCCTGGTTGATTCCCTTACCCTTGAACGGTCGCAAGAGCCCGGAGGCGTCTCCAACGACGACCCAGCGATCTCCGCACAGTGGCCGTGCGGGCCGGGTTGGAAATCCTCCCCGGAACGCCGTCTCGAGCACGAAGTCGGCCGGCAGCACGGCCTGGACCTGCGACAGCTCGAGCACTTGCCTGAGCAGCCGAACACCCACATTGCGGCCAGCAACGACAACGCTGAGATGGTCACCCTTGGGAACCACCGCGGCGAACTCGACATTGGGAAGTCCGGGCAGGAAGGTGTGAATCTCCCGGCCGTCGAAGCTCTCCCCTCCCGGCTTGACGGGAAAGACCGTGACGATGGTGTCCACCCGCGCCGGCGGACGGTACGCAGAGTTCACCCGCAACGTCCTCCTGAGCGTCGAGTCCAGGCCGAAGGCGCCGACCACGGCATCGACCGAGTAGGTCCCTCCGTCGGTGTAGACGACGGCGTCTTGCGGCCGGAACTCGAGGTGGGTCACGCGCTCGGCGTGCAGCTCGACCCCGGATTCCGCGACCCTGCCGAAGAGCCAGCTGTCAAACTCGCTGCGGCGGACCACGTGCGACGCCTCCGCACTCACCTCGTCATGTAGCGGCAGGGAACTCGTGCTGCCGTGCAGAACGTACGTGTCCACGCTGCCCTTGACCAGCTCGGACGGCAGCGACAGACCGGTCGCCTCCGCAAGGACCCGGTCGAACGGCGGGCTAAGCACCCCCATGCACTGGTTGTAGTGCTCGCCGAAGTGTTTATACTCGAAGAGCAGAACCTCGGCCTCCGGAGCGAGCCGGCGCAACCCGAGGGCGGCGGCACAACCGCCGGGACCCCCACCGATGACCGCTATGGCGGACCCGGCGCCCACCGGTCTCCCGAGATCGGTGTCGAGACGCCCACGCTGAACCCCCCGCGAGCCGGTCACTTCCACCCTCCAATCACCGCCCTGCGGGCAATCCTCGCATAGGGCTCGGTGCCCTGGAATATCGCCCAGGCCATGGGACCAAGACGGCGGTCGAGGCGGGAACGTCGCAGCTTTCGGTGGAGAACGGGCCGGCGAGAGATCTGGCCGCATGCCCAAAACAGCGCCCGCGCCACCCGGTTGTCCATGTTGAACCGGCGGGAGACCCGGTCCAGGTAGCGCTGGCCGTAGTTTTCCATGACCGCTTCCGCGGCGGTGGTTCCCGTGTAGTACGCCGATCCGATCCCGTTCTTGTAGAAGCGGCTGGCGAGCAGGTCGCCGGCCACGAGCAGGCCATGAGCCGCGGCGACCCAGCCTCCCGTCTCCACATATCGCGGGCGGCACGAGCATTCCAACGAGCAGGCCGGCTTGACATACGTGCTCAGAGGTGGCGTCTCCAGCAGCGTCCGAGCGGCCAACCGCACCGCGTTTCGTCCAATGCCGGTGAGCGTAGCACGCCCTTCCCCCTTCGGAGTCACGCCGATAAAGTCGACGCCGGGATGGAAGCCAGTGAAGACCAGGACCTCGTCTTCCGGCACCGCCGGGTCGAGGGTCACCTCCGCCTGAATGGCGCGCGCTGTCCGCGGTGGAGCGTAGCGCACAGTCTGTGCCCACCGCCCGCCAACGCTCTTGCCGTTGAGCCCATGCGCCAGGATCGCCCGATCGCCAACGAGCGCCTCGCCGCCTTCCAGCTCGACCCGCCAGCCGGGGTCCGCCCAGTCGACCCGGGTCACCCAGGCCCGGCGGAGCTCGGCCCCGGCCGCAACCACCTGCTCCTGCAGCCAGTGGTCGAACGAGGGAACGCCTCTTAGGCCTCCGCGCGAAACGGTTGGCAGCATCTCGCCCGGCGGCCGGTAGACGACGGGATCGCCTTCCGGGAGGAACCACCTGATCCCCCGCAACCGGCTCAGAATCGTCTCCTCGGGAAGCCGGAGGCCGAGCTCCTCAAGGCCCGATGTCACTTCCGCCGACAGCACACCGGCACAGAAGGCACAGCCGCGGGGCGAGCCCGCCTCGGAACCGCGGCGCTCGACCACCGTCACTCGCCAGGTGGGTCGCCCCTGGCGCAAGCGGAGCGCCGCAAAGCAACCGGCCGGCCCCCCCCCTGTGACAATGACGTGCACTCCTCATTCTACCGCCCTCCAAGAGGCGGGCCGCCGGCGACCGAGCCCCCCAACAGAGGCGACGGCGCGCGTCCACACCGGCTCTCCTGCCATGTGCCGGATCATGCGCAGGCACCGCGAGTACGGGACCCGTTGACAGCTCCTGGCCTTGGGACCACATTCGTGTCAGGAAGTGCCTATAACCTGGGAAGGAGACTAGAATGAAAGGGACGTTGTCTTTGTGCGCCGTATTGGCGGCGGCCGCGCTTATCGCCCCGTCGGCCCCGGCTCAGATGATCAGCGACTCGTTCATCATCCCTGTCGTGGCCCACACCTCGGGGACCGGCACACCACCTACTTACTGGGTGAGCGATGTCGCCATTCACAACCTCAGGAACGACACCGTGCAGGTCGGTCTCGTGTACTTTCCGTTCGACCATACCAACGACTGGGACTTCACCTTCCCCGTCACCCTGACGCTCACCGCCCGCCAGACTTTGCTCATCGAGGATGTCCTGCAAACCAAGTTCGACATCACCTCCAACTCAAAGGGCGCACTGAACATCAACTGCGAGAAGGACTTCTTCCCTTCCAACCCAGGCCAGTGCGACCTCCTCGTCACCAGCCGCACCTACAACACCGGCAGCACCGCGGGGACCTACGGCCAGACCGTTCCCGCCAACGAGCTACTTTGGAATGGGTCCACGACCCCCTCCTACATCACAGGTGCCCGCAACGACGACCGATTCCGCTCGAGCCTCGGAATCTTCAATATCTCTCTCAATCCGATCACCGTGCACTACCGGTTCCTCGGCGCCGGCGCCGCTGTGCTCAAGGAGGGAAGCGCAGATATTCTCACGGCATCCGGAAGGCAGTGGCTGTTCTCCCAGCTCGGAATCGGCAAGGTACAGGGACCGATCACGGTGGAGCTGTGGCTCGATCCGTCTGACATTACACCGGATCCCTGCGCCGCAGACGTCATCACCTACTTCACGGCCTACGTGTCCAAGGTCGACGGCAACCCCGACGGGACCGGGGACGCCGAGTTCCTGCTTGCCGTGCCAACACAGATGCCACCGGCCGGGTTCGACTGCACCGACTGAGGAGACAGAACAAACCGCTCATCGTGCCTGCGTTGATGAGGTACGATGATCGCGATGAAAGCTCGGCCAGAGACCAACACTGCCCGCCCCCACGATCCTGCAGAGGACGTCATGCCCCGCACGCTCGAGCTCGACGTCGCCCGCCGCCCCCCACACGGAGCAGCCATCATCACCGGCGGCGGCAGTGGCCTCGGGTTCGCCATCGCCCGTGAGCTCGCAAGCCGCGACTACCCCGTTGTTCTCGCCAGTCGCAGCCACGACCGCCTGACCGGCGCCGCCGAGGCGTTGCGCGCCGAGGGCGCCCAGGCGGAGGCGGTGGCATGCGACGTCCGGGACCGGGCCGCGGTCGCCCACCTGTGCGACCGCGCCGAGGAGCAGTTCGGCCACATCGAGGCGCTCGTCAACAACGCGGCAGGGAACTTCGTCATCCGTGCGGAGGACCTCTCCGCCGGCGGCTGGGAAGCGGTCCGCGGCATCGTCCTCGACGGCACCTGGAACTGCTCGCAGGAGGTGGGGCGGCGCATGCAGGACCGCGGCGGCGCGATCCTGAACATCATCGCCACCTATGCGTGGACGGGCGCGTCCGGCGTCGTCCATTCGGCGTCCGCCAAGGGCGGCGTGCTCGCCATGACCCGGTCGCTGGCGCAGGAGTGGGGCCCGTTCGGGATCCGCGTCAACGCCCTCGCGCCCGGCATCATGGTGACCGAGAACGCCGCCCGCAACCTGGGCTACGCCGACCCGTCGGTGCAGAAGCGGTTGGCGCGGCACGTCCCGCTCGGGCGGCTGGCGTCGGTCGAGGAGGTTGCCGTACTCGCCGCCGACCTCGCCGGCGACCGCCACCCCTACGTCAGCGGTGACTGCTGGACCATCGACGGCGGCCTGTGGCTGGCCGGTTTCCCAAACCTCAGGCGCGCCCTCGACCAGGCCGATTAGCGAGCGACCGCCACCTACCGCAGCTTGGCCACCGCGCCGCCCCAGGTGTCGGTGGTCGTCTCGGTCACGACGACGGAGATCGCCCTGGCATCGGCCGGCCACTGGATCGGCGACTCGTAGACCCACGTTCCCTGGCGGTCCGCCAGCCGCAACGGCATCGGCTGGCCCTGGGACACGAACGGCTCCCCGCTCCCGGTGTCGACGGCCACCGTGACCTCCATCGCCGGCGCCTTCGAGCTCAGGAGCAGCGGCAGCACCTCGGCCAGATGGCCGGTCACTAGCAGCCTCCCGCTGTACCCCCGCCGGTGGGAGCCGGTGACGTCTTTCACCACGACCTCGAGCGGCACCTCGCCGGAACTGCCATGGCCCGTCAGCAGGGCGAGCGCCCGTGCCCGGTCACTGCCATGGTGCGAGGCCAGCCGCACCACCACCGGCGCCCGCACGCTCACCCCCGGCCGGCTGATGTCAATCTGCAGGCGGTGGGCCTCGCTGTCCGGCGGCCGGCTCATCGTGTAGGAAAGGACGTAGGCGGACTGCATCCGGGTCAGATCCGTTGCCAACCTGGTCGGCGAAGTTGCCACGGCGCCGCCCGAGTCGCGCGCCGCCTGTCCGAGTGGATCCAGGGCGAAGCTCGCGGTGGTGCCCTGATCCGCGAGCGTCGCTCCGGCAGGGGACGTACCGCTTCCGCCAGTGAAGCTGGAGAACGCCTCGTGGCCGCTGGTCTCGGCCGCCGTCATCGAGTCCATTCCCGGCAGGCCGCCGCTGAACCCGAGGACGGTCCAGCCGTTGCCGGCCAGCTCCTGGCTGACCTGCTCCCATTGGCTGGCCAGCTGGACCCGCTGGTCCTCGGTCGCCGAGCGGTCCTGGCTCTGCGAATCCAGGAACTGGCTGTAGTAGGCCCACGGGTCGAGCTCGAACCCGCCCGACACGAGCACCAGGATGCGGCCCCCTCCCCTTCCCTCGCCTCTGTTCCAGGACCGCAGCTGGTCGGCCTCGGCACCCATGCGGCGCAGCTCCTCGGCGGTCGAGGTCAGGGCCAGGTGACGGACGATACCGGTGCTCGCGCCGACCGCGTCACGCCGGAAATCGCGGCGGATGCGTTCGATCGCGCTGTACAGGTGGACGTGCTTCTTCAGTCGCTCCACCGCCCGCTCGAGATCTTCCCGGGTACGGCTTCCGTTGGCCACCATGGTCGGCTCGGGATCGGCAACGACCAGGTCGACCGGACCCAGGACGACCAGCTTGCCGGCCTCGTTCCTCAGCCCCTTGATTGCCCACGTGAGCTGATCACGGTTGAGGAGATCGGCCTGCACGTAGACCGTCACCCGCGCGGGCCCAGCCGCGGCGCCTGTCTTCTCCTGGGCCGCCACCGGGGTCGGAGCCGCCGAAGCGGAGGCCTCAGGGGTTGCAGCCACCGCCCTCGGCGCCAGCGGCTCGATGCTCACAGAGTCGGCACGGACTCCATCCTCTCGAACCTCGACCTCATCCGAACGGAGATCGGTCACCGGACGTCCGTCGGCGTCGGTGGCACGGATCAGCACGGACACGCCGGTCACCTGCACCGACCCGGAGAAGACGCCGGACGGCGCACCCGGAACCGGAGTGGACGTTGGTGTCAGCGTGGCCGCGCCAGCCTGCCGAACCGGCATCGACAGGCCGAGCGCCAGCATGACGGCTGAGGCCCGGACGATTCGAGAGGTCAACGTCTTCATGCCAGCTCCTGCTCCAAGGTCTCCTGTTCGGGAGAACGGCAGCCGTGGGCCGCTCCCGCGGCCGCTCGCGAAGTGTGCTCTCCGCCAAGCACAGTAGGTCTCCCGGTCTTCATGCGAACGCGCTACCCTCCAGGCGCCGTTGCTGCCCGGAAGCCGTGCAATCCACGTTCCAGCCGGTGTGGTGTCTTCCGGAAGCACTCTCTGCGGCCCGTACCCGGGGCCCTGCCGCTGCGCCGTGTCCTCCAGGCAGGCGTCCTTGTCTCTCTCGGCGTTTCTCACGTCCCGGTGGTTCGTTCGTCAGCTCGCCGAGCGTCCAGATGTCTGTATAGGGTAGACCTACAGCCCGAGTGGGCGCCAGCGGCCGGACTCGAACTCCTGAGCCAGGGCCGGGTTGACGCGCCGCACCTCGCGTAGCGTTGCGACTGCGCCCTGGCTGTCCCCGGCCTTCTGCAGGACCTCGGCCAGGCACACTCTGTTCAGGAGCTTGCGGATTCCATCGAGGCTTTGCCGATAGGTCAGCCCGTCGTCCGCCTCGCGCAGGAGCCTGGCCGCGACTTTGAGGCGGCCGGCAGACGCTGCGCGAACGCCTCGCAAGTGGGCCAGCAGAGCAGCCAACGTCGGTACGGCCTCCTGCCGCCCCTTGTCGATCCACTCCTCGACCCGGCTCTCGATCCGGTCGCACAGCTCGTTGTCACCGAGCATCGCGGCGGCACGGTAGACCTCGAGGAGCACGGCATCACGCGGGTACCCGTCTCTCAGGCAGCCCTCACGCTCGGCGGTCTCGAGAAGCTCCTTCCAGCGATGACCGGCGGCCGGCTCCCACAGCGAGACCATGCATGTGAACGGCGTGGTGAAGTCTGTACACTCCTGCTGCTCCGACGCCCTCCGGACGTCATCGGCGGCCGCTGTGGGTCGCCGCTGCAGCAGGTGCGTTAGCACCAGGTGCTGGTACGCGGCGCAGAAGTCGGGCTTCGTGGTAACAGCCGCTTCGAGCTCGCTCTCCGCCTCGTCGTAGCGGCCGGTCAGGATAAGCAGCTCGCCCAGCGAATCATGGGGGTTCGCCTGATCCGGGGCGATGAACCGGTAGGTGAGGAAGGACTCCTCGGCCTTCTCGAAGTTACCCTGCTGCATCTCGATGTACGCGAGCCCGTTGTAGGCCGAAACCCAGTTCGGGACCACCTTGGCCAGGCGCTGATACACGTGCTTGGCCTCGTCCGGGGCACCTCCGAACCACAGGGCCACCGCCTTCGAGTGGAGTGCATAAGGGTCCTCAGGATCCTGCTCCAGGAACCGGTCGAGAAGCTCGGGGATGTCCTCGCGACGGTTCTCGAGCGCGGCCCGCGCGCGCTCGAAGAAGAACCTCTCGCGTGGCGTCAGGCGATCCAGATCGGCCGCATCGACCACCGCCTTGATCCTGTCACGGCTCTTCTCGTCGCCATTCGAGTTGTCAAGTGCGAGCTGCAGCTTGGCCATCGCAAAGTCCGGATCGAGCTCCAACGCCTTCTCGAAGTGCTGCCTGGCCTCGGCCATGTAGAGTTTGTTCCGCTCCTCCATCCCCGCCTGAAACTCCGCCAGGGCCTGCGGCGACGAGGTCGTCCACTCGGGGCGGTGGCCCGCGAGCAGGCGCCATCCGCTGACGCCCGCCGTCACCGCCACGACAACGGCCATGAGGATCCACTTCTTCATCGCCTGTGCTCTCCCGCCGCCACCAAACCGGCCCTTGCCGTGGGCTCCAACCCGATCGTCTCGATCATGGTTGATGGCTTGCTACCCGCAGTTACGAGACTACTGTCTCGGAGGTTTCAGCGCTGCGAGTGAGCCGCAGGGATGTCCCGGGCGGGGGTGGCCGCAAGCTTCACGTCGGTAGGAGGAAAACACGAAGAGCACGGTGATGGCTGGTGAATTGCTGGTCGCAGCGGATTGCGTCTGAATGATGTGGGTTAAACCCCCAGGGGGCGCCAGCGGCCGGACTCGAAGTCCTGCGCCATGGCCGGGTTGACCCGGCGTATCTGACGGATCACGGCCACTGCGCCGGACGCGTCGCCGGCCTTCTGCAGCACCTCGGCCAGGCACGCCTGGTTGTACAGCTTGAACAGCCCGTCTGCGCTCCCGGCAAAGGTGAGCCCCTCGTCGGCTTTGCGCAGCAGCCCGGCCGCCTTGGAGTACCGCCCAGCCGCGGCGGCCCGAACACCCTGCAGGTGGTTCAGCACCGCCTCCCGGTACCCCGACCCCGACGTCCCCGCCTTGGCAATCGCCTCCTTCAGGGGGGCTTCCAACTGGTCACAGAGCTCGTTGTCGCCGAGCATGGCGGCCGCGATGAAGACGTAGAGCCCGCCCGGCCCTGATCCCATCTTGCCGTCCTTGATACAGCCCTCCTGCTTGGCAGCCTCGAGAACCTGGCTCCACTGGTGCTGCCGCATCGGCTCCCAGAGCCTGACCATACAGGCAGTTTCCGTGAGGTAAGCGCTGCACCCCTCCTGCTCTGACAGTTGCTTGAGATCCTGCTCCGCCGCCTCCGGCCGACCGTCGAGGAGATGGGTCCACGCGAGATGGTTGTAGGAGGCGCAGAAGTCCGGCTTCGTCTTCAGTGCGGCGTCGAGCTCCTGCTCCGCCTCGGCATAGCGGCCGGTCAGGTTGAGCAGTTCGCCAAGGGAGTCGTGAGGGTTGGCCTGATCCGGAGCGATGAAGCGGTAGGTCGTGAAGTTCTCCTCCGACTTCTCGAACTCCTCCTGCTGCATCGCGATGTACCCGAGGCTGTTGTACGCCAGGACCCAGTTCGGAGCCACCTTGATCAGGCGCTGGAAGAGCTTCTTCGCCGCATCGAGCTTCCCCGTATGCCACAGGACGCTGGCCTTCTCGAAGAGCGCATACGGATCCTCGGGGTGCTTGGCCAGGTAGTCGTCCAGGATCTTGTCTGCGTCCGATCCGCGATCCTCGATGGCAGCCTTGACCCGCTCGAAGATGAATCTCTCTCTCGGGTTGAGGCGATCCAGATCTGCGTTCTCCACCAAGGCCTTGATCTCGGCCTTCCTGTCTTTGCCCATCTGCTTGCCGGTCAGGAGCAGCTCGAGCCTGGCCATCATGAAGTCGGGGTCGAGCTGCACCGCCTTCTCGAAGTGCCTCTGGGCCTCGCCCGTGTACATCTTCATCGAGTCGTCCATCGCGGCCTGGAACTCGGCCAGCGCCTGCGGCGACGACGTCGTCCACTCAGGGCGGTTGCCGGCAGCCAGACGCCACACGCCCAAGGCCGCCACAACAACCACCACTGCAATGAGCGGGATCCACTTCTTCATGATTCGAGCTCTCCTCGAGGCCCGGCCGGGCCTCTCACGTTACCAACCTCGACTCCTGCTTCAGTACTCGGCACGTTGGCTACAGCCGTCATCGCCACGCCCTGCAGACTCACTCACAGGATTTACGTATCTTCCACGGAACAGGTTTCATTCCCGACCTCACATCCTCCAGCCGACGAGCAGCAGGAGACCGCCAGCACAGTGATGTCGTCGTAGGGGGCTCCGCCCTCCGCGAACGAGCTCACCGCCTCCAGTACCCGCGGCACGATCTCGTCCGGCACGTCGGAGCAGGTCTCGAGCACCCGGATCAGGCGCTCCACGCCGAAAAACTCCCCCGACGGGGACATCGATTCGAGCACGCCGTCCGAGTAGGCCAGCACTACGTCCCCCTTCTCCATCGGAGTCTCCAGTACTCGGTAACCGCCCTGCGGGAAGGCGCCGAGCGGGATCCGGTGCCGCGGCATCGCCAGCTCCTCCACGCGGCCGTCGGCGTGCCGCTTCAGCGGCGGTGGCTGGCCGGCGACCGAGTACCGCAAAGAGCCTCCCTCCGGAGCGCAGGCAAGGTAGCCGAGCGCCACGAAGCTGCCCCGGCTCAACACATTGCTGCTGTGCCGGAGGGTGTGCAGCCGCTGGTTCGCAAGGTCGAAGAGCTCCGCCGGATCCGGGTGGGCAATCGCCAGCGCGTGCAGCACCTCGTGGGCTGCCATCATCAGGAGAGCTCCGGGGATCGACTTCCCCGATACGTCCCCGTACACCAGGGCCCGAGCGCCGCCGTGCAAGCCCGGAAGCTGCGTGTAGAAGTCCCCACCCACCTCTCGAGCCGGCTGGCAGGCCGCCGCCACCCGCCACCCCGTCGCCACCTCGAGCTGCCGTGGCAGCAACGATGCCTGGATCTGCGCCGCGATCTTGAGCTCCCGCTCGAGCTCGGCCTGTCGCGTGCGTTCCTCGAGCAGGGTACCGGTTTCGAGGGCGATCGATGCCTGCTGGAAGAGGCCACGTACCAGCCTCAGGTCCTCCCACTCCAGCGTGATCTGGCCAGCGGTACCAGACAGCAGGACCAGGCCGAGGAACCTGCGCGGCGAGGTCAGGGTTCCGATCACCTCGACCCCCGACTCGCCAAGGCGCCGGCTCAGCGACTCCACTTCCGGTGACAGCATCTCGAGTGGCGCCAGCTGCTCGACGCGGACGAGACCACCGCGCCTGGCCAAGAAGTCGTTCAGCAACGGCATCTCCGGCAACCGCTCGGGAAGCGCGGAGGGACCGGCGACCCGTTCCAGGTCGGACGACCGCTGGAGGTAGAGGGCCGCGAACCGCAGCCCGAGCAGCTCCGGCAGCCGGCTCACCAGCTCTCGCACGACCAGGGTGAGATCGACCTGGGCCGTGAACGCCTCACCCATCTCCTCCATGGCGAGCTGCAGCCGTGAGCGCTCGCGGAAGAAGAACTTGTTCACCGGCTCCTGGAGGCGGTGGCGCAGGGGCTCAAACAGCAGCACGATGGCCAGCGCGAAGACGAGGGGAAAGTACGGCGCCGCCGCCAGCTGCGTACCCCGGAACAGCCAGTTGAAGGATGCGATCCCGAGCGCGTAGGCCGCCGTCACCAGCGCCGTGGTGATGGTGTACATGAGGCTCTTGCGTAGGATCACGCGAATGTCCAGAAGCTGAAAACGGATGATCGCGTAGGCAAACGTCAGAGGGACCAGAACCAGGGGAATCACGCCGTAGAAGAGAAACCGCTCCGTGTTCAGGAAGGAAGGAAAGGCGACGGACAGCACCAAGAACGGCACCACGCCGAAGACAGTGCCGAGAAACACGAGGCCCGCGCCTCGCCTCTGGCGTTGGTCGGGCAGCCAGCGGGAGCTGATCGCGAGCGCCCCCAGCCCGAACAGCATGTAGACGACCATCACCCACCAGTTGGCGGCCGGCGCTCCGCTGATCAGGGCCAGCTCCGTATTCTGCATGTGGGCCCGCGTCACGGCGCCGATGTAGACGGCGGCAGGCAGGAGATAGAGCAGCGGCAGCAGCAGTCCCTTCCGGGCGAAGGCGCCTGCAGTGAGCGCGAGCGGGTCGTGCCGCCACTCCCAGATCGGGCGCGGAAAGATCATGAAGAAGTGGAGAAAGGTCGCCGGCAGGAACAGCAGCGCCAGGGTGCCGGTGGTGAGGACGAAGCTGTCGACCCACGAGTACGAGGCCGGGCGCAGTCGGCACACCAGGAAGAGCAGGAACAGGACGCACATCATGAAGAAGACGCGGGTCGCCGGCAACCGCGGCTGACGGATGAGAACGAACAGGCCGACGAAGAAGAAGCTGAATCCCAGCAGGCAGGCCACCAGGTACATGGTGCCGCCGATGCGCCGCCTCCCCATCTGCACGGGGACCTCGCGGAGCTGTCCCCGGGACCGCACCAGGTAGGGAACCCGGTCGCCGATGCTATGCCGGTTGAGGATCTCCGCCGCGTTGGCGGGCGAATCGAGGACGTCGCGGTCGATGCCGACGATCACGTCCCCCGGCCGAATGCCGGCAGTATCGGCACCCGAGCCGGCCACCACCTGACGCACGACCAGCCGCCCGGGAGCATCCGCCTCCAGCACCACACCGTCGTACGGCTTGGGCAGGAACATGTCGGCAATCGACAGCCCGGCCAGGAGGAATGCCAATATCCCCGGCACAAGCAGCACCAGTGTCTGCCGCCACCTCGTCCCGATCATCACCCCCATGATACGTGGACCGACCCCGGGGAGTTCAAGAATGTGTGAACCTGATACGATACCCGGCAACTTAAAGCGACTCGGAGCCCCGCAACAAGGAGGAGCCATGCCTGAAGAGGATCTCCAGGGCTCGATCACGAGAGCTGTCAGCGTCGCCATCGTGCTCGCGACGGCAATGATGACCTCGGTGCTGATCTACCTCGTCATCGCAGCTGTGCTCGTCTCCCAAAGCGCGCGGGCGATGCCGGCTGGCACGGCCATGCCCTCGCTGCTGCCGCCGGTGCTGGCCGTGGTCGCGGTCATGATGCTCGTGGCCGCTGAGGTCCTGTACCGCATGCAGCTCGGGCAGCTGCGCGCGCGCACCGCTCCCGCCGACCCCGACGAGATTCTCAAGGGGTACCGCCAGACCCTTCTCGTCAGCCTGGCACTCCGGGAGAGCACCGCCATCTTCGGCCTCGTGCTCACCCTGCTGTCCGGGAGCCTCTGGTGGTGTGCGGTCTTCGCCGCCGCATCCCTGGTTGCGATGGCCCTGATCTGGCCCACCCGCCGCTTGCTGGAGGAGCTGGTCTCAATCGACTCCCCACCGATTTCCCCGACGTGACCCTGCAGCTCCGGCGGCCGTCTGGGTGTTCCCGCACCTAGACGTCTCGCAGTTCCGGCGGTCGCGAGCCAACGAGTAGGCAGGAGCGACTCCGTAGCAACCGCCGCAGCCCGCTCGAGCCGCCTCCTACACCTATTCACCGGTTGGGCGGGCTGGGGTCTCGCCCCAAGAACGGTCCCGCGGTGGGGCGGGAACAGGACAGAAGGAGGCGAGCGGCCATCCCGCCGCGGGCGGCGGGGACTATCCGCTCGCGCTTGGCTCCGACCGACGGAGCGCCGGTGCAGCCGAATCGGGGCTCCCAGCCGGGCCTCTAGAGTCCCAGGTAGATGACCGACAGGCCGGCGACGGCGATGATGCTCCCGGCGGCGACGTGGGCCCAGCGCTCGAGAGCACCCAGGCGCAGCATCTGCATTCCCTCTCGCGCCGCCATGGTGACGGCGATCATGCACACCAGGGTCGCGATGCCGAAGACCACGGCGGTGAGCACCGCCGCCCCCCACTGGCCACGGCTCGCCGGCAGCGCGAACAGCGGAATCAACGGCTCACACGGGCCGAGGACGAAGATGATGAAGAGCGTCCAGAACGTCGTGTTGGCGCCGACCTGGGCATGGTCGTGGTGGTGTGGGTGGAGGCCGTGGCTGTGGATGTGGACACCGCCGTCGTGGCTGTGCGGCTCGAGCTCTCTCCGCCTGCGCAACGCGTGTCGGGCACCCCACAACGCGTAGGCGGCGCCGAATGCCACCATCGCCCACGCCGCGACGTTGCCGCGGCCGGACTCCGTCAGCTCGAGATGGCCTATGGCGAACCCGAAGGCGATACCCAGCGTACCAAGCAGCACCGAGGAGCCGACATGACCGACCCCACAGACGGCAGTGATGACGATGGTGCGCCAGCGGCTCCACCCCCGCGCTCGGGCCAGCATGATGAACGGCAGGTAGTGATCGGGGCCGAGCAGGGTGTGGGTCACGCCGATGCCGAGGGCGGCGACGAGCAGGCTCCAGGGAAGGTGGGCCCACAGCATCAGCAGATCCTCGGCAGCTCGTGACCGGAGAGGAGGTCGAGCGGCCGCTCGCCGCCGACCGCCGTCTCCAGCAGCACCGGCGGCTCTCCGGCCGGCAGCTGCTCCATGCGACCAATCACGACCGCCCCCGCGCCATCCGGGTGCGCCCGCATCGCGGCCAGCGCCAGCTCGGCGTGGCTGCCGTCGATCCAGGCGAGCAAGCGCCCCTCACAGGCCAGCGACAACGCCTCGAGGCCCAGCAGGTCACAGACCGCCGCCACGGCGGGCCTGACGGGGAGAGCCGCCTCGACCAGACGCACCTGCAGCCCGCACCTGCCGGCCACCTCGTGGCAGACAGTCACCACGCCCCCCCGAGTGGGATCGTGCAGCGCGCGCACCGCGGCGCCGCTGTCACACAGCGCCTCCACCAGCCCGGACAGCGGCCTGCAGTCGGAGACCAGGCCCGGCGCATCGAGACCGTGACGGTGGGCCATCACCGTGGCGCCGTGATCGCCGATCGGCCCTGACACGATGACGACGTCGTCGGG
>Ga0307423_1000381_pt1 | contig 29863 bp, 26 predicted proteins | sample SalMarWE160310MG_FD_202154 | JGI IMG/M metagenome (GOLD analysis project Ga0307423, IMG submission 202154) | Salt marsh sediment microbial communities from the Plum Island Ecosystem LTER, Massachusetts, United States - WE1603-10 | ecosystem: Environmental > Aquatic > Marine > Intertidal zone >... | reverse complement strand
AGACGGTCGCGGCAGCCGTCTCCTGATCGTGGCCGACGGGATGGGTGGGCACCGCGGCGGCGAGACTGCGAGCCGCCTGGCGGTGGAGACGATCGGCGAGGTCTTCGAGCGCTCCGAGGAGCCGCTCGGAGAGAGAATGAGCACCGCCATCCAGACGGCGAACCAACGGTTGCACGGATGCGCGAGTGAAGACCCGGACCTCGCAGGGATGGGTACGACGGTCGTCGCCCTGTGCCTCGGAAAGGGGGGAGAGGCATGGGTGGCGCACGTGGGGGACAGCCGTCTCTACTTGCTACGGGATGGAAGACTGGATGCACTCACCGAGGATCATTCGTTCGTGGCGGAGATGCACCGAGAGGGGTTTCTCGGCGCCGAGGAAGCGCGGGTGCATCCCCGGCGCAACGAGTTGACGCGGTCCGTCGGAGTGGAGGCCGAAGTGGAGGTGGAGATCAACGGGATCGCCGTGAAGCCCGGCGACCGCTTCCTGCTCTGTTCCGACGGCCTGTGCGGCTACCTGGAGGATGACGAGATCCGCGAGGTTCTCGAGTCCCAGCCGCCGGCCAGCGCCGCCCGCATCCTGGTGGATCGCGCCAACGCCAAGGGTGGGTACGACAACGTCACCGTCCAGGTGGCGGTCATCCCGGAAGACGCGCCGCTGGGAGGCGATGGCGCCGGCGAGGATCGGGCACCGGTCTCCTCCACTGAGCGACACGCGGTGGATCATCTCCGCCAGCTGCGCGCGGAGAGAAGGATCCCTCGCCTCGGGCTGGCCGCCGCCGCGCTGGTGGCGCTTCTCCTGGCGGCCGCCGCGCTTTGGGTGCTTCTCCGAGGGTGATCCGGTCCGTCTGCGGCCAGGTGCACCTCGCGTCGAGCCTGGGCTCGAGCAGATGGAGGGTTCGCTCGTCCTGCTTCCCCCAGCCGCCTCCATGAGATACGATCAGGGGCGGCGCGATGTCCTCGTTTCCCGACTACGACTTCTCCCCCTATCTCGAGTCGCTCGGCCGGAACTGGTATCTGGAGGACGAGCTCTTGCGGCGCGTTCTCGCCCGCCTCGCGCCGAAGGACGCCGAAGCATCGAGGGACCTCCTGGTCGATTTCGGCGGACGGGCGGCCGGGGTCTATCGAGAGCTGGCAGGGGTCATCGAACGGCCCGAGAAGCTTCCCGCCATCTCGCGCAAGGATGCCTATGACCGGCGCCATGACCACGTGGTGCTCCCACCCGAGACGCTGCGCATGCTCGCTGAGCAGCACGGAGCCCGGCTGGCCGGCGGGGAGTGGAACGACCTGGTGCGTTATGCGGTCATCTTCGTGCTGGCACAGAACGGGGAGACGGGCACGCTCTGCTCCCTGGCCTGCACCGATGGGCTGATCCGCGCACTCCGGGAGCTCGGGAACGATGCCCGCTCGCGGAGCGCGCTGGAGCGCCTGCTCGGCAACACGCCAGACGACTGGGTGCACGGCGCGCAGTTCGTGACGGAGGTTCAGGGCGGGTCGGATGCGGCATCGAACGCCGTCCAGGCGGTGGCGGTGGGTGACGGGCTGTTCCGCCTCTCGGGCAGGAAGTGGTTCTGCTCCAACTGCACCGCTGACTACTGGGTGGTGACGGCTCGTCCCGAGGGAGCAGCGGAGGGACCCCGTGGCGTGGCTCTCTTCGTGGTGCCGCGGCTCGGCGAGGACGGCGCACCCAACGGCTACTCCATCGACCGGCTCAAGGACAAGCTCGGGACACGCGCGCTTCCGACCGCCGAGATCGCGTTCGAAGGCGCGGAGGGATGGATGCTCGGTCCGCCCGAAGCGGGTCTCAAGAACATGGTCGCCATCGTGCTGGTCACCTCCCGCATCTTCAACGTGCTCGGTGCAGCGGGGCTGATGCGCGGGGCGTCGCGCATCGCCAGCGCCTACTGCGGGTTTCGCCAGGCGTTCGGCTCGCGCATCGGCCAGATGCCGCTGGTCGCAGACTCCGAGCAGCGCATCCAGCGCCAATCCGACCTGGCGCTCGCCGGTGCTTTCGAGACCATCGACCTCTGGCTCCGGCATGCGCCGCACGGGCGAAGCCTCGGGGACATCGCCTCGAGGGTTCACGTGAGCATCGCCAAGGCGGTTGCCACCCGTGTGGCGCAGTCGGTCGTCTACGAGGCGATGATGCTGCTCGCGGGCAACGGTATCGAGGAGCAATTCTCGGCACTGCCGCGCCTGGTGCGCGACGCCGCGATCTTCGAGACCTGGGAGGGTCCCTACACGCTCCTGCTCATGCAGGCGCTCGACGACCTGGTTCACTTCCAGGTGCGCGGCCGAGAAGAGCAGCTCCTGGCCCACGTCTGGCCGACGGGGGAGATCCCCGCTGCGCTGGCCTCGACGCTTGGTGAGATTCTCGCCGACCCGGAGTCCGAGAAGAATCTGCTGCGCTTCCGCGGGTTTGCTCACGACTACTACACCGCCTATCAGGGTGCGGCACTCAGTCACTATCGTTAGTCTGCCCGGCGCGAGCACCGCGGGTCACCGGAGGGGGGGGACCCGCGATCGGCCGATCAGCAGCCTTGGGAGAGGACGATGACGCAGATGGCTGGGATGGAGAGAAGGGGTGGACAGAGGAGCCGTTTCGAACCCCCGCTGCGGGCGGGTGCCGCGGCGAGCCCCGTCTCCACGGGGAGGAGACGCCGATGAGGACCGGTGCCCTCTCGGGGCTCTCGGTCCTGGAGCTCGGCAGCATGGTCGCCGCTCCATACTGCGCGAAGCTGCTGGCGGACCTCGGTGCAGACGTGGTGAAGGTGGAAGCACCGGGCCTGGGAGACCCGGCTCGCCGCCGCGGTCCCTTCCCGGATGACGTGCCACACCTGGAGCGGAGCGCACTCTTCCTCTACCTGAATACGAGCAAGCGCGGCGTCACCCTGGATCTGGGTGCGGAGGCCGGCCGCCGCATCTTCCGCAATCTGGCCAGCGGCGTCGACGTTCTCATCGAGGACCGCGCGCCCGGAGAGCTCGAGCGCATCGGTCTCGGTTACCCCCGGCTTTCAGAGCGGAACCCTCGTCTGATCGTCAGCTCGATCACGCCCTTCGGTCAGTCGGGCCCCTATCGCGGCTACCGGAGTCACCACCTCAACCTCTATCACGCCAGCGGCCACTCCTCTCCGTTCCACGTACCCGGCGCCGCCGAGGGTCGCCCACCGCCAAAGGCGGGCGGCTATCTCGGTGATTACGACGCGGGGCTGACCGCCGCGATCGGGACGATCGCGGCGGTGATCGGTCGCGCCGCCAGCGGGCGCGGGCAGCACGTGGACCTCTCCAAGCAGGAGGCGATGATGTGCATGGAGCGGGTCGACATCGGCCGTCTCACCAACGACCCGAACCCTCAGCCACGCCGCATGGTCGGAGGGCTTACCAGGGCGAAGGACGGCTACCTGATGGTCACGCCTCTCGAGAAACACCAGTGGGAGTCGCTGATCCGCGCCATGGGAGAGCCGGATTGGTCGAAGGCCGACTGGTGCAAGGAGGAGAGCGGACGCCTGCAGCACGCCGCCGAAGCCAAGAAGCACATCGACGAGTGGGCGGGGGGTCTCACCCGCGACGAGATCTACCACACCTGCCAGGCCGCGGGAACGCCGGCGGGACCGGTGCGCAACGTGGCCGAGGTGCGGGCGTGGGAGCAGGCGAAGGCGCGCGAGTTCTTCGTGGAGATCGAGCACCCGGTGGCCGGCACCCAGGTGTATCCGACCGCTCCCTACCGTTTCTCGACGACACCGTGGGCCGGCTCCTCCGCTCCCCTGCTCGGTGAGCACAACGAAGAGGTCTACTGCGACGGTCTCGGCCACACGCGGCAGGAGCTGGCGCGCCTGGCCTCAGCGGGGGTGATCTGATGCGAGACGCTCACCCGAGCGAGGGGCCGCTCTCGGGGATCCGGGTGACCGATTTCACCTGGGCCTGGGCGGGACCCCAGGGAACCCTGCTTCTGGGGATGCTGGGAGCGGAGGTGATCAAGATCGAGAGCCACGCGCGTCTAGACCACGCCCGCGTCCACTCGCTCACCGCCGGAGCCGTCCGCGGCGACCTCGACGAGTCACCGCTCTTCAACGATCTGAATCTCGGCAAGCTCTCGATCACGCTCGACCTGCGCAGGGAGGAGGCGCGCGACATCGCTCGACGCCTGGTGGCCAAGAGCGACGTGGTGAGCCAGAACATGAGGCCCGGCGTGCTCGACCGCCTGGGGCTGGGCTATCAGGATCTCCGGAAGGTGAAGCCGGACATCATCATGCTTTCGTCGTCGGCGGTCGGGGCGACCGGGCCGGAGGGGTCCTACGCCGGCTACGCGCCGACCTTCGCCTGTATGAGCGGCGCCGTGGAGATCACCGGCTACCCCGACCAGCCCCCCTCGCCGCTCAGCGGGGCCGTGGATCTTCGGGTGGGCACGACGGCCGCGTTCGCGGTGCTGGCGGCGCTTTACCACAGGCAGCGCAGCGGATAGGGACAGCACATCGATCTCTCCTCGACCGAGGTGATGAGCTCGATGATCGGCGAGGCCTTCCTGGAGTACAGCGCGTGCGGTCACCTCCCCCAGCGCAGTGGGAACCGCGACCGGGCCATGGCTCCACACAACTGTTATCGCTGCAAGGGCCAGGAGCAATGGATCACCATTGCCGTCGGCACGGAAGCGGAGTGGAGCGCCCTCCGATCGGTGCTCGCCGATCCGGAGCTGGAAGACGACGCCTTCGCGGGTCCGCTGGAGCGCTGGCAGAACCAGGAACGGCTCGACGAAGTCGTCGAAGGATGGACGCGGGAGCGCGAGCCTCGAGAGGCGATGGAGATCCTTCAGCGGGCGGGGGTGGCGGCGATGGTGGTCCATACGGGCATCAGCATCGGCGAGGATCCGCACGTCCGGGAACGCGGTGTCTTCGAGACGGTGGTGCACCCGAGGATCGGGGAGAGGGAGGTGGTCCGCCCGCCGTGGCGGCTCGAGGGCGTCCGCACCCACCGTTCCGCACCGTTGATCGGCGAGCACACCGAATACATCCTGGAAGAGATCCTCGGGCTTGCGCGCGATGAGATCGATCGGCTCGCTGAAGCGGGTGTACTGAATTAGCGGCCCATGGAGGTGGCGTCGACCGGGATGCGCGTCGAGAAGACCGAGTTTGGGACCACGCCGGAGGGTGAGCGCGTCGCGCAGTTCACCCTGGAGGGTGGTGCCGGCATCGCTGCCAAGCTGATCGAGTACGGGGCCACACTCACCAGCCTGGAGGCTCCCGATCGCGCAGGCCGGATCGGACCGGTCGTGCTCGGCTTCGACACGCTGGAGCCCTATCTGGATTGCGGCGCCTACCTCGGCTCGACGGTGGGGCGCTTCGCCAACCGAATTGCCGGCGGGCGGTTCACGTTGAAGGGCCAGACGTACCATTTGACCCGCAACGAGGGCCGCCACCATCTCCACGGAGGCGGTCGGGGATTCGACCAGGCGCTCTGGCACGGTGAGGCGATCGAGGCAGGGGACGAGGTGGGAGTTCGATTCCGCCACCGCAGTCCGGACGGCGAGGAGGGCTATCCGGGCGAGCTCGAGGTCTCCGTCAGCTACCGGCTCGATCGGTCCGGTGACCTTCGCATCGACTACCGCGCCACGACGGATCGAGCGACGGTGGTGAACCTGGCCCACCACAGCTACTTCAACCTGAACAGTGGCGGGGCGACGTCGATTCTCTCGCACGAGGTCCAGATCGAGGCGGATCGCTGCCTGGTGATCGACGAAGACGGCATTCCGACGGGGGAGCTTCGCGATGTCGAAGGAACGCCCCTCGATTTCCGCTCACCGCGCGCTTTCGGCTCCCGCATCGACGACCTCGTCGCCTCGCGCGGCGGCTACGATCACACCTTCGCCCTGCGATCCAGGCGGGCGGCGCCGACTCTGGCGGCGCGGGTGACGGACGCGGAGACGGGTCGCAGTCTCGAGGTCCTCACCACCCAGCCGGGGCTGCAGCTCTACTCCGGAAACTTTCTCGACGGGAGCCTGATCGGCCGGGGGGGCGTCCCCTTCCATCGTTGGCATGCCTTCTGCCTGGAGGCGCAGCACTTTCCCGATACGCCGAATCATCCCTCCTTTCCATCGGCGGTGCTGGAGCCCGGCGAGGTGTACGCTCACTCGGTGATCTATCGCCTGGGGGTTCAGAAGTAGCTTTTCCATCGATCGAATCGGGGACGAGGCGGAGCGCTGCTTCGTCGAACCGACACACCGACGGGAGGTCGGACATGACGACGGTGCTGATCAAGGACGGCAGGGTTCTCGACGGAACCGGTGCGGCGGCCTTCGAGGGGGATGTTCTCCTCGAGGGCGATCGGATCGCGGGGATCGTGAGGAGGGGAGAAGACGCCCCTTCTGTCGATCGGGTTCTCGATGCGAGCGGTTGCATGGTGTCGCCCGGATTCATCGACATGCATTCCCACGCGGACTGGACGCTTGCGCTCGCCGACCACGATGCGTGGATGAAGATCACCTTGGAGCAGGGGGTCACCAGCGTGGTGGGCGGGAACTGCGGGTTCTCACCGGCGCCGGTCCCGCCCGGCGGTCCCGGATCCGCGGAAGGATCCCTGGTGGCGATGCTGGTGGAGGAGCCGCTCGACTTCAGCTGGCGCACGATGGGAGATTTTCTCGACCAGGTGGAGAAGAACGGGCCGGTCGTCAACATGGCCGAGCTCGTCGGTCACGCCAGCGTTCGCGCCGCTGTGTCGGCCCGGGCTCGCGGCGCGATGCCTCCCGACGAGCTGGCGCGCTGCCTGGAGGAGGCGCGACGCAGTCTCGACGAGGGGGCCTGCGGCCTGAGCTTCGGCCTTGGCTACGACCCTGGAATGTACTCACCGCTGGAGGAGCTGGCGGCCTTCTCTCGCGTGGCTGCCGAGGCCGGCAAGCCCGTCACGGTGCACCTCAAGGCCTTGAGCGCGATCTCGCCCACCTACCCGATCACCTATCTGAAGCCTCACAATTTGCGCGCGCTGCGGGAGATGCTGGACATCGCACGGGAGACCGGCGTGGCGCTGCAGGTCTCGCACTTCATCTTCGTGGGAAGGAGGAGCTGGGGGACGGCGGGAAGGGCCCTGGAGATGGTGGAGCAGGCGAGGCGCGAGGGCGTGGACGTGATGATCGACGCCTTCCCCTACACCTGCGGAAACACCACCATCAACGCTCCTCTTTCCTACTGGTTCCTCGCCATGGGTCCCAGGGGCTATCGCTCCAGAGCGGCGCGCGCCAGGCTGCGACTCGAGCTGGAGATCGGCTTCCGGCTGGTCGGCTTCGTCTACGAGGACTTCCAGGTGATGGATGCGGCGATCGATGGTGCGGAGGAGCTCAACGGATCGACCATCGCGGAGATCGCCCAGCGCCGCCGCGCCCGTCCCTTCGACACCCTGCTCGAGCTGAGCGAAAAGAGCGGGGGCCAGACGCTGATGCTCTTCCACAGCTACAGCGGTGCGCCGGGCCATGAGGGCGCCCTCGAAGCCGTCCTGGCAGACCGTCACTGCCTCTTCGAGACCGATGCCCTGGTGAGGCGCCGAGGCCATCCGAATCCGGCGGCGGCCGGCACCTTCCCGCGGGTCCTGGGGGAGTTCGTGCGCGAGCGAGGACTGTTCCCAATCGAGGACGCCATCCGCAGGATGACCTCCGCCAGCGCAGAGCGCTTCGGCATTCGAGACCGCGGAATCCTCGCCAAGGGAAAGGCCGCCGACGTGGTGGTCTTCGATCCGGAGCGGATTGCGGATGCACCGGCGGAGGAGGGCAGGCCCGCCGGAAGACCCACGGGAATCATGCACGTCTTCCTCAATGGACGACAGGTGGTGAGGGACTCCGTTTTCGTCGAGGGAAGCCGAGCCGGCCGCGTGCTGAGGAGCTGACCCGGAGAAGAGCCGGTCCGCTCGGAGACGATCCGGGTCGGGCCGCGAGATCCCGACTGCTTGGCCAGGCGAACGGCTCAGCGGAGTGGATTACCCGAGAACACGCTCAGAGCGCGCTCGTAGAGCTTGATCGCCGCGTAGCGCAGTGGCTCGTGGCCGACGTAGGGCAGGCTCTTGTTCACCAGGGCGAGCCGAGTGATCTCACTCTCGTCGCCGGCGATCAGCTGTGAGAGGATCTGCCCCGCCAGCTGCGTCATCACCACTCCCTCTCCGTTGAAGGCGACCGCGTAGAAGAGGTTGCCGGCGTCGCCCAGTACGCCGACCGATGGCACGAAGTCCGCGCTGAATCCCATCGTGCCTCCCCACCCGTGGGTGAATCGCACACCTTCCAGCTGGGGGAAGGTGATCAACAAGCTGCGGTGGAGCTTGTCCAGCGACGGCTGGTAGTTCCCGCTGCTGGGTGAGCTGTCGTAGAAGTAGGGAGCGGATTCGCCGCCGAAGACGATGCGGTTGTCCGCAGTCAGCCGCAAGTACATGAACTGCACGCGCTGGTCGCTCAGCCCCTCGCGTCCCACCCATCCGATGCTGGCCAGCTGCGCTTCGCTCAGGGGCTCGGTGGCCGCCACGTAGTTGCAGAGCGGGATCAGACGGTTGCGGAAGAATCCGAGCTGCGGCGCGTAGCCGTTGAGCGCGATGACCGCCTGATCCGCGCGCAGCTCGGCGAACTCGGTGACGATCCGCAGGGGCGTTCCCGGCTCGACGCGCATCACCTTCGAGCGCTCGGAGACCACGACACCCATCGATTCGATGACGCGCTTGATGCCGCGCGCCAGCTTGGCGGGATTCAAAATCGCGTGATGCGGGGAGCGGAGGCCGCCGATGAATCTCTCCGAGCTGACCTTCTCTCGCGCCGCCGCCTCGTCCAGCAGCTCGACCTCGATGCCCATCTCGTCGAAGCGCTGCTTGGTCTCGGCGAGCTCTTCGAGATGCCGCTCCTCGGTGGCCATCATCAGGGCGCCGTTCATCTCGAACTCGCAGTCCACACCGTGCGTGCCGACGAAGGTCTGGATCTGCTCCATCCCGAGAAGCGTGGCGTCGTAGTAGGCCCGCGCCGCCTCGGGCCCCTGGCTCTCGTAGACGAAGCCGAGCCCGGGCGTCCCCACGTCCGCAAATCCGCCGTTTCTCCCGCTCGCTCCGTAGCCGCAGCAGGCGCCCTCCAGGAGGACGATGCGCTTGCCCGGGAAGCGGCGCTGCAGGTTGTAGGCAGTCGACATCCCCGCGAAACCCCCGCCGACGATCGCGATGTCCGCCAGCTGCCGGCCCTTCAGCGGCGGGTTGATCTGCTCGTCGTAGAGGTGAGCCCTCTCGAACCAGAAGTTGTCCAGGAAGTACTCGTAGAGCTTAGGCGGGCGCTGGGGATCATCCATGAACGCGCGCCGCGGCAGGACCGACGCCGCCCAGATTCCCGCGCCTCCCACCGCTGCACCCTTCAGGAATCCGCGGCGCGTCAGGCGCTTCCTCTCCGCTTCGCTCGGGATCCGACTTCCCTTGGGCATCGTGTCCTCCCCTCGCAGTCGAAACCGGAGTATAGGCTGACGACCGGAAAAGAGACGGTGGGAGAGGTTGATTTCTCACCCCGGGGAGGTCACCTTCGAGAAGGAGGGCTCCGCAGCATCCGCTCCGGGGCGCGCCCATTCGAGGTCGATCCCAATGCACCAGCCGAGAATTCCCGGAAGCCTCGACCGCCGGAGCTTTCTCCAGACCTCCCTCGTCGGCGCCTCTGCGCTGGCGCTGGGAACCTGCGTCATCGGCGTGCGGGGCCGCCTCGCCTCTGCGTTGCCGACGGGTGCAGTGGTGAGCCGCCACCGCCTGCCCGACCGACCCGCGCCGCCAGCCAAGAGCCGTGTCGCCGTGGTGCGATCCGGCGAGCATCCGGGCCATCGGGAGGCGGTCCAGCGCGTCATTGCGCTGGCCGGCGGGCTGGGATTCATTCGGCCGGGCGAGACGGTCTTGCTGAAGCCCGCGGTGAACAGCGGCAGCCCGTATCCGGCGACCACGGATCCCGAGACCCTCTGGATCGTGGCCGAGATGGTCAAGGAAGCCGGTGGCGAGCCCTTCGTGGCCGATCGCACCATGTTCCTGCACTCCACGGAGGATGCCTTCCAGGAGACCGGCATCCGCGATGCGGCCGAGCAGGCGGGGATTCCCTGCCACTGCCTGGACGATGACGCCTCCGTCGCGATCCAGCACCCTCTGGCTCATCACTGGCCGGGGAGCGCGGTTCCGATCTACTTGCCGGTTGCCGAAGCCGATCACATCGTCAATCTCTGTACGCCCCGCACCCACAAGCTGGGTGACTTCACCATGGCGATGAAGAACAACGTGGGAGTGGTAAACGGCTCCAGCCGGCTGCGGATGCATCTTCCCTGGGGACTGAAGGAGCGGCTGGCGGAGATCAACCTGGTCGTACGTCCGTCTCTGATCGTGATGGACGGTCGTGAAGGATTCACGGATGGTGGGCCAGACTCGGGCGACCTGGCTCGCACCGGGTTCATCGCGGCCGGATCCGATCCGGTGGCGATCGACGCGATCGGATTGGCGCACCTGCGCCTAGAGGGGGCCAACGAGGAGATCGGCGAGGGGTCCGTGTGGGCGATCCCGACGATGAAGCGCGCCGTCGAGATCGGACTGGGGATTGGTGGCGAGCAGGGGATCGCCCTGGTGGGGACCGATCCGGAGAGCGAGGCCGCCCTTCGGGCGCAGCTCGCGTGAGCCGTGTCAACCTTCTCTGATATTCTGGTGTGATGATGGCGATGACCATGGCGGAGAAGGTGCTGGCTCGCACCTCGGGCCGGGATTCGGTCAGGGCCGGTGAATACGTCACTGCGGCAGTCGACCGCGTGATGGCCCACGAGGCCTGGACGATCTGCGCCCTGCGTCTCCTGAAGCTCGGGATCCAGCGGGTATTCGATCCGGAGAAGGTGATCGTGATCCTCGATCACTACTTTCCGGCGCCTACCGAGCAGATGGCCCGCGGCCACGCGATTGCGCGAGAGCTGGTCGAGCGCTTCGGAATCCGGCACTTCCTGGGCAACGCAGGGGTCTGCCATCAGGTACTCACGGAGCGGGGCCACATTCTGCCCGGTCAGCTGGTCTTCGGGACCGACTCACACAGCACCAGCTACGGCGCCGTGGGTGCCGCGGGTACCGGGTTGGGGCTCACCGAAGCCACCTACGTCCTGGCCACCGGAGAGCTCTGGCTTCGGGTGCCGTCGACGGTTCGCTTCCTGCTCGACGGGAAGGCAGCGGCCGGAATCATGTCGAAGGATGTCGTGCTCCACCTGGCGGGGAGCTTCGGCACCGAGGTCGCCCAGTACCGCGCCATCGAGTACGCCGGCCCCGCCGCCCGGCGGATGACCGTCTCGAGCCGCCTCACCATGGCGAACATGGGTATCGAGCTCGGCGCCAAGTTCGCTTTCTTCGAGGCGGACGAGACCGCCTGCGCCTACCTGCGCGAGCGCACGGACGAGCCGGTCTCCCGCTTCGGACCCGATCCGGGCGCTGAGTACGAGGCGGTCCACGAGATCGACATCTCCGGCCTCGAGCCCCAGATCGCCTCTCCTCACAATCCGGGCAATGCGAAGCCGGTCTCCGCGGTGAGTCGGGTGCGGATACACCAGGCCTTTCTCGGCTCTTGCACGAATGGGCGGCTCGAAGACCTCGCCGTGGCGGCGGAGATCCTCGAAGGTCGGAAGGTGGATCCCGGCACGCGCCTCCTGGTGACGCCCGCCTCCGCGCAGGTCCTCCTCGACGCCACCAGGGCCGGCTACATCGAGACGCTCCTGGAGGCGGGAGCGCACCTCGTCACCCCCGGCTGCGGCGCCTGCCCGGGCGGACACGGCGGGCTGCTGGCACCGGGAGAGGTCTGCCTCTCCTCGACGAACCGAAACTTCCGCGGCCGCATGGGGAGCCCCGAGGCCGAGGTCTACCTGGGCTCTCCAGCCAGCGTAGCTGCGGCCGCCGTAGCGGGGCACATCGTCGATCCGCGCGAGTTCTGGGACGGGACCACGATTTAGCGGGGATGGTGACGATGCAGACGCGGATACGAGGTCGGGTCTGGAGGTTCGGCGACGACGTGGACACCGACGTCATGGCTCCCTGGAACACCATGTCGGCCTCCTGGGAAGAGCGACGCGGATCGGTGCTGCATATCCGGCCCGAGTTTGCGGATCAGGTCGAGCCCGGGGACCTGATCGTTGCCGGTCGCAACTGGGGTTGCGGCTCCAGCCGCGAGCACGCGCCCGAGAACCTCCAGCTCCTCGGCGTCGGCGCCGTCGTCGCTGAATCCTTCGGGAGGATCTACTTCCGCAACTGCATCGCCATCGCCTTCCCCAATCTCGTTTGTGCCGGAATCGCCGCGGCATGCGATGAGGGTGACGAACTGGAGGTCGACATCGAGAGCGGAAGGGTGCGGAACCTGACGCAAGGGACCGAGCTTCAGGGGGAGCCTTACACGCGCGACATGCTCGAGATCGTGGAGAAGGGCGGATTGATGAAGGTCCTCGAGGCGCGCCTGGGCGGCGGTCGGGGAGCGCCGCAGTGAGGGCCAGGCGGGTGGTGGTGATCGAGGGAGAGGACGCGGCGCCCGAGGCGGTCCGGCCGAGCATCGCCCTCGTCGATCGGCTCGGAGTCGACATCGAGTGGCTCCATCCTCCGGTGGGTCAGCGTGCGATCGACCAGTCCGGCTCGGCGTTTCCTGCGGAGGCGCAACAGGCCATCGACGATTCCGACGCCACACTCTTCGGCGCCACCAGCGGAAAGAGCGCGGCGGCCCTCTTCTACCTCCGCTGGGGCAAGCAGACCTACGCAAACGTGCGGCCCTCGCGCTTTCGTCCGGGCTTCAACAGCCCCCTGGCTCACCCGGAGAGGGTCGACTTCGTCATCGTTCGCGAGAATCTCGAGGATCTCTATCTCTTCCTGGAGGGAGAGGTCGAGGACCTCGCTCCCCTCGGTCTGGTGAGCCCCACTGCGCGCCGGCCGGTCGCCGAGATGGGCCCGGGACGTTACGGACTCAAGGTGATCACGGAGGCCGGATCCGAGCGCGTGTGTCGCTTCGCCTTCGAGCTTGCTCGGGCGCGCAAGGGACGGGGGCAGCCGGGCCGGGTGATCAGCGGAACGAAGCACAACATGCTGCCACGAAGCGACGGTCTCTTTCGGGGTGTCGCCGAGCGGGTTGCCGGGGAGTACCCGGAGATCGAGTTCCGCAGCTTGATCATCGATGACCTGGCACATCACCTGGTGGCGACCCCCGAGGATTTCGACGTGGTGGTACTGCCCAACCTCTACGGCGACGTTCTCTCGGACGCCGCCGCCGGGCTGGTGGGTGGTCTCGGTCTCGCTCCGAGTGGGTGCTACGGAGACGACTACGCCTACTTCGAGTCTGCCCACGGCACGGCTCCCGACATCGCCGGTCGCGACGTCATCAATCCGACGGCCACGCTGCTCTCGGCGGTGATGATGCTCGAGCACCTGGGCTTTGCGGACGCCGCGGGTCGCCTCGACTCCGCCTTGACGCGCATCTATGCGGATGGTCGCGTCCTCACACCGGACCAGGGGGGCCGGGCCACCACCACGGAGTTCTGTGAAGCCGTCGCCGCACTGCTCTGAGTGGTGAGCGAGGAACGTCCCCGTCAGCTGGTGGAAGGCAGCAGGATGATCTTTCCCACCGTCTGCTGGCTTTCGATGCGCGCGTGGGCGTCGGCGGCTTGCTCCAGGGGGAGCGTCTCGATGGGGAGAAAGATGCTGCCGTTGGCCAGGCCATCGAAGAGCGTCGCGTAGGCACCGCCAATCGACTGGGGATCCGAGAAGAGAATCGTCCCGAGGAAATAGGTGCGCAGGCCGAGATTGCGGGCAGCACCGAGGAAAGCCTCGTCCAGTACCTCTCGGGGCGGATCCCCCGCCGCAAAGCCGAACATCACGACCGTGCCACCGGCCCGGCACATCTCGAAGCTGCGCGCGAATCCGGGTCCTGCCACCGAGTCGTAGACCACGTCGGCCCCGGCACTGGCTGTGAGCTGCCGGACCCGCTCGACGGGGTCTTCGCGGCGGTAGTTGATTACGTGGAGATAGCCGGCACGGCGAGCGACCACCGCCTTTTCCTCTGTCGAGACGAGACCGATGGAGGGCGCGCGTTTCTGCGCGAGGAGGCCGCCCAGGAAGCAGCCCACGCTTCCAGCGGCGCCGTGGACGACGACGTTCGTCGCCTCGCTCACACCGTGGTCGCGGATCATGAAGCAGGATGTGAGGCCCGCCACGGGGCAGGCAGCTGCCTGCTCGTAGCTGATCTGCTCCGGGATCCGGGCGGCGAGGACCGCGGGCACCACGCTCTTCTCCGCATAGGCGCCAGAGGTGTTGATGCCCAGCACCCGGTCTCCCTCAGCGAAGCCCTCCACGCCCTCTCCGACGGCGTCCACCTCGCCGGCGAAGTCGGTGCCGGGTATGAAGGGGAGTGTCTGTCGGCGGGAGCCGCGCCGACGACTCTGGACGTCGTGAAAATTGATTCCCACGGCTTTGTTGCGAATGCGGAGCGTACCGGGTGCGACCTCGGGCTCGGGAACCTCGACCGCTTTCAGAACCTCCGGGCCTCCAATTGCCGTGACGTGGATCGCTCGCATGACCTGAGAATACTACGCCATCAGCGGTTTTGCCCATTTCGCGGAGATCCAGGTGCATCATCAGCGCAGAGCGCTCCTCGCTCCGTCTGCCTCCGGGTCGACGCCCTCTCTGCGAGTGCGCGCACCAGCTCGACGAGCCGTCCGTTTGCTGCGGTCTCGTGCAGTGGATGGTCATCGTCGACTTCGTGGAGCACCACCCACTCCGGCGAGCCGCTGGCGGCCAGGCGGCGGCTGTCCTCGATGTCGATCAGCTCGTCCCGAAGCCCGTGCACCAACCAGATCGGCACCCGGGGCGGGAGATCGACCCGTGCGCCCCGTCGGAGGGCGGCCTGCGCAAGCAGCAGCGTCGCGCCGCGCCAGAGGCCGCGCTGCAGCAGTTCCACCGCCACCGCGCCGCCGAAAGAGGAGCCCACCAGCACATCGGGCCGGAAAGCGCCGAGCGCAGCGGCCTGCACCGCGACGCAAGCCTCGAAGTCGCTGGTATCCATCGCCGGAGTCAGCGCCTCGAAGTGTCGGGCCAGCAGCCGCGCCTTGGTGCCCCGAGGGCTTCCCTCCAGGCCATGGATGAACTGGACGCGGATTCGGGCCATGGGTCTCAGCTCTCCCTGGTGCGCAGATTCTCGCGCGGCGTCCGATGGACTGCACAAGATACCCAGGACCGGTGCCCGATGAACCCAGCGCAGCATACATCGGAGCTTCATGAATCATGTGGGCCAGCGAAGGCGTGGAGGGCGCTTCCGGGGTACTGTGCAAGAGAGGCGTGGAGGGTCGGTCAATGGCTGCGTTTCCAGTCGATCCCCAGAGGATCCGCGGAGCCTGGCTGGGGCGGATCTCGGGATGCCAGCTCGGGAAGGCCGTCGAGCTCCTCTCGATGAGGCAAGGCCTGGCGGGGTTGAGCGACTACCTGGAGCGAGCCGGAGCCCTTCCGCTGCGGGACTACGTGCCGCTCCTGGAGAAGACACTGGTTGCGGCGACCGGAGCTCGCTCCTGCAAGGGCGCGATCAGCCGCTGCGAGCCCGACGACGACATCAACTACACCGTGCTCGCGCTCGTCCTGATGGAGGAGCACGGACTGGACCTCTCCACTGCCGACGTGGCCCGCGCCTGGCTGCGCCTGCTTCCCGGCGGCGCCACCTTCACCGCCGAGAGAGCAGCCTATCGCACCCTGCTCGAGCGCGCAGATGTCGGATTCAGCTTCGGTCTACCGCCGGGATTCGATCTCGCGGAATGCGCGGACAACGAGTGGTGCGAGTGGATCGGCGCGCAGATCCGAGCCGACCTCTACGGGTGGGTGTGCCCCGGGCGCCCCGCGCTGGCTGCCGATCTCGCACGACGAGATGCTGCGCTCTCCCACCGGGGCGAGGGAATCCACGGTGCGGCATTCGTCGCAGCCCTCGGCGCTGCGATTCCGGCCTCCGAGTCTCTCCGCGATGCGATCGATGTGGCCCGGGTGGAAGTCCCCGAAAGCTCGGGCGCGGCCGAGGCGATCGCCTTTGGTCGCTCCCTGGTGAGCCGACCCGGTGCGGTCAAGTGCCTCCACGCGCGCTACGGTGCACTCTCGCCGGTTCACACTCTGAACAACCTCGCCCTGGTCGTCTGGGGGCTTCTCGCAGGTGAAGACGACTACTCCACCGCAGTCGGTGATACGGTCGCCGCGGGCTGGGATACCGACTGCAACGGCGCGACGGTGGGTGGCCTCTGGGGTCTCACGGGAAGGCCGATCCCGGCTCACTGGACCGATCCCTGGCAGGGGAGGGTGGCGGTGAACCTCGCCGGGATGGCGGAGCTCTCTCTCGACGATCTGGTCGAACGCACCGTGGCCGTGGCGGAGAAGCTCATGTGAGGATTTCGGTCCTGATCGTCTCGGCCGTCCTCGCGTTTTCGCCCCTGGCTGGAGCCGCCGAGGGCGAGGACCCCGCGCCAAGGAGTTCTCCGCGGTCGAGCTTGCCAGCTTCGCCAGCGAGTTCGAGCGCTATTTCCAGCATTTCGCACTTCCGGCTCTCGAAGCGCTACGGCGACTGGCGGATCGTGGACGTCAGGATCGGCGGTGTGGACGTGACGAAGCTCTTCCGGCAGCAGTTCGAGTCGCTGCTCCGCACCGAGGCCCCGGAGCAGATGATCACCCGCCTGCGTGATCGCAACGAGCAGCTGGAAGCGCGGAATCCGCTCGACCCGGGCCAGAGCCGCCGCTGAGGGCGCCCCAAAAGCGAGCTGCCGGCCCCCGCATGGCGAAGACCGGCAGCAGCGATCACTGTCCCCGGGCGTGTCCGGGGCAGGCGGCTGTAGCAAGATCAACGGCGACTGGTTCTTTGAGTCTGGCCCAACGGGCAGATCTGGTCGTTGAAACCCTTGAACATGAGCTCCAGGCTGTTGTACGCAGCCTTGTTGGACGGGTACACGCCGTTGAACAGGTTGATGACCTCGCTCGGAATCAGGTCATAGTCTACGGCGGTGGACGAGGCGTTGAGCAGAGCCGCGACCGCCGCGCGCCCCAGTGCATTCAGGCCACCGCCAGGCTGCGTCAGCACATCATGAAGGGTCAAAGGGTAGAAGGCGTCGTCGAACACGCTCGAGAAGGGCGCATCCGGCGAAAGCCCGCTGGGCCAGTAGCCGAGGTTGCGGCGCTTCCTCCAGAAGCGGAGGCCGCATCCCTCTCCACCGCCTTCTTCGATCGCGAGGCCGGCCGCCACCCATACCATTGACGCCGGGCAGTTGTCGACCTCCTCGCAGCTCCATTCCCCGTCGTCGTCGCGCGAGAACAGCTGGACGGTGAGACTCGTCTCCAGAGCCGGCACCTCGACCTCGAGGTGCAGGGCATCCATGTAGCGGCCGCTCTGGCTGTTGAGCAGGTCCGAGAATGTGGTCAAGACCGTACCCACCTGGACCTCGATGCTGTTGGGCCGGAAGCCCAGGAAGCCCTCGTCGTCCGCCACGCTCCCCACCAGGAGGTCGATCCGGGCGGTGCGGGCGACCGAGGCCGGGGCGAAGCTGAAGGTCTGCGGCACCGTTACCATCAGGGCGCCTCCGCGCCGAATGTGCGCGTAGTCGTTGCCGTCTCGGACCTCGACCTCGGCCGGCGTGCCGTCGTCGTAGATCACCACCACCGCGGCCCCGTCGTTCACCATGGTGAAGTCGAGTCCGCCCACCGAGACAGTGTTGCTTCCCGGGCCGATCAGGCCGAGTGCCGTGATGTCCGCCCGGTAGGTGGCGGTCCGGTACCCTTCTGCGTATTCCGTGTCTCCGCCGATCAGGTCTCCGCTGACAAACAAGCCGTTGACCTCGATGCTCTGCGTGGGTGTCGCATCGGCGCTGTCCGTGTTTGCGCCCTCCCAGTAGAGCAGCACCTGCTCGACGGTCGCACCGGCCGGCACGTCCACGCTGATGCTTCCCGGCTGGCCGTCGGCCAGACCGACTGCGCCGGTCACGATCCCCGAGCCCGAAGCGATGGTCACGGTCGGCAGGCCGAGCGTCTCCGTCCCGTCGGCGAGCACCGATTGTGCCCCGAGGACAAGTAGAAGAAGCGCCGCAGCGAGGGGCGCGCAGGGATGAAGACCCAAGGTCTTGCGTAGCTCACGCATCACGATCTCCTCGTACATCCTCCGCCGGCCGCAGCCCGCGCGATGAGGCCCTTCGAGAGAGGGACGCCAACGACCCGGCGACCGCAGCACTCAAGGGGTGTATGCATGTATGTGGGGATTTGCCAACAGAAGGTGATACGGAGTTGTGGTTCTTCCCCGGTGAAGATCCACATTTGAATCCGTCATCTCGGCCCGGGAATCCGGGAATTCGGACGGGGTGCCGGGAGCTTGGCTCGATCCGTTGCACATGGGCGTGCCGATCAGCGCTGGGAGCGCTCAGTGGTTTGCCGAAGCGAGGCTCCTCGCATCGGGTACACGGCTGCGGAGATGACCAGCTCGGCCCCGAGCCACACCAGCCGCAGCACGGCGGCACTGGCCCAGGCGGCCAGCTCTGGATCCGGGCTCAGTGTCTGCAGGTAAGGGATCATCAGCGCGACCAGCGCCGCTTCGCGAACGCCGATTCCTCCGGGCGAGACCAGCAGCAGGAAGCCGGCCACCATGGCCAGGGCGACGCACGCCGTATAGCGGGGCAGCTGCCCGATGGGATCGAGCCCTGGGATCGCCATCGCCTCAAGGGTGGCCCAATAGCTGAGGCCCAACAGGGCCCACGCCAAGATCATCAGGGCCCAGCCCCTGAGCAGCGTTCCACACCCGAGATGGTCGAGCTTCGAAGAGAGACCGGGACTCGAACTCCCCACGCCAGCCAGTCGGGCCAGGCGCTTGAAGATAGCCGGCAGCGTCGGAAGGCCTGCGACGAGCATCAGTCCCACCGCCCCCCAGAACTTCGGGGCTTCGCCCCGGAATCCAACGGCCAGGACGACGGCGGCCAGAAAGGCGCCAACGGCCATCATGGTGAGTGTCTCGAAGAAGACGCTGGCGGCTGCGATGGCCGTGTCGACGCGGCGGCTTCGGACCATGGCAGTGCGGATCACGACCACCATCGCCTTGCCGGGTACGTACTTTCCGAGGTGGCCGATGAAATACGCCCGCAGAGATTCTCCGAGACGAGCGTCCTGTCCCAACACCAGCAGGACACGGTGCCAGTAGATTCCCGCCAGCAGCAGCCCGAGCAGATAGAGGATGCCAGACACCAGAACCCAACCTGGCCGGAGCTGCCACGGATACTCTCCGAGCTGGCTCCACGCGTCCTCCAGGGTCTGCCGCAGTGCCCAGAGGACCAGCAGCAGGATCAGCAGCTTCAAAGCTCGGAGAAGCCACTTCCGCGCGGTCGATCGTTCCCGGCTCACAGAAGGGCTCCGGGGCGGGATCCCCCGTCCGGGGATCGCAGGAGGGGCGCACCGTGTCCGATTGTGGCGGCGTAGCGAGGGACATTCAAGACGTTGGAGACAGCAGTGAAAGCGGCCATGCCGTGATATAACCAAGCCGTTCGTATCGCGAACGGATCAGCCAAGGGAGGAACGGAGTGCACATGGTGGTGCAGGTGACGGCGGCGATTCTCCCGTGAGCAGCGCAGTCGATCTTCCCCGCCGGATGCGGGCCGCCGTCCAGCACGGTCCCGGAGAGCTCCGGCTGGAGGAGCGACCGGTGCCGCGGCCGGGCCAGCTCGGCGTGGTGTACGCGGGAATACCCTGCGGCCGCTGTCCTCGCTGCCGGGAGGGCCTGTCGCACTACTGCCAGGAAGGCCATTCTCTGGGTACCGGGGGGCCGTTCGGCGGGCTGGGCGAATACCTGCTCGCGCCGGCCGAGAGCTTCCTGCCTGCGCCGGAGGGATCCGATCCGGCGGTCCTCACCTTCTGCGAGCCGCTGGCCAACGGGATCCGCTGCCTCGATCAGCCGGAGCTGCGCGAAGCTCGGAGCGCGCTCGCCAGGGTGGTCGAGGGCGATCCGGACGCGCGGCCGCTGGTGACGAGAAGGATCGGCCTCGACGAGGTTCCCGGCGCCACGATCGATCTCGCGGCCGGCGCCGACGAGATCAAGGTAGTGGTCGAGCATGACCGGCGCTGAGCCCCGGGACGCGGGGGCGGCGCTCTCCGTGGAGGAGGCCCGGGAGCTCTTCCCGGGCCTCGCGAACACGACCTACTTCGCCACCAACGGTCAGGCTCTTCTTCCCAGGCCGACCCGAGACCGGCTGGCTGCGGGCATCGACGACCTGATGGCGCGGGGCTTCGCGGCGTCGGCGGCGCTGGACGCGAACGTCGAGACGGTGCGCGGCCAGGTGGCGCGGCTGCTCGGGGCGGAGCAGGACGAGATCGCCTTCGTGCGCAACACGGGTGAAGGCCTCTGCCTGATTGCCGCCATGATCGACTGGCGGCCGGGAGACGAGGTGCTCTGCTTCGGCGGCGAGTACCGCAGTGTGGTTCACGCGTTCCAGGGCATGGCCCACCGCGGCGTCGAGGTGCGTGTCGCCTCGCCCCAGAGCGGACGCGTGACGTCCGAGCTGGTGGCGAGCCAGCTCCGCGATCGGACGCGGGTCGTGGCTCTCTCGTGGGTGCGCTACGACAACGGCGCGCGCGCCGAGCTGGGAGCGATCGGACGCCTCCTCGAGGATGCGGGTGTGCTCTTCGTCGTGGACGGCATCCAGGGCGTGGGAGTGCTGCCCCTCGACGTCAGGACCGCCGGGGTCGGTTTTCTGGCGGCGGGCTCCCACAAGTGGCTCCTCGGCGTCTCCGGCACCGGAATCCTGTACCTGCGCCGCGAACTCCTTCCCTCGTTGGTGCCCAGTCACCTGGGCGTCACGTCGATGGAGGACGCAGAGACGCTGCACTGCACCGGTGACCCGTATCGCGTCTGTCCCGTTCCCGCGGCGCGGCAGGTGGAGGAGGGCGGGCGCAACGCGCTCGGTATCACCGCCCTGGGTGCGAGCCTGGCCCTCCACGCCCGGATCGGTGAGGAGGCCATCGCGAGGCAGGTGAAGACGGTGACGGATCGGCTCTGCGAAGGGTTCCGCGAAGCGGGAGGTCGGGTGCGAAGCCCGCGCGGCGAGGGCGAGTGGTCCGGAATCCTGCTCCTCGAGCCTCCGCCGCGCGTAGACGTCCAGGAGCTCTGGGGGCGGCTCCTCCGCGAGCGGGTCATGGTCGGCGTTCGCGAGGGCGCGCTCTGGGGCGGGGCCCACTACTACAACAATCTGGACGACGCCGAGCGCCTGCTCTCCTTCCTGTGACGCAGGCCACGAACTCGCCCCGACGCGCAAGCGCGCGGCGTTTGAGAAGCGCAGGCTTGTGGACGGGGCTGCCGACGGTGGCGTAACCTGATGAGCAGGAGGAATGCTGCAATGGCCGAAATCACCGGTGGAGAGCTTTTCGCGCGCTGTTTGAGCAGGGAAGGCGTGCAATTCGTCTTTGGGCTCCCTTGCCCAGAGATCGATCCGCTCCTGGCGGTCCTGGAGGCGCACCAGATCCGCTTCGTTCCGCTACGACACGAGGCGGCGGGTGCCCACATGGCGGAGGGTCTCTACAAGAGCACTGGACAGGTGGCGGTGGTGCTGGGGAATCCGGGTCCGGGCTCCGCGAACCTGATTCCGGGTCTGATCACGGCGCGGCACGAGGGCGTGCCGCTGGTGGCCATCACGTCGCAGCACCGTCTCACAAACGTCTATCCATCACCGCCTTCGACCTTTCAGGGGCAGGACCAGCTCGATTCGGTCGGTGCCGCCGTCAAGTGGGGGGGGCCGATCCTCTCGTGGGACCGGATCCCCGAGGTCATCCGCTTCGCCTTCCGCGAGATGTGGACGGGAAGACCCGGGCCCGTGCAACTCGAAGTGCCCTCGCCGGTGATGTACGCGGAGGGGGACGAGTCGAGTGTCCGGGTGCTTCCGCCCGAAAGCTACCGCGCCGCGCAGCCGCAACCCTCCGAGTCACAGCTGGAACAGGTGGCGGAGCTTCTCGCCTCGGCCGAGCGGCCGGCGGTGATCGCGGGCTCGGGCGTGGATCGCGCAAAAGCGAACGCGGCCCTGCTCCAGCTCGTCGAGATCCTCGGCTGTCCGGTGATTGCCACCATGGCGGGTCGTGCGGTGGTCCCGCTCGACCACGCCCACTGCCTCTACGGATTCAGCGCCGGCGGCGATCTCGTCAAGCGCGAGGCGGACGTGGTGCTGGTGGTCGGGTCGCGGCTGGGAAACCTGGATCTTCCCTACGACAAGTACTGGGGCGATCCCGCCAGCCAGAAGATCGTCCAGATCGACATCGATCCCCGGCACGTGGGAGTCACACGGCCCCTGACCCTCGGCATCCTCGGCGAGGCGAAGAGCGCGCTCGAGGGGCTGGTGCGCGTCCTCGAGAAGCGCGGCGTGCGTCGAAAGGAGTCGGGCGATCTGGCCCGCTACCGGGAGGCCGACCTCGCCTGGAAGGACGAGCATTTCAAGATGGTGGATGACTGGTCGGGGCCCGGTCTCCACCCCGCCCACGCGATGCGGCTGGTAGGAGAGGTCTTCGGGCGGGAGGCGATCTACGTCGCCGACGGAGGCAACACCTCGCTCTGGGCCCACCGGTTCCTGCCGCCCACCCAGCCGCGCTCCTATCTCAACATCCTGGAGCTCGGAATGCTCGGTACGGGAATCCCCTCCGCTCTGGGCGCGAAGCTCGGGAATCCCGATCGCGACGTGGTGTGTGTCACCGGCGACGGCGCCGCCGGCTTCAACTTCATGGAGATGCAGTCCGCGGCGCGGGAAGGGCTCGACATGACCACCGTGGTCTTCGCCGAGGGCTCCTGGACGATGGAGGAGCCGAACGAGCGTATCCGATATGGCCGCACTTTCGGCACCGCGCAGGGCACGATCCGGTGGGACGTGGTCGGCGAGGGCCTCGGCTGCAAGGGCTTCTACGCCGAGCGGCTGGAAGAGGTCAAGCCCGCTCTCGAGAGGGCGAAGGCGGAGAGAGGTCCCGCGGTGGTTTGCCTGCGGACGGATCGCGACGCCAATTTGTCCATGCCCGGGCAACTGCTGATGCGATTTCTGGAGGTCTACGACGGCCCGATTGGCTGAGCGTCGAGCGCTGGCTCGTTCCTGTGCAAGCGAAGGGAGACGGTGAGAACCGCTTGGTTGGAGGCAGCTGCAATGTCGGACATCTACGAGAAGCTCCGTGAACGACTGGATATGTTTCCGCAGGGTTTTCCCAGGACCGAGAGCGGCGTCGAGATCGAAATCCTGCGAGAGCTGTTCAGTCCCGACGAGGCCGAGATCATGCTCTTTCTCGGGCCGTCCCCTGAGCCGGTCTCGTCCGTGGCCGGGAAGATGGGACGGGACGAGAAGGAGCTGGGGAAGCAGCTCTACGACATGTCGCGCAGGGGATTGATCCTGCGATTTCGCGTGAGTGAGGAGGAAGCCCTGTATTTCCTCGCGCCCTGGGTGGTGGGGATCTGGGAGTTCCAGGTCAAGAATCTGAACGACCAGAACATCCGGCTCTACGAGAAATACCACGAAGAGGCGATGGTTCCCGAAAGAAGGAAGTCCAAGGCAGCCGGATTTCGGGTCATTCCCGTCGAGGAGGAAGTGCGGGACGACTCCGAGGTCGAGACCTACGAGAAGGTGTCCGAGATCATCGAGTCCAGCACCCGGTTCGCCGTCGCCGACTGCATCTGCCGGAAGGAAGCCCAGATGTTCGGCCATGGCTGCGACAAGCTGCTGGAGGCCTGCATGATGTTCGACATGGCGGCCGACTATTACATCGAGAACGAATGTGGCCGGGAGATCAGCAAGGAGGAAGCGAAGCAGATCCTCGCCAAGGCAGAAGAAGACGGCCTGGTGCACCATTCATCCAACCACATGGGGAAGAAGATCTTCATCTGCAATTGCTGCGGCTGCTGCTGCAAGGCGCTGGCCAATCTCACCAAGCACGACAATCCGGATGCCATCGCCCGATCGAACTACTACGCAGTGATCGACGCGGACGAGTGCAACGCCTGTGAGGTCTGCATCGACCGATGCCAGGTCGACGCCATCCAGCTTCTGGACGATGCCGCCGCGGTCGACAGGGACGCGTGCATCGGATGCGGACTCTGCGTCTCCAGCTGTCCGACGGAGGGCATTTCTCTGGCCCGGAAGACAGGAGACGAAACGTCGCCGATCTTCACCGACGACGCGGCGCTGCTCCAGACCGTGGCGTGGGACAAGAACAAGGAATACCCCTTCCAGTAGAGCGGGACCGGAGGGGCTACGACCCGGCCCAGGCGAGGAAATCGAGGAGCTCGGCCGTGGTGCGCCGGGGATCTTCGAGGGCGGTCATGTGGCCGCGGTTCTCCAGCACCACGTGGCGGTTGTTCGGAATCTCGCGCGCGAGCTGCTCCGAGGGCTTGACGAAGAGAACGTCGTGCTCGCCCAGCAGGATCAGGCAAGGGCAGGAGATCCCGCGCAGCTCGCGGATGCGCGGGTCGGGATCGTCGTAGAAGACCGACATGAAGTCGGCGAGCGTTTCGGGGTCGCCGCGGCGCTGGAGCGCCTCGAGCATGGCGAAGGCGGCCTCCGGGCTCTCCGCCGCGTGCATCCGATTGAGGAACACGTTCTCGCGCGAAAGCTCCCGCCCCCTCGTGGAGATCTCGTCCCAGGTCTGCCCGCGGAAGGCGGCCGCCATCTGCTCGCCCAGCCCCGGGGTCCGCTGGAAGCTCGCATCCGGGTCGGTGACCGCCGCAGCCGCGTCCGTGGGCAGGGTCGCCGATCCGGTGTCGGTGGACATCAGACTGAGCAGGCGCTCCGAGTGGCGCATCGCGTAGCGCAGGCCCGCCATCCCGCCGGTGGCGTGGGTGAGCAGGTGGAAGCGCTCGAGTCCGAGATGGTCCGCGATGGCGCCGAAGTCGGCGGCGAGCGTCTCCACGTCGTAGCCGCGCGGCTCACCGGTGCCCCCCGTTCCTCCGTGTGCGCGCATGTCGGTGGAGACCACGCGGTAGCCGGCCTGGGCCAGCCGGTCCACGACGCCCGGCAGAATCCAGTAGAGACCGTTCTCCGTGACGCCGTGGGTGGTGAGGATGGCGGGGCCCTCGCCGACCTCTTCGTAGTAGAGCCTTGCGCCTGGTCGGTCGAGATGCGGCATGGATTCTCCTTCTCCGGTCGAGGTCGCGTCGGACATCAGCCCGGCGCGCCGGCCCGACGGACATTCAATCACGGACTGCGCGGATCCGCGAGCCTGCAGTCATCCGCGCGCGGAAGGCGGTTGCGAGACTCGCCACCAGGATCAGCGTGCAGCCGAGGAGCGATGTCTGGCCCGGCTGCTCGGAATGGACGAGCCATGCCCAGACCGCGTTGAGGACCGGCTCGAGCAGGAGCAGCAGCGAGGCCTCGAACGCCGGGGTGCGTCGCATGCCACGGGTCATCGCCACGTAGGCGAGACCAATCTGGAAGAGACCGAGGTAGACGACGACCGCCCAGTCGAGCGGCAGGCTGCTCGAGACCGGAAGCGCGAGCGGCGCACACACCGCGAAGGCGATCGCGTTCCCCGAGATCACGGCCGCTCCCGCCGACTCCGGCGCCTCGGAGCGGGCGAGCCAGCGGAGTCCCAGAAGGGTGAACGCCCAGGTGACCCCGCTCGCAGCTGCCACCAGGTTGCCCTGCAGAGGATTCGGGGCGGTCGCCAAGGCCGGATCCACCCGTACGAAGAAGAGGATCATTCCCAGCACCAGCAGGGCTGCGAGCATCGGGTCGCCCCGGCGCAGCGGCTCGCCGAGCAAGCGGGGAGCGAGCAGCAGGACGTACAGGGGAGCTGTCGCCTGGAGGAAGATCGAGTTCGCCGCGGTGGTCAATTTGTTCGCGGCGACGTATAGGATCAGTGTGATCGCGTAGAACAAGCCGACCAGGAGGGTTCGTCTGCTCCAGCCGCGCCGCCAGGCGGGCATGAGCAGAAACAACGCGATCGCTGCGATGCCCGAGCGGAAGCTGGCCACCTGCCAGGCCGAGAACGCCGTGGCCTTGATGGCCGCCCCTCCGGTGGAGAAGAGGAGGGCGGCAGAGAGGACGAGAAGGCGCGAGGAAGCCGACGACACGAATCCCTTACGGGCGCCCGGTCGGGCGCATGCTGGGCGGATACTGGCTGCGGCGCTTCCATAGGACCCCGGCGTACGCGACGAAGCCGATGCCCGTCCAGAAGACCTGCTCCAGCCGCAGAACCAGGGAGAAGGTGAGTCCCAAGGAGACCGGAACGCTCGCCAGGGACATGGCGAGCATCAGTCCGCCCTCCTGGGTGCCCAGGCTCGCGGGCACGAAGAACGCCGCGAGCTCGATGGCCCGTGCGACCAGGAATATCGACACGACACTGAAAGGCCCGACCGGAATCCCCAACCAGTAGAAGAAGAGCGCGAGCTGGACGACGCCGATCGCCTTGCCCGCCATGTGCAGAAGCGTCGAGACCACGGCGTCACCGCGCCCCGCGGCGTGGAAGTCGGCGATGCGCTGGTCGATGTCCTCGGACAGTTGGGCCACGCGCGCGGCGCGCTCTTCCCCGAAGAGGCGCTGCAGGACCGAGCGGCGTCCCACCAGCCCCGCGAGCTGTCCGCGCCGTTGGAGCACCCAGAACGCGAGCGTGCCGCCCACGAAGAGCAGACCTCCGGCGAGTGCGCCGAGCTTCCACTCCGGCGCCAGCGATGCCGACGCCACCAGCACGCTGACCCCCGCCACCGCCAGGATCAGGTCGGCCAGAGTGACCGTGAGCTTGTTGATGGTCAGAGACGCTGCGACCTCGGAGCCCGGAATCCCGCGCGGGACGAGGGTTCCCTTGATCACCTCGCCGCCCAGTGTCGCGGTGGGGGTGACGTAGTTGACGGCCGAGCCGGCCAGGTGCGGCCACCACAGACGAAGCAGGCCCGGCCTGTGCTCCCGCGTAAAGCAGCGCTGCCAGCCCGATGTGTGGAGCAGGTCGCCGAGTCCATCGATCAGGATGATGACCACGATGGCCCAGCCCAGCTTCGAGGCTTCCTCCCAGACCGCGGAAAGGCCGACCCGCGAGACGAGCCACACGAAGAGGGCCGACCCGGCCAGGAGCATCAGGCGGTGGAACCATCTCATGCGGCCTCTCCTTGCGGGGAGTGAGGAGGATTCGTTAGGAACCCGGATTCGGCAACCCGCGATCCGGGTCGGAAACGGAACCCGGGGCTCCCGCATCCGAGGTGCCCAGGCGCCATGCAGACGAGTTCCACCGAGGCGAAGGCATGTGGCCTGATCGACGCCCGCGGCGAGGCGGCCTGGCGTGTGGTGGGCGGCATCCCCCTGGTCACCCGTCTGGTGCGCGGCCTCGAGCTCGCGGGGCTGGAGCGGATTCTCGTGGTCTGCGACCGGCCTCACGAGCCGGAGGCGTTGGAAGCGGCCCGGCGGGAGACCCGGGTCGCGACGCGCTGCCTCGAGCCGGGCGCCTCGCTCGCCGAGGCCGCCGCGGAGGTCTCCGGAGTCAACGAGTTTCTGGTGGCGGAGGGCTCCCTGGTGGTGGACCTGCGTCTCCAGGCCGCTCTCGCCCGCTCCCCCGCACCCACCTTCGTGCCCTGCCCCGGGCAGGCGACGGTGCGGCTGGCACGGCTCTCGGCGGACCAGCTCCCCGGATACGGCGCGCTCCCGGACCCGGCTCTCGGCTGGCAGACCCTGGAGCCGAAATCGCTCGACACCTGGAGCACCAAGCTGCGCGGACACCAGGAGATCCTGCTGCTCGATGCCTCCTCGTCAGAGGCCGCCGCCCGCGCGGAGACGCTCCTTATCCAGCGCACCCAGAAGCTGGTGATGGACTGGCCGGCGCGCTGGATCGACCCGCACTTCGAGAACGCCATCGTCCGCTGGCTGGCGCCGACCCGGATCGGCCCGGATAGCGTCACCTGGGTCGGAGCCGCGATCGCGCTGGCCGGCGCCGCCCTTCTCTGGAAGGGATGGCTGGTCGCAGCGATCCCCTTGATGCTGCTCACGGGCTGGCTGGACGGCGTCGACGGGAAGCTGGTCCGCCTGCGCCTCAAGGGCGGCTGGGTGGGGGACGCGGAATCCGTCGTCGACTTCTTCGTCGAGAACAGCTGGTGGGCGGCGCTGGCCGCCTGGTTCCACGGGGCGGGCATGGGCGAGACCGCCATCTGGGTGTGGGCCGTGTTCTTCGCGGGCAGCCTCATCGACGATTCCACCTACTTCCTGGCCGACATCTTCCTCGGCGAGAACATCGACCTCCTTACTCCCGCGGACGGCGCCTTCCGCCTGGTGGCCGGCCGGCGCAACGTCTACGTCTGGTACCTGACCGTCGCCTTCCTGACGGGCTTTGCCTGGGAGGGCTTCGTCCTCTGTGCCGTCTGGGCCATCCTGACCGGGCCGATACACGCCGTGCGCCTGGTGGTGGCGCTGCGCGCCAAGCGGGCCCACAAGTAGGACTTCGGCGGGTGGCGGGACCTGGCATCGGGAACACCTGGAGTGACGCAATGGACGGAACCGCGTTGGTGATCTGCGATGGGTACTTCGACACGCCGGTCGGCAAGACCGCGCACGGGCTGGTTCGCGGCACCGATCGCTACCGGGTGGTCGGCGTCATCGACGGCGCCAACGCCGGTCGCGACGCCGGCGAGGTGCTCGACGGGAGACCGGCGGGTATTCCCGTCTACTCCAGCCTCGGGGAGGCGCTGGGGGGATTGGGGGAGAGACCCGATTACCTGGTGCTGGGGATGGCCACCGACGGGGGAGTTCTGCCTCCCGAGGTCAGACCGGTGCTCGTCGAGGCCCTTCGTCTCGGTATCCACGTGGACAGCGGCCTTCACCAGCGGCTCGGCGAAGATCCGGAGCTCGAGGCGGCCGCCTCTGCCGGTGGTGCCGTGATCCGCGACATTCGCCGCTGCAAGCCGGTCGACGAGCTGCACTTCTTCGACGGGAAGATCGAAGAGGTCGGAGCGCTTCGGATCGCGGTTCTGGGCACGGATTCCGCAATCGGCAAACGCACCACGACGCGCCTGATCATGCAGTCGCTCAGAGCCAGGGGAGTTCCAACGGAGATGATCGGCACCGGCCAGACCGCGTGGTTCCAGGGGATCCGGTACTGCATGTTCCTGGATGCGACCGTCAACGACTTCGTGGCCGGCGAGATCGAACACACCGTGTACCAGGCCTGGGTCGACGAACGACCGCGGGTGATCCTGCTGGAGGGCCAGGGGTGCCTGACCAACCCCGCCTTCCCCGGCGGCTTCGAGCTCCTGGCTGCGGGCCGGCCGCACGCCATCATCCTCCAGCACGCCCCCAGGCGCCGCTGTTACGACGGCTTCCCCGGCTACGAGCTGGCAGGTGTGGAGCGCGAGAAGGCGATCATCGAGCTGCTCTCGCAGCGACCCGTGGTCGCCATCACCATCAACCACGAGGATATGACGCGCGAAGAGATCGACGCCACCGTCGCCGAATACGAGAGGCGGTACGGCCTTGCGGTAGCCGACCCCCTGGTGCACGGTGTCGACGCGATCGTCGCCGCGCTCGAGTCGAGGTTCCCGGAGGCATTCGCGTGAGCGAGGCGATCTCGGTGGAGGCGGTGCGGGGGTACCGGCTCGAGATTCCGCTCGGGACCGCCTACCAGCTCGCCTACGCCGGCTTCGAAGTCGTCGAGAACGCAGTGGTCCGGGTGGAGAGCGAGTCCGGCCTGACCGGGTGGGGCTGCGCCGCACCGGACACTCACGTGACCGGGGAGACCGTCGAAGGCAACCTCGACGCTTTGAGGGAGGTGCTGGTCCCCGCGCTCCAGCGATCGGGGAAATCGACCTTCCAGGAGCTACTGCGCCTGGTCGGCGAGGCCGCACCGAAGGACCCCGCCGCGCGGGCCGCATTGGATCTCGCCCTCCATGATTTGTGGGGCAGGCAGCGCGGGGCTTCCA